>PPYE01091231.1_pt1 | contig 16811 bp, 7 predicted proteins | sample 1559881 | NCBI WGS metagenome assembly PPYE01 (sample SAMN08240022, study PRJNA423297) | Human gut metagenome, whole genome shotgun sequencing project. | reverse complement strand
AACCGGTAGATTCGGCATGCCCAGATCTTCCCGCAAGTCTTTCACCAAAGAAATCAGTTTCTGTTTATACGCTTCCGGATTCGAACAATCGGCTTCTCCCTGATGCCAAAGGATTGCTTTCAAAACACCTCCCTGCTTCATTGCAATCCGAACCCGGGAAAGAGCTTCTTCATAATATCCGTCTTTACTCCCTTTTAGCCAGGAGTTGATGGATGAGCCTCCACGCGCATTTACTACCAGTCCGACAGGACGTTTCGTTTGTCGGGCCATCTCTTTAGCAAAGCCGTAAGCCGGCCCCAAACGCTGCATTGACAAATCTTTCCGAACTGTAGAATAACGATTGAGAGGATTTACTGCCGGTTCAAAATTCCCCTTATCATTCAATAGATACACATTTTGGAGGGTATCCATGACTTCCGGAGTTAATGTTGCACGCCCCGCCATGTTGGATTGTCCGATGCATACATACAAATCAAAAGAGGACGGAACATTCTCCTTTACATTCCCGGCGTAATCACGAGCTATGTTGAAATCATCCAAAACAGTCGTTCCATTCATTGAAATTCCGAAGCTACGGTTTCCGGCAAACGTCTGTTCCGAGTCAGCTCCCAGATTATAAACCAACGCTTCCCTCTCTTTGTCCGACTCCAATTCTGCCCAGTACAAATATACGGAATATTCTCCATTCGGTACATCAGCTTTAAAAGATTTTATTCCAACACGTTGAGTCTGGAAGATTGGATTCATATCCGTTCCCAGAATGTCAATATCCGAACCAAGCATACTGCCGAATCCTGTTTTACGACGATAAGAAGTTCCGCCTACAAATCCCCAGCTACCGGGCTTATACTCCTGCTCGGGAATCCATGCTACATTTGCTGTACGGTCTTCAAAATATCTCGGAGAACCCAACATTACATTTATTTCCGTAAATGGAATCGCTTCGTCTTTCAACTGTGAGCCTACCAACTGGAACTGAATCCGGAGCATATCCCGCAATTTGCTATCACCAGCCACGGCAACTGCTTCCAAGAGATTCTCTCCACCAACAAACGGTACATCGAACAAGGCATAATTATCTTCCACCTTTTTCTTTCCCAGACTCTTATTGTTCACAAACAGCTCTACTTCTTCCGCATTGGAGAATACAGGAACAGACTGAATACATTCTTTCTGTGCAGTATTCACCACTCCCCCACGGCTTTTCCACTCCCGATTACCTATAACAAGTATCGGACGACGTGACAAAGCTGTCTTATAAAACCAATAGACATCTTTCTTCTCCCTGTCTAATCCGACAACTCCTTTATTGTTTACATGAGGAACAGCATCGACACGGGATTCGGAATAAAAATCATTCAGATTCCACAGACTGGAACCGGCAATAAACGGACGTTTCATCATTTCACGGAGATAATGTTTATGATACACCAAACCATATTCCTGTGAGAAGTCGAAACGTTCCGGCTGGTAGGAATGAAGTCCCGGATCTACTCCCGGTCCATATTCCGTAACCATCAACACTTTTCCCCTGTATACCTTATGGGCACGGTCGAGCAAACGTTGAAACTCATTGATATCCGGCTCATACCAGCCTTGATACAGGTTCCACCCCTGAATCATCGGAATTTCGGTCAGATGGGCGTCTTCGTAATATTGAGGCATATTATGATAAGCCATCATGGTATATCTTGAAGGATCTTCCTCGCGGATGGTCACTTCCAAGGCACGGGCTACTTTTTCAGTAAAGCGGTAGTAATCTTCCAATTGCTTGCCTTCGGTATAAGGGCGACGCAGAAAAATCTCATTCATATACCCCCAAATCATAACAGAAGGACGGTTGAAATCCTGACGTACCATTTCTTTAGCCATCTCAACGGAGTTCTGCAAAAACTCTTCGGTTTCCGTAACAGCATTGACAACGGGAATTTCAACTGAAGTCACAATACCCAACTTATCACACATTTCCATGATTACAGGATCTTGGGGATAATGTGACACACGCAGGAAGTTCCCTCCCATCTCTTTCAACAACAGTACATCTTGTACATGCAACTCATCGCGCAAGGCATTTCCTTTCTGAAAATAATCCTGATGCCGGGCAGTTCCGATTAGTTTACGTCCTTTGCCATTCAGGAAAAAGCCCTTTTCCGAATCAAATTTAAACCAGCGCAAGCCTAACGGATTCACCACTTCATCCAGCAAAGTACCCTTTTTCTTATCGAGAATACGCGTATATACCATATACCGATAAGGATCGTCTATATCCCACAAACGGGGCGAATCTATTTTTATCTTTTTAGAGATGTCTGTCTTTGTTTCACCGGATGCCAGCTTTATTTCCGCATGAGTCTTTTTCACTTCCTTACCATCCGCATCGCAGATTACATTTTCCACCCTGATTTCTGCAGGTTGGAGTGTATTATTCGTCAGTAATGTAGTAATTTCTACCGAGGCTGCGGAGTTGTTCACTTCGGGTGTACGGATATAAACTCCTGACGAAGCATAATCATTCGTTGCAATGTGCACCGGATTCATAAACTGCAGATAGACATCCCGGTAGATACCGCCAAAGAAAGTAAAATCGGCAGATAAGGGAGGAATATTAGGGTTATAGACATTGTTCACATAAATGGCAAACAGGTTTTCCTGTCCATAACGCAAATGGGAAGTGATGTCAAAACAGAAACGGGTATACCCTCCTTTGTGTTCTCCCACGAACTGACCGTTCAGATAAAATCGTACTTCCTGATTGGCTCCTTCAAAATAGATCACTGCCTGACGTCCCTCCTGGCTTTTATCTACAAACAATTGTTTCCGGTACCAAGCCGGTCCCCGATAAAATCCCGGAGTTTCATCGTCTGCATCTTTATTATTCCATGTATGAGGTATATTGACCGTCTCCCAAGAAGAGTCGTCACAGCCGGCCAGCTGCGCTTCAAACGGAGATCCTTTTGTAAATTTCCATCCGTCGTTGATTGTGTATACCACACGCTGTTGCGCCTGTGCCCATCCCACAATAAACAATAGAATAAAAATATAGAGAAACTTCTTCATAATCGATATATACTTATAATTAAAACTTTATTTTTACTTCTCTACCTGTGTAGACGCACTCTTTGCTATCAAGAGCTACACCTTCAGGCAGATATAATTTCACATGCATTTTTATTTGTTCCGGCATACCGGGATAAGTTCCCTCACGCAGTCCAATAGTCAATGTCCGTTCCGAATCTTTCCATTGCATCGGCACTTTCGAACATATGCCCTCTTCATAGCGGTAGGAGTCACCTTCATCCTCATACCATAAAAAAGCAGCATCCGCTCCTCCATAGATACGCAATTCCAGTTCACAATCGGGATATTCCATCGCATATTGTTTCACTTCTGCCAAAGGCAAGATAGAACCAGCCTTCACATAGAGCGGAAGTATGTCGAGGATATTTGTCTGCATTTGTTCTCTTCCTCCTTCAAAAGCTTCTCCGGTCCAGAAGTCATACCAATATTTACCGCTATGTTCCGGCAGATAAATACAGATGTTCTTTTCTTCCGATTGCGGACGAAATACCGGACGCACCAATAAGGAAGTACCGAACATATAGGCATTATCAATATCAAAAGTCCGGGTATCTGTCGTGAAATCCATTGCCAAACCTCTCAACATGGTATAGTTATTGGCAGTTACCTGATGAGACATTGAGTAAATGTAAGGCAACAGACGGTAGCGCAGATGGATATATTTCACCTGATTATCATAGAATAATGTCCCCTTTTCACCGAATTGCCAAATTTCACGCGGCACGTTCGTACCGTGAGCACGGAAGATAGGAGTAAATGCGCTAAACTGGAACCAACGGGAATATAACTCTTTATAATCATTACTTTTCAGTCCGTCGGGATATTTTGCATCCCGTTCTGTGACAAAGAATCCTCCCGTATCGGAAGTCCAATACGGAATACCGGACATAGACAAGTTTAAGCCGGCAACCAGTTGTTTGTGCATATTCTCCCATGAAGCCGAAACGTCACCCGACCATACGGCTGTACCATAATGCTGTTGCGAGGCAAAGGCGGAACGAGTTAAGATAAATATACGCTTCTGATCGCTCTCGGCGCGCAGGCGTTGATAGAAGTCCTTTAGCATTTCTAAAGAATAAGTGTTCAGATAACGGTGGAAGCTACCCAGATAAGTATTACCAGCTGATTTGGTCTTTTCTTCCTGCTTCAACTGTGTGAATCCATCCCGGAAAGATGGTTCCGTTGCATCCATCCACCAGGCATCCACACCCATATCATAGAGTCCTTTCTTGAGGTATTGCCAGAAAATATCCCTCGCGGCAGGATTGTAGGCATCAAAAACCTTATAACCTGCCCATGTAGGTTCACTAAACAATGCACCGATAGAATCCAAAGACTGATAGACAGCCGTTTCCGGTCCGAATCCGGGCCATACGGAAAGCATAAAATGAACATGGTCCTGTTGATGCAGTTCATCAATAACCTGACGGGGATGATTAAAGTTTGCCGGATGGAAGGTCAGGCTGTTCCAATGAGGTTTGTCTCCCCAATATTCCCAGTCCTGCACAATGTTATCCAACGGAATTCCCCGTTTACGGTATTCTTTAACGACTGCCTTCAATTCATCGAACGACTTATATCGTTCTTTGGACTGCCAGAAGCCATACACCCATTTTCCAAACATCGGCACGTCCCCCGTCAATTCCCGATAACCGGCAACGACTTCGTCCATATTCTTGCCATAGACAAAATAATAGTCGGAGGCATCACCTACTTCGGAAGTAAATGAGTAGCCCTCCTTCGTATCTTCAAACTTCGTAGAAGAATAATTATCCCATAAGACACCATATCCGTTGGTCGAAATAAGGAACGGATTGACAATATCCATATTGGCCTGTAACAGAAGTACGGATTTCCCCCGGTAGTTCATGATTCCATTCTGATACTGTCCCAGTCCGTAAATGGCCTCATCCTCGGTAGGAACAAAGCGTTGAGTGACTTCGAGACATTGTTCACCTCCGGCAACCGAACGTTTGAAGTTCCGTGCCTTTCTATCCCCTTTCTCTTTTAGTAATAACTTACCTGTGGATGTTTCCTGAAAAGTGAAAGCCGCATCTGCCTTATCAAAAACTACGGAAAGTTCACGGGTGCGAAAGACCAGCTTCTGTCCCGTATCTTCCCATTTATAATCTTTAAAAGCCGGCTTTTCCGAATCGACCACCAATCTTCTTGTTACCAGTGTATCACCTTCAGGAAAAGACAGAATCCGCACGCACCCCGCCGACATAAACTCGACCCGATATTGAATACTGTCAGATACGAAAGCACATCCCCTACCGTCTTCATGAACCGGAGAGGAACATCCGATGCAGGATAGTACAGATAAAACTAATAACCAATTAAAACTCTTCATCCATGCATTTATTTGACTGTGTAGATCGTATAACCCAATGACAAATTACGAACTACGACATTTCCTTTTAAATAGAAAGTAGGCATATTGAATCCATTCACGATATTATCCTTATACAATTCTACTTTTGCGCTTTTCCATTCACCTGTATTGTCGGTACGTATCCGGGATACAATTTTAAACGGTTCTTTCGGTTCGCGCTGTGTAGATGAACGTATAAAAAGAGATTCATTTCCCTTGTCCAGGTATTCAAAATAGAGATACCCTACATAGTTATTCATTTGTAATTTGGAAACCAGCTCTTTGGGCAAAGAGATAGAGAGAGTTTCTTCGGCACTGTAACCACCGGATTTTCGCTTTCCCTGAATCTTCATGTCCGACTCACGCAAACGCATCATCTCAACCGCCAAAGCGGATTTTGCCGTCTTGACATCATTTTCTATTTGTGACAACAAGCCTATTGCCACCGGATAACGTCCCTGGCTAATCAACAATGCTGCCTTATCGAGCGAACGTTGACAAGCGGATACGTCCATCTTCGTCTTTTCCAGGAAACGGGCTTCTTTTCGCAGCCGGAAAAGCATTAAAGGTAAGGTTAATCCACGCTCGTCCGCCTGTTCGTCTTTGAATTCCGCCGCATACTTTAAAGTCGTACGTAGTTCACGGTCACCGTTTTCAATGGTCGGCTCTATTTCGTGTCCTTCGGTATAGTCACTCCACGAAGCGATAAACATCATGTCCAGACTGTCCTTCTCTGCCATACAGAACTTCCACATACTTTGATAAGTTTCTCCATTGTTACGTGGGATATAATAGAAGTGTCCACGTCCCCAGCCTGCACAGCCCCGGTTATCCATTCCCGGCATGGCAAATCCCGACTTAATGGTATAAGCAGGATTGTTACTATGCCAAATTGAATCACGGAAAGGTTTCATAAACTCAATAACATCATCCTGTGTGGCATAATTATCCCATTCAGCATGTGCCTGATCTCTTGTGCGAACACGGGCAGGAAGCCATGCAGTCGGTATTTCTCCCACTTTTTCCCAAGCATCCATATCATCACTGCGGGTGACGGGAATGTATTTATCATTTTCCAGTTTTCCCCAATCCGCCCAACGGCGTAAGGCAACGGGCTGCCTCATTCCTTGCGGAAACTTCACTTGTGATAACACTTTCTTGTATTCATCAACTTTCGCTCCGGGACCGAAATGATAAAAAACAGGCATTCCTTTCACCATAGGAGCAGTCGGACCTGTGAAGACACTATCTACCAGATATTGATAACATTTAGCCATGTATTCGGTCTTTGCCTCACGGGTGTTAACTTCCGGATAAATCTTCGTAATCCAGTCATAATATAACCAACCGTCGCACCAGTTTACGCCGATTTCAAAGTCATACTTTGCTGCCACTTTCTGCATCTCACGCAGCAAGATGTCATTTTCGTGAGGCTTGAACCCCCATTCGATAAAGAATCCATCTATCTTAGCCGCTTTTGCCGACAATATCTGATATTCGATATAATCGGGATCGAGATTGGACTGCATTCCGACTTGGGGATAAGCCACTGCCGCTATCTCATGCCGTCCTTCGCTGTCTATCAGATCGGCATTATAACACAGCGACTTCCTTCCGGTACTTGATTTTTCCGTATTGGCATACATTTCCCAACGGCCCAACTTTCCGTCATGCTGCCGGGTATAACGTACACCGTGGAAGTCGGCATACACTTTCTTTCCGTTTTGCGCCAAAGCCGGTAATGCGATAGATACCAATAAAAAAAGAAGAAGTTTCCTCATTGTTCCAAACTTAATTATTCAACTTATATATTTTATCAATCTTCGGCTATACTTAATTTAATCTTCGCCCAATACGAAATCATGCTTTTCCGGATAACTGAAAGTATTGTCTATCATCCAACGACCTTTATAAATCTTAGCTCCGTCCATTTTGAATAGTTCTTCTCCCTCCTCATTTACAAGTCCTTCTGCCCACCACTCTTCAGTCGGTTTCAACATCAGGATTCCATCCGGTCCGTTGCAGATACTTTTTATATCGGCTATGCTGTATACTTTTTCACAAGTAGGTTCGGTAGAGTCATTAGTCGTAGCGTCGGTAACTCCAGTCAAATCAAACTTATAGACAGCCGAAGCAGCAGTAAGCCATAATTTATCTTCTTCACCATATACCGGGAACAAATCATGCCCACCCGATTCATTGCTGAATGTATAAAGGGTAGTCTGATTTATTAACTTGGGATTACTCCGGTTGCCATCGTACTTAAAACGGAATAATGCAGTCACTCCCTCTTTTTTGGTAGCTGTAGCATAAAGATACGATCTTTTCTTATCCCAAACAACATTATGCGCATTACCCAACTTCACCGTATTAGCTTTTGCTCCCAATACCTTAACCGTGTCAACCACAAAGGTATTGATTTCACCGGATTTAGATTCTGCCGTCACGATATTTCCATCGGGCAATACCTCCGCAGAGTGGGGATTCTGTCCGCAATTTGCGTAGAACATTAATTTATGATCGGACAAACGGATTAAAGCCACAGCTCCGCCGGAGGCAGTCATCAAGATATAGCGTCTATTGAAAACCGGTTTTACTTCACTCGGATTAACAAACCAACCCTGCTGTGCAGCAGGAACACAGGCTGTATAAGGATCCCAACTCCAAATATTGCGGTGCGTCTCCGCATCTCTGATGACAATAGCCCGTCTGGATTGTTCCGCCAGTACATAAGCCTTTTCCGGAAGTTGAAAGATCTCATTTTTTACTACAGGAGCGGCATCATCATCGGAACATGCTCCCAAAGCTATATTAAATCCTAAAAGGATTGCAAATAAACTAAACTTCTTCATGGTCATAACTATTTTAATTCTAAATATTCAATTTGTCTATTTAAAGTTTCCGTCAATCTATTGAACCGATTTTGTATCGTAATAATCGATCAATGAATGAACTGAAAGATTCAACTGCCGCATGTGCGACAGAAAAGATTCATAAGGTTCGTATTCGATGGAAACCACTCCTTTATTAGAAGCTTTTCCGTTAGAATCGTAACCATCATTATACTCAAAATGTACCCAGCCTACACAGTTTCGAGTTTCAAGCAAACGAAGACAGAAGTTCTGATAAAACTCACCTCTATTTTTTTGTGTATGCACCAACCAGCCACCTCCTTCAGTATTAGCATATCCAGTTCCCTGATAACTGGCATCTTCCGCTTTTATATAGAATTCTGAAACTAAAAAAGGTTTCGCTCCACACCAGACTTTCAGGTTTGCCAAGAAATCTGCCTCCGGTTGCCAACGTGCATAATAGTTGACGGAAACAAGATCGCAATAACGAGCACACGCTTCCACCACTTTCTGATTATATTTACTCCAATCATGCAGACGTGTTCCCAATATCAAATGCTCTTTATCATATCGTCTGACGGTAGCGGTGGTCAACTGATAATAATAATCAGCAACCATCCCCCGGAAATCTTCCTGATTTTTCTTGGTTATCACTCCGGTAGAAGCTATACCGTTATCCCGCATAAACTTTTCTGCATACTCACGAGCAGCTTTATAGCGTTCGGGCAAAGACAAGAAATGTTTCAGATCAATTCCTCGCAAAGGGTCAGCATTCTGATAACTGGCAAATGGCAATTCATTGTCAAGATAGAAACCTATAAAATGCCGGTCACCGGCAAATAAAGCTGACTTCTCTTGTACGAGACGATCTATGTACGTAGCAAATGTGGGTTCAAAAAGAAGAACTAAGCGATTATATTTGTCATCATCAAACGCGTAGCCCAAATTCTTACTCATATCCCACATAAAGGTACGAAGCAGATACAGATTCTCTGCATAAGCAATCTTTTGCGTCTTAGGGGTCAACAAGTTACCACGTACTGCAGCAGGAAATACTTCAATACGGTTCGAGCCATACGAAATATAGTTTATATGATTGTCTGCTAACAGTTTGCCAGTCTCTTCACTCCATCGCGCCTCACTACCGTATCGAGTACCGAAAGCCTTCTTATGAGCAGTAGATTCTCCCGGACGAACATGCTGAATTCCATGAATGATAACAGCTCCATTATCCGGATCGAGCAAATAAGAACGGCCTCCACAATTAGCCACTCGGAAAAAGCCTTCTTTTCCAACCACAGATGAAGGTTGTAAACCGATTCGTCCTCCCCATGCAGTCCGGCTATAATCCGAAGAGGGAGTATACCAATTCATATTATCAATGGTACGTGTTTCCCTTGAATCTGCCGTTGTCCATGCCTGGAAAGTTCCGTTCTGCCACTTCCGGTATTCTACATTCATAAAAGTATATTCATCTTTTTCCAAAGGAGTATCTTCTCCTTCCGGTTTCAAAGGTTCTATTTCGTTGGAAGAGGAGGAACAGCTAAACGTCAACTGCATCAGTCCGACCAAAGATAAAAAGAGGAAATACCTATATATTATATGTTTTCTCATATTACTTTCAGCTACTGCACATTATTACTTAACCATCGTATTTGTTATCAGTCGCATCTTTCGTATACTCTATCTACGGTTCACCGGGATAGCTGTTACTAACTCTCGCGTTGGCTATTAATAGAAAAGTTATTCTCTACAAGGAGAGAACTTCCTTCCCCCTTGTTGCAAACTTCTTTTATCCCTATTATAAACTATAAACGCAAGCTTTGTTTTCATAATTGAAAGCTTTGTTTTTATAAACGCAACTTGCATTTATAAAAACGGAAGCTTCGTTTATAGTTTGTATCGGACAGAGAACAACTTTATTCCCAATGAAAGGGAAGTTTAGTCTTAATAGAAAAGAAGTTTTCTATTAAGACTTCAGACGCTAGGTAATACTACCCTGTTTACTTCTTCTTAGGGAATTTGATTTCAACCGTTAATACACGAGCTGTTGTATCTCCGGGCTTCAGTACACCTTCACCAATAGATGGTGTCATACTAATGATTTTCATCACTCCGATTCTGTTTCCACCTGCTGCAGAAGTCGATGCTGTTTTAAAGGCAATAATATCTCCCTCCGCTATAGGAATCAGTTCTTCTTTCACAATCAAACTAGCTGATATTTCAGAAGCTATAGAAGTAACTGTTGCATTATCATAATCAAAGCCGGAAAGTTTAGCTATCATAGTCTTATTCTTCACAGCCGCGGTGTTCAAAGATACCCCACCGGAGCCTGTATATTCATTTGTTTTTGTAGCATTTATAGAATACAGACGAGGCTCTGAAGGAACGTCCTTACCTTTTCCCATACAATAGAATTTCAAATCAACATTCTTCGCATTATCCGCACTAGCTAATGCATAATCAACAGAATACGTTTTTAAATCTTTGAAAGATAACAAACCATAAGCATCCGGATATTTTTCGTGCGCACTATTAGCAAAAGTCTTACTAGATATATTCACTGTGGCAACATCCATATTTACATATGCTTTCACAGTTCCGACAGCTTCTTTTCCCACTCTCCCATCAGAAACCACCACTTTAATTTGAGACGTAGTTTCAGTAAAATCAATTTCCGGAGTGTAATCCAATTGTTTCTCACCATTCTTCTGTTCCCGTAAGACTTCGATTTCCTGTCCGTTTTCAATACGGTAAATAATTACTTCGTGAACTCCTCGTACAGATTCGACCTTCACCGGCACTCCCTGTTTTGCATCTGTTGTAGCAAAAATAGGCAATTCAGGCAAAGTCAATACAGGTATTGGCACTGTTCTATATTCCACAGGTAAAGTTGAAATGGTCACATTATCATATATATCCACTGCTTTTACTTTGAAACCTTTATCGCCTTCTTTGTAATTAATCATCTCGTCATACGAGAAATCCTTTTTGCCATTCAGTTCCACACTTCCTTTTGATTCCTGTCCGGTGGCAGATACCAAATACACTTCCACAACCTTCAAGCCGGCTTCCGAAACAACTTCGAAAGTAGTACGGGGAATTACCGGATTTTCATCCATCTCATCATATACAATCTCTTCCGGATCGAATGTAATGACAGGACGTGCCATTACATCGGTAACAGCAATTGGTAAAGTCCCACTCGTAACATGATTCAGTTTATCCGTAGCTTCAATGATAAAAGCTTCATAATTTGCATTGTACTCCAAGTTTTCAGACAAGCTGTAAGAGTTGGGGTTAAAAAAGTCGGTTACAGTTTTATATTCTGTCACTCCCTCTACCGTCTGCAATTTCATTGTCACGCTCTGAAGCCCTGCCTGTGATTTAATAACAGCCACTACCGGCAGATTGTCTACTTTATTCAAATCAACGTCCAGCTGCTCCATAGGAAAATTAATCACAGGAGCTGCTGCATTAGGATCCAGTCCATCATTATCGTCACCACAGGCAGCAAAGCCCAAGCAAAGTCCTAATATTAATAAGGTATATATTTTACGAATCATAATTAGTTCTCTTTTTAATTAACTGTGGTTATTTGGAATATTTGCAATAGTTCTCAAATATATGAATCACACCGTTCGTTGGCAAGATATTGCTGGTCTTAGCCTGACGCTGTGGGGATTTCCCGTTACTTCCGGTCTGATTCACCAGAATCTTACCTACTGCAGCCTGCCATGGATTTTTCCATACAGACATTGTCATCAATCCAGTCTCACCTTTCAGCATAGTCAAGACGAACATCGGTTCTACCTGCAATTGCCCATAAGAACTATATTCTCCATCTACAATATGATAAAGCAACATATTCTTCACCTTTTCTTTATCACAATCTGTAATGGAAGCTACACCTGCAAATTCATTCTCCCGATAAAGCTGCATACCAGCATTATTCAAAGCCAGAAAAGTATATTTATTATCAGTCTGTGTATAATAATCCTTTAAGCCTGTATACTCGATAGCTGCTATCAACTCCGAGAACATATCTTTGTGATCCTGAAAATATTCCCACGCTGTCACTTTTACATACGGATCATCCACCGAAGGCTCATAATCATAGTTCTTTTGCAAGTCCAGGTCACAACCGGTCAATGCCAAAATTGTCCAACAAAAGAAAAGAGTCTTATATAATATTGTCTTTTTCATTGCTTCTACCTTTTTAGTTGTTAGTATTACCATAATACGTATTCTGCACAATCTTCGGATTTTCCAAAATATGTGAATAATGGATCGGGAAAAGTTCATTGCCGTCCTGCCCCATACCGTTAATAGGTTTCATCACTTCCTTCCACTTTCCGGTACGCAACAAATCAAACCAACGGCGTCCTTCACCGGCTAACTCCACCTGACGTTCACGCAAGATATAATTGACTACCTCTTCTTCTGAAGCAAAATCATTTTCAGTCAGTGTATTCAATCCGGCACGGTCACGTACAGTTTTTACTAAATCCAAAGCTTCCCCCCATTTTCCCTGATGAGCACGAGCTTCAGCTTGCAACAACATCATATCCGTATAACGATAGATTGGATAGGCTACTTCGCATGTCTTATTCAAAGAGTTACTGATGTCACCTGCCATATATTTACGCAATTCATTTCCATTTTGGTAATTCTTCACCGTATAATCTTTACGTAAATCACCTTTCATATCCTTTTCATCAAAGATACTCATAAACTTATCAGATATGACTCCCGCACGATTCCCTGAACCGGAAAACCATTGATACATATAACTGTAACCATTCGTGCCGACTTCATCCATGTTGAAATGAACAAGGAAAATAAACTCTCTGGAGTTATATTCATCATTTTCCGGTGTATCATCAGAAGGTTTATTAGTCAGCTCTTCCGTAAACATGGTATGCCAAGTAGCAATGTTAGGTTCGAAGTCTACAAAACGACCGCCCTTTTTGGAAGCGATAGTCGCCATCTTATCGATGGTCTGGTCGGCAATGTAGTTTTTATCCGTACGCTCTTTGTAGATGGCTTCCGAATACTTTTCAGTAGGTTCTGTAAACAAAGGTACGTCTCCCCAAACACGGATAGCATAGAAGTAGGCCAAAGCACGCAATGCATAAGCTTGTCCGAGATAGTCATTTCGGTCTGCCACATCAGGCATACTGATATTAGGAACATATTTAATAGCCAGATTTGCCTGGTTAATCATCTGATACAGAGTCGTCCACTTTGCACATTTCTCATCCGTAGACATCAGATTGTTGATAACACGTGCCTGATCGGCCATTACCGGTGCTCCGGGAGCTACATTATCCGAACGGAACTCACCCCAATAGAAATAGTTCTCCCGTAAAGTGGAACGTAACAATCCATAGATTTCATTTATACCTGCCTTAGCGTCACGGGCAGTCTGCCACATGTCACCTGCCGGAATTTCACTTACCGGTTCCTCATTCAGAAAGTCTGAACAGCTATTCAACGATAGAGCCAGGCATACAGCTCCAACAAAATATTTTATATTCTTCATACGATATCTTCAATTAAAAGTTTGCAGAAAAACCAATACCATATTCTCTCTTTCTCGGATAACGGTAAGAGTCTTTACCTACCTGCAGAGGATTGTTGGTAGAGAATTCAGGATCGAATCCCGAATAGTTGGTCCATGTCAAGGCGTTGTTTACAAAAGCGTAGATATTTATATTCTTCAACATCAGCTTCTTTATCCAATTTTCAGGAAGATCGTATGCTACACGTATGTTCTGCAAACGAATAAATGAAGCATCTTCCAGATAGAACGAGTTACCCATACGGGCATTGTTGTAATCATCATTATACGGACGCGGATAGATTGCCTGGTCACCCGGATGCAACCACATATTATGGATGACTTCCGGTGAAGGAGTAGTTCCGGTGTATTTGAACATATTACGATTATGTTCGGCAGCATTATAAATCTGTCCTCCCAATGAATAATAGAATCCTAAGTATAAACTCAAATTCTTCCAAGTCACCGTTGTATTCAAACCACCGGTTACATCAGGCATGGCATTACCGATCACCATACGGTCATTATCATCAATCACACCGTCACGGGTTCCTTCCGGTTCCTCCCAGTTGTAATCTCCCCCACGGAACGGTTTGCCGTTCGGCAACGTCTTCTGACGGATATTACCTGTATATTCCTTTCCATCCAACAAATATTTGTACTGGAATACACCATTCTCAAACACCGGAGTCAGCTGTTCCCATTTATCAGTAAAAGCATTCGATTCGTCGTATGCAAAGACACCGGCGCTTTTAAATCCGTAGAAGTCACCCACACGGCCACCTTCCTGCATCCACCAGATATCACCTTCCATATATGCCTTACCTTCAGACAGCTTCTCAATACGGTTGATGTTTCTGGAGATATTGAAAGAAGCATTCCACTTCCAGTCCTTCGTGCGGATAATATCACCGGTAACAGCTATTTCAAAGCCTCGGTTACTCATTTCACCGACATTGGTTTTCATATATGCAAAACCGGATTCTTTAGGCAATTGGTAGTTTGCCAGCAAACCGTCTGTATATTTATCGTAGTAATCGGCAGTGATTGTCAAACGGCTATTCCAGAAATTCAAGTCCAGACCAAGGTTGAATTGTTTAGTTTCCTCCCATTTCAGATTGTCTTTACCGATACGAGTCGGAATAACGCCACCCACTCCGTCATAAATAGAATTCGGAGAATAAGAGTAGATATAGTCGTAGTTGCCGATTGCTTCGTTACCCGTGATACCGAAACTTGCACGGATCTTACCATCTTCGAGAAACTTTTTCGAGAATTTCATGAATTTCTCATCCGAGAAGCGCCATCCCACAGATACGGAAGGGAAATTACCCCATTTGTTCTCTTTGGCAAAACGAGAAGAACCGTCACGACGCATAATGGCATTGAGCAAATATCTTCCTTTATAATCATAAGTCACACGGGCAAAAATGGAAGCCATAGAGTGATTGCTTAATATGGAGCCTGTAGATGACAAATCTAGGTTTGCGGCAAAAGCATTCATTGTATAGATAAAATCTGTAGACGAGTTTATCCCCACAAATGTTTCGTTTTCATAACGCCACTGCTGTGCACTAACACCTACCATGGCCGTAAAATTATGATCTTTTATTTTGCGTGCATAAGTAAGGATGTCTTCATTCATCCAGTTCCAGTTCAGGTAATTATAAGAATAACCTTTATTCTGTTTCTGCCATTCATCGGTGATAAGACTCGGTTCGAGTTTTTTGCGTTTATCCAGATAGAAGTTGGCATTAATATTAGCTCTAAACTTCAAATACTTGTTGAATTTGATTTCAAAGAACTGGAAGAAGTTAGCCTTATAAGAATCAGTAAAGTCGGTGGTATAATTGACCTGCGCAATAGGGTTCTTCTGACCGTTAAACACTCCGACCAAAGAGCCATCCGGATAATAAGTATTGAAATAAGGACGACGAGTCAACACTGCGCTCAATAAAGTACCTTCATTCAGACCTTTCTTTTTAGAATAAGTCAAAGAAATACGGCTACCCATATTCATCCAGTCTGTCGGTGAATAATCGGAGTTGATACGAGTATTTAATCTCTGGAAACCTGTATTGGAAATAATACCTTTCTCATTATAATAACCGGTATTGATGAAATATTTCAATTTCTTTGTACCACCACCTACACTGATATCCACCTGATCTTTTTGTGCAGTGCTTGTAATCATGTCCAGATAATCGTTATCCACATTAAAGAAAGAGTTCAACGGATCATTCAGTATATCACTACTTTCATCCGGATTACCTCCGCCGTATGTTTCAAAATACTCTTTACGATACTGGTCGTACAACAAACGTTCCTTGCGGTTTGCCTGTGGAACCTTGTGAGACAATGTACCCCACGAGTGATTATACTTGATATCAATACGGGCTTTACCTTCCTGCCCACTTTTGGTAGTGATAATAATCACACCGTTCGCCGAACGCGAACCGTAGATAGCTGCAGAAGCGGCATCCTTCAAAATTTCCATAGAAGTAATATCATTGGTATTGATACCATCGATACTTTCCAAAGGAACACCGTCTACAATATAAAGAGGAGTCACACCTTCGGCAGAGAACGTGGAAGTACCACGAATTTTGATAGAAGAAGATTCACCGGGCTGTCCGGAACCGGACACCACCTGTACACCGGCAGTAGTACCTTGCAGTGCTTCAAAAACATTAGTAGCCATTTTTTGCTCAATGGCCTCGCTTGAGATGGAAGTAATAGCTCCTGTTACATCACGCTTTTTCATCGTACCGTAACCCACTACCACTACTTCGTCCAATAGCTTAGAGTTCTCTTCAAGTGTAATATTCATTGTTTTATCTTTCACTACCACATCTTTAGGGGTATATCCCATGAATGATACAGTCAAAGTAACTCCCTTCTTCGAAACATTCAATGAGAAATTACCATCTAAATCTGTAATTGT
>PPYE01343843.1_pt1 | contig 16817 bp, 14 predicted proteins | sample 1559881 | NCBI WGS metagenome assembly PPYE01 (sample SAMN08240022, study PRJNA423297) | Human gut metagenome, whole genome shotgun sequencing project. | reverse complement strand
TCGCCAAGTGAGGCCGCGATGAAACTTTCACTCTCACCTCCCCCTTATGCTGATGCGCCCGTAGTGGTGTTGATTTCGGGTCTTGGCGGTAGCGGCAGTTACTGGTTACCGCAACTGGCGGTGCTGGAGCAGGAGTATCAGGTAGTCTGTTACGACCAGCGCGGCACCGGCAATAATCCCGACACGCTGGCAGAAGATTACAGTATCGCCCAGATGGCAGCGGAACTGCATCAGGCGCTGGTAGCCGCAGGGATTGAGCGTTACGCGGTGGTCGGCCATGCGCTCGGTGCGCTGGTGGGAATGCAGCTGGCGCTGGATTATCCCGCGTCGGTAACTGTGCTGGTCAGCGTTAACGGCTGGCTACGAATAAACGCCCATACGCGCCGCTGTTTTCAGGTTCGCGAACAGTTACTACATAGCGGCGGCGCGCAGGCATGGGTGGAAGCGCAGCCGTTGTTCCTCTATCCCGCCGACTGGATGGCGGCCCGCGCACCTCGCCTTGAGGCAGAAGACGCGCTGGCACTGGCGCATTTTCAGGGCAAAAATAATTTACTGCGTCGACTTAACGCCCTCAAACGCGCTGACTTTAGTCGCCATGCGGATCGTATCCGCTGCCCGGTGCAAATCATCTGCGCCAGTGATGATCTGCTGGTGCCATCAGCATGTTCCAGTGAACTTCATGCCGCTCTGCCCGATAGCCAGAAAATGGTGATGCGCTATGGCGGACACGCCTGCAACGTGACCGATCCCGAAACGTTTAATGCTCTGTTACTCAACGGGCTTGCCAGCCTGTTACATCACCGTGAAGCCGCTCTGTAAGGAATTGCTATGAACGAAGCCGTTAGCCCAGGTGCGCTTAGCACCCTGTTCACCGATGCCCGCACTCACAACGGCTGGCGGGAGCCCCCCGTCAGCGATGAGACGTTACGGGAGATTTATGCCCAGATGAAATGGGGGCCGACATCAGCTAACTGTTCTCCGGCACGGATCGTGTTTATCCGCACTGCAGAAGGAAAAGAACGTCTGCGCCCGGCGCTTTCCAGCGGCAATCTGCAAAAAACCCTGACCGCGCCCGTCACCGCTATCGTCGCCTGGGACAGTGAATTTTATGAACGGTTACCACAGCTGTTTCCTCACGGCGATGCCCGCAGTTGGTTTACCTCCAGCCCACAACTTGCCGAAGAAACAGCGTTTCGCAACAGTTCCATGCAGGCGGCCTATCTGATCGTCGCCTGCCGTGCGCTGGGGCTGGATACCGGCCCGATGTCGGGCTTTGACCGTCAATACGTTGACGACGCCTTTTTTGCGGGCAGCACGCTGAAGAGCAATCTGCTGATTAATATCGGCTATGGCGATTCCAGCAAACTTTTTGCGCGCCTGCCACGTCTGTCCTTTGAAGAAGCCTGCGGGCTGTTGTAAGGAGCAAACAATGAACATTGTCGATCAACAAACCTTTCGCGATGCGATGTCCTGTATGGGCGCGGCGGTCAATATCATCACTACGGACGGTCCAGCCGGGCGCGCCGGGTTCACCGCCAGCGCCGTCTGCAGCGTGACCGACACGCCGCCCACATTACTGGTGTGCCTGAATCGTGGGGCGTCCGTCTGGCCGGTATTCAATGAAAATCGAACGCTGTGTGTAAATACACTTAGCGCCGGGCAGGAGTCGCTTTCAAACCTTTTTGGCGGCAAAACGCCCATGGAACACCGCTTTGCCGCCGCCCGCTGGCAGACTGGTGTGACCGGATGCCCGCAACTGGGAGAGGCACTGGTTTCGTTTGACTGCCGTATCAGCCAGGTGGTGAGCGTCGGCACCCACGACATTTTGTTTTGCGCCATCGAAGCGATTCATCGTCACGCCACACCCTACGGGCTGGTGTGGTTCGATCGCAGTTATCACGCGCTGATGCGCCCTGCTTGTTAACCTCCTTAAGGAGACAGCTGATGGCAATGTTCGGTTTTCCTCACTGGCAGTTAAAATCGACCTCTACAGAGAGCGGCGTGGTCGCGCCGGATGAACGATTGCCGTTTGCTCAAACGGCAGTAATGGGCGTTCAACACGCGGTGGCGATGTTTGGCGCGACGGTGTTAATGCCGATTCTGATGGGGCTGGATCCCAATCTTTCCATTTTAATGTCGGGGATCGGCACGTTACTGTTTTTCTTTATTACCGGCGGGCGCGTGCCCAGTTATCTCGGTTCCAGCGCGGCTTTTGTCGGCGTGGTGATTGCCGCGACGGGCTTTAATGGTCAGGGAATTAATCCGAATATCAGCATCGCGCTGGGCGGGATTATCGCCTGTGGGCTGGTTTATACCGTCATTGGCCTGGTGGTGATGAAAATCGGTACGCGCTGGATTGAACGACTAATGCCGCCGGTTGTGACGGGTGCGGTAGTGATGGCGATTGGCCTGAACTTAGCGCCTATCGCAGTGAAAAATGTATCGGCTTCGGCCTTTGATAGCTGGATGGCGGTAATGACGGTGCTATGTATTGGGCTGGTGGCCGTATTTACCCGTGGCATGATCCAGCGATTATTGATTCTCGTAGGATTAATTGTCGCCTGTCTGCTGTATGGCGTGATGACCAACGTTTTAGGGCTGGGAAAAGCCGTCGATTTTACTCTCGTCAGCCATGCTGCCTGGTTCGGTCTGCCACATTTTTCCACTCCTGCTTTTAATGGTCAGGCAATGATGCTGATTGCGCCCGTGGCGGTGATTCTGGTGGCGGAAAACTTAGGTCATCTCAAGGCGGTCGCCGGGATGACCGGACGCAATATGGACCCGTATATGGGACGGGCATTCGTAGGCGATGGGCTGGCGACGATGCTTTCTGGCTCTGTCGGCGGTAGCGGCGTAACCACCTACGCCGAGAATATCGGTGTGATGGCCGTGACAAAAGTCTACTCGACGCTGGTGTTTGTTGCCGCTGCCGTCATCGCCATGCTGTTGGGCTTTTCGCCGAAATTTGGCGCGCTGATCCATACTATTCCGGCTGCGGTGATTGGTGGTGCATCAATTGTTGTGTTCGGGCTGATTGCCGTCGCAGGCGCACGGATCTGGGTACAAAACAGTGTGGATTTAAGCCAGAACGGTAATTTGATTATGGTCGCAGTAACCTTAGTGCTGGGTGCGGGTGATTTTGCTCTCACACTGGGCGGTTTTACGTTGGGAGGGATCGGTACAGCCACCTTTGGCGCGATTTTACTCAATGCGTTGTTAAGCAGAAGGTTGGTTGACGTTCCACCGCCAGAAGTTGTTCATCAGGAGCCATAAACAGAAAACCGCCGGGGTAACCGGCGGTGATGGCGTTTTGACGAGCTACAGACAAAAATGCATGCGTCATTGATTAGCCCGGCTAGTTGTCGCTTTTACCGTGACTGCTCTTGCCACCTTTTTTACCTGCTTCAGATGCGCGCTGCGGGTCATTTTTGAAATTACCCCCGCTGTGCTGTCCACCTTTTTTACCTGCTTCTGATGCTCTTTCGCGGTCTTCTGCAAAATTGCCGGAACCGCCTCGATGGTTTGCCATTACTGACCTCCGTCTGGGTATAGACATCATATTGCATAGAATTAACGCGGCGTATGGCGGCTGCCATATTTTCGCTACGTGGGACTAAGCTTAGTGAACTGACGCGGGCAGACCCGCGTTTGGTAATATCCTGCAACAGCTTCTTAGCGAGAATAGATATCATCTCCAATAATTATCCATAAGCCGCTCTTATGATTAAAAAAACGCGATGAGATAAAAATGTGTCATTTTGCGACAAAATTACGTGCTTGTGAAAGTTGTTATAAATCAAATAAGTGGTTGTGAAATTTGCACTCTGAAAAGGACGTCTTATCTTTAAATAAGTGGTAGCGAATCGCTACGGAATAGAGATAACACGAGGAGTGGTTAGAAATGGCTAAAGTTCTGGTGCTTTATTATTCCATGTACGGACATATTGAAACGATGGCACGCGCAGTTGCTGAGGGTGCAAGCAAAGTGGATGGCGCAGAAGTTGTCGTTAAGCGTGTACCGGAAACCATGCCGCCGCAATTATTTGAAAAAGCAGGCGGTAAAACGCAAACTGCACCGGTTGCAACCCCGCAAGAACTGGCCGATTACGACGCCATTATTTTTGGTACACCTACCCGCTTTGGTAACATGTCCGGTCAAATGCGTACCTTCCTCGACCAGACGGGCGGCCTGTGGGCTTCCGGCGCACTATACGGAAAACTGGCGAGCGTCTTTAGTTCCACCGGTACTGGCGGCGGTCAGGAACAAACCATCACATCCACCTGGACGACCCTTGCGCATCACGGCATGGTGATTGTCCCCATTGGCTACGCAGCGCAGGAATTATTTGACGTTTCACAGGTTCGCGGCGGTACGCCGTACGGCGCAACCACCATCGCAGGCGGTGACGGTTCACGCCAGCCCAGCCAGGAAGAACTGTCTATTGCTCGTTATCAAGGGGAATATGTCGCAGGTCTGGCAGTTAAACTTAACGGCTAATCTTCAACAGGAGGATACGCATGCCAACTCAAGAAGCGAAAGCTCATCACGTCGGTGAATGGGCATCTCTGCGCAATACGTCGCCGGAAATAGCCGAGGCCATTTTCGAAGTCGCCGGGTACGACGAAAAAATGGCGGAAAAGATTTGGGAAGAAGGTAGCGATGAAGTGTTAGTCAAAGCCTTTGCTAAGACCGATAAAGATTCGCTTTTTTGGGGCGAACAGACCATCGAACGTAAAAACGTTTAACCAGCGACTCCCCCGCTTCACGCGGGGGAGTTTTCTGTTATTTCACCGCTTCATTCAATACGCTATCAAACTTATCCATTGGGCAAAAACCGTTGGCATCTATCGGGCAACCGCTTAATTCCAGCGTCACGCGCTGCGCAGGTGCCTGCAGGGTTAACGCATCGGCATTACGTAACTGTTCCGCACTCTGGTACACATATTCAATTTTCATCAGGTCGCGATTGGCTTTGCTGTCATGCCAACGCTGGAAAACGATTTTGCCGCCAATCGGCGTGCGTTCGTTCTGGTCATGCAACTGATACGGTTTGAAATCCAGCGCCGTTAACAGAGAGGCAATGTTGGAGTCGTGCCCAACTAATACCGTGATTTTCGGTGCACTGGTGCGATCGGTGACCAGGGCTTTGTCGATATAACTGACCAGCGGTTTCGCAACATTGCGCGCCACTTCCGGTGAGGTAAACAGGCTGTCCTGGTAACCGTTTTTCAGCTTCGACAACACCTTCCACTGCTGGTCAGATTTGATTTCTCCCCAGGCCACCTGATCCATCGGAAAACCTTCGTAGTATTGCAAAGTAAACGCATCTACCAGCGAGTTGCCGACTTTCAGCGGCCCGGAAACGCCCGGTTCTTGTTGATACTTCGCGCTAAAGGTATTTTTGCCATCTACAAGCGAACATTGTTGCTTCTCTTTACACGCAGGAGAATCTTTATAGTTAACGATTTGTTCCAGTAGCTTGTAGCTGTCGGTAAGCTGGAGTTTGCTGAGCTCTTTCTCCATTGCCGCCACCGCCTGTTCACTGAATGCGGCGGAATCATCGGTGATCACTGGGTTAAAGGTGGGGTCCATAGTGCCCATTTTTTCCTGGTGATGAACAGGAATATCACACCCAGGGAATGCGCCAGTAATAAAGAACTGCGCGGTCGCGACGGTGCGTTGCAGACTATTGGCATAGGCATAAACGGTGTCCGGTGGCGGGCATTCCCCTGATTTCACCATCCCCTGTTCTGCCAGCCATTCACGCATATAATGGCCCATATACACTTCGAGCACGCCCCCTTTAGTGGTGAGCTGCCCACCGGGGACGTCCCATTCAGGCCATTTATTCGGCGTCGACTGCTCCAGCACACTGCCATTGTTCGCCAGCGGCGCACGTAAGTTATGGCGGCTCATCATGAGCACTTGCTGTAGCTGATAGCCTTCCGGTACGGTTTGTGCCTGAGCATTTGAAGCGAGTAAAACTATCCCTGCCACAGTTGCGGCGATTAGCGTTTTGTTCATTCCTCACACCTCTTTTGTTATCAATAATTAAAGAGTGTGACAGAAATATGTCATTTTTCCGGGAACAGGTTCGCAAAATGGCTCGTTGAACGCCTGTTTTTCTATATTCCCCTTTAAAAACAGGCAAGTTTTGACGCAAACTATGCCTGATTAGCCCCGGCCTCGTTTACGCCGCTAATGATTACATCAGTAGCTATAAAGAAAATCAGCGGCGTTACCATTACCAATAAAAAAAGAATGTGAGACTAATAGAAATGGTTTTTAGCACATGTCTTTATCATTAAATTGCATAACGATTTAAATAGTCGAGTTGTGCATTCCTTTCCTTATTGTTTAACTTGTAAGCATGAGCCAAAAGTTCAGGAGTGAGGTAAATAAAATATGTTCCTCCCACCTTGAGGCGACCTCCCCTCCGCGATGATTTCAATAACATATTCTGTGTTGGCATATGAAATTTTGAGGATTACCCTACACTTATAGGAGTTACCTTACAGGGGTTCCTTCAATTTGTGTTGATTTACGCGAGATAACGCTATGGAATTAAAGGATTATTACGCCATCATGGGCGTGAAACCGACGGACGATCTCAAGACAATCAAGACCGCCTATCGTCGACTGGCCCGCAAATACCATCCTGATGTCAGCAAAGAACCGGATGCCGAAGCCCGCTTCAAAGAGGTCGCTGAAGCCTGGGAAGTGTTAAGTGATGAACAACGTCGCGCTGAGTATGATCAGATGTGGCAACATCGCAACGATCCGCAATTTAACCGTCAGTTCCATCATGGCGACGGTCAGAGTTTTAACGCCGAAGATTTTGACGATATCTTCTCGTCAATTTTCGGTCAGCATGCCCGCCAGAGCCGTCAACGCCCCGCCACACGCGGCCACGATATTGAAATCGAAGTGGCGGTATTCCTCGAAGAAACGCTTACTGAGCATAAGCGTACCATCAGCTATAACCTGCCGGTTTATAACGCCTTTGGCATGATCGAACAGGAAATCCCGAAAACGCTGAATGTGAAGATCCCGGCGGGCGTCGGCAATGGTCAACGCATCCGCCTGAAAGGCAGGGGACGCCGGGCGAAAACGGCGGTCCAAATGGCGACCTGTGGCTGGTGATTCACATTGCGCCACATCCGCTGTTTGATATTGTCGGCCAGGATCTGGAAATAGTGGTGCCGGTTAGCCCGTGGGAAGCGGCGCTGGGTACTAAAGTCACCGTTCCAACACTGAAAGAAAGCATTTTGCTGACTATCCCGCCTGGCAGCCAGGCCGGGCAACGATTGCGCGTTAAAGGCAAAGGTCTGGTGAGCAAAAAACAGACCGGCGATCTGTATGCGGTACTGAAAATCGTGATGCCGCCGAAACCGGATGAAAACACTGCCGCGCTGTGGCAGCAACTGGCAGACGCCCAGTCGTCTTTTGATCCACGTAAAGATTGGGGGAAAGCATAATGGCTAATGTTACGGTGACTTTTACTATTACCGAATTTTGCCTGCATACCGGCATCTCTGAAGAGGAGTTGAATGAAATTGTCGGTTTGGGGGTGGTTGAACCGAGTGAGATCCAGGAGACAACCTGGGTATTTGACGACCATGCCGCCATTGTGGTGCAACGCGCGGTACGCCTGCGTCATGAACTGGCTCTGGACTGGCCGGGGATCGCGGTGGCGCTGACGTTAATGGATGATATTGCGCACCTGAAGCAGGAAAACCGCCTGCTGCGCCAGCGGCTTTCCCGGTTTGTGGCTCACCCGTGAGTTTGTTGCCTGATGCGACGCTTAACGCGTCTTATCAGGCCCACAAAAAGCGCTGTTCCCGTAGGCCGGATAAGGCGTTCTCGCCGCATCCGGCAACTGCGCCATAATGCCTGATGCGACGCTTAACGCATCTTATCAGGCCCACAAAAAGCACTGTTCCCGTAGGCCGGATAAGGCGTTCTCGCCGCATCCGGCAACTGCGCACTAATGCCTGATGCGACGCCTGCCGCGTCTTATCAGGCCTACAAACGGCATTATCTTTTTTGGTAGTCACACTCCACTAACACCAGCAATAACTGGCTTAGTGCCGCGTAAAAACCAAAGCTGTCATACTGTCGACAACGCGCAGCAAACTCTGGTAACCATTCCCGCAGCGCCGTCAGTGTTTTTTGCCGCAAACCGTCGATTCTTCGCGCAGGAACGGTCCCCTCTCCCAGCGAAAAATGCAGATGACTCAACAACTCGAGATAGATCGCCAGATGATCTGCCGGTTCGTTGAAATTGCCGCTGGTCTCCATCCCTGCCTCAACTAACAAGCGTTTAATCTCTTGCTCGTCCTGTTTGTAGGCCGATGCATACGGCAGCGCCGCTTGTTTGTCGGTCATCAGAAACAGGCCGCAAAAGTCAGCGGCCAGTTCCAGACGGGCATCGTCACGTACTGTCAGAGTGGCAATACTGTTTTCCAGCCCATTCACCGCCGCAGTGAGCGGAGGTTCGCTTTTCAGCAACGAAAACCATTCAGCCATCTGCGCACTGGCGATTTGCGTCAGTTGTTCATCGTCCAGTTCACGGGAGAACAACTGCGCCAGCCAGGCGTAAACACAGGCAATCTGTTGTACTGTCAGCGTGGTCATGATTTCACCTGCGACGCGGGAATATATTCGCACTGCGCCACCATCTCCACGGGGCCGTTAAACGCCGTCACCTGCTCCACTGTTCCGTTGTACTTCTCAATTTCCACCAGCGTAGTGTGCGCACTGGTCGCCTGCGCCAGCTGCGAAGTACCGATGTCGATGGTCAAGACGTTGGGGTTACCGTATTTGCACAGCGCCCCTGGCTCGCCGCCTTTGTCCGGATCGTACCATGCCCCTTCGTGAATTCGCGCCACGCCGGGTGCATAACGGTCAGAAACCACTGCTCCAGCCAACACCTGACCACGAACGTTAAAGACGCGTACCACATCACCGTGACGAATACCGCGCGCGCTGGCATCCTGCGGGCTAATAAATACTGGCTCTTTACCCGCTACGGTATATTGCTGACGCAGAGTTTCCGACTCACATAACTGCGAGTGAAGTCGGAAATCCGGATGCACAGATTGCAGATGCAACGGATACTTCTGCGAGCCAGGCCCACCGTGGGAGCGTTCGATTTTCTCAAACCACATCGGATGCCCCTGACAATCGTCGTAGTTCATATCAGCGATGGTTTTCGAGTAGATCTCAATCAGGCCACTCGGCGTGCCCAGCGGTTCGAGATCCGGATCTTCGCGGAATGCCTGGTGGCGAACAAACATCTGCGGATGGTCAAACTCGACATACTCTTTGTTATTCCAGAAGTCATCAAACGCTGGCAGATGAACGCCGCGTCCTTTGCCCTGTTGTACACCTTCCTGCCAGATGCGTTTCAGCCAGCCCATTTCGTCCAGCCCTTCGGTAAAGGCTTCTTCGCGATTAAAGCGACGGCACAGCTCGCGGAAAATATCGAAGTCGTTGCGCGCCTCGAACTGCGGCGGCACGACCTGTTTCATGGCGATGATGCCACGATTGGAGTGGTTGCCGTACTGGTCGAGATCGTTACGCTCAAACTGCGTGGTCGCAGGCAGCACGATATCGGCAAAGCGGCAGGTTGAGGTCCACTGGTTATCTATGGCGATAACCGTTTCCAGCTTGCGCCAGCCTTCAATAATGCGGTTGATCTGCTGATGGCGATGGAACGGGTTAGTTCCGGCAAAAATACACATTTTCAGCGGCGGCAGTTTTACCGATTTACCGTTCCAGTTGATCACTTTCCCAGGTTCGAGGATCGCATCGATAAAACGGGCAATCGGAATGGTGCTGCTGTAGCCTTTGTAGTCACTGTTGTCGTGAACAGGCGGAATCGACGTAGAGCCGGAGAAACCACTCAAAATAACGCCTTTACGCCCCGGCGTGCCTGCGCCGTTATAGTGCCAGCCAAAACCAAAACCACCACCTGGCAGGCCAATTTGCCCCAGCATCGCCGCCAGAACGACAATCATCCACCCCCACTGTTCACCGTGCTGCATACGCTGTACGCACCAGCCAGCAATAATCTGCGTTCTGTTCGCCGCCATCTGCCGTGCCAGCCCACGAATGGTTTCGGCATCAATGCCGGTCAGTTTTTCTGCCCATGCGGCATCTTTCGGCTGACCGTCTTTCTCACCCAGCAGATACGGCAGGAACTGCTCAAAACCTACACAGTAGTTAGCGAGGAAGTTTTTGTCGTACAGGTTTTCACTGTACAGCGTATACGCCAGCGCCAGTTGCAGCGGCACGTCAGTTTGCGGGTTAACCGCAATGTGCTTCACATGCTCGCGCCCCAGATACTCATGGGTGGATGTAACAACCGGATCGATGCTGATGACCTCAATTTCACCGGCGGCGACTTTCGCTTTCAACTGCTCGTAATATTCATAAACATCGTGATCCGGGCACCACCAGTTCGCTTGCTGGTTTTTCAGCAAATCGGAGCCCCACAGCACAATGGTTTTGCTGTTCTGCAATACCAGCGGCCAGGAGGTTTGCTGTTCATACACTTCCATTGAGCCAACCACGCGCGGCAGGATCACCTGCGCAGCACCGGTAGAGTAATCTCCGCCCGTACCAACGCTATTACCATGCAAGGCAATAGCTTTCGCCAGCATCCCCGAAGCGTTATGGAACATCCCCGTCGATTGCCAACCACTGGCGGTCAGCAAGGCACTCGGCCCGTGAGTTTTCTGTACGCGTTCCAGTTCTTCATAGAACATGTCGAGGGCTTCATCCCAGCTCACGCGCACAAAACGGTTATCACCGCGCTGGGAGGTGTCGCTCAGATGGCGCTTACGCAGCCAGTCCACGCGTACCATCGGGTAACGAATACGCGCCGCGTTGTGTACATGATCCGGCAATCCGGCGATCATTTTCGACGGATATTTATCCAGTTCGAACGGTTTTGCTGCCACAAAGCGACCATCCTTCACCGTCGCGCGGATAGCCCCCCAGTGCGACCCGGTAAGAATGCCCTCTTTCGAGATGACAGCCTCAGTCGCCGCTTGCGCCGCAGTCGCACGGCGCGGCGTTAACAATGACGTCCCCAGCATCCCGGCGACGGTTAAGCCGCCGAGTTGTGCCAGAAAACGCCGACGTGATGCCTGAAAGAGATCGTTATTGTTCATTATTTTTCTTCCTTCTTATCGCCGTGAGCCTTACCTGCGGTGTCAGACGCATTCATTTGCAGATATTTCAACAAGGTGCGTTCTTCACGTTTATCGAGGCTGGTAAAGCCAATCATGCCGTTGAGCGTGCCGATCCAACCGTTAGCGTCAAAGTGGGATATTTCCGGTGCGCCGTGGCACTGGTTACAGGTGCCGTTGTACAGCGAATCCGCATAAGCCCAGATCGGTTTGATATCGTTCACCATGTCGCCTTTCTTCATCCACGCAGTGGCCTGCAACTTGCTCCACTCGGTATTGGTGTCGGCAACGGTGGTTTTCTCCAGTGTTTTCACCTGCTGCTGCACATCACCACGAATCGAGGCAACAAAGATGCGTTTACCTGGGAATTGGGTGAGTACACGCTGACGTCCTGCACTTTCCGTCCAGCCAGTGATTTCAATTTGCAGCCAGTCGCCGTCACGTTTAAGGACTTTCACTGCCGAAGCAGGCAGCAGAGAACCAGACGCTTCTTTATCGCCTTTCGCCGCATAAATCGGCTTAATATCAATGGAGTACAGCGTGTCACCACTATCATTAGCACTGGCGCGCAGCTCATCGAACTGCTTACGGAAGCCACTACTCATATCCGGTAACTGGTGGGCAATACCTTTATGACAGTCGATACAGGATTGATTATCTTTCGCTGCCACCTTCATCTGACGCGCCGCTTCAGGATGCTGCTTCGCATGATCCATCGCATCGTAGTTATGGCAGGAGCGGCAGGTTGCCGAGTTGTTTTCTTTCATTCGCGCCCATTCACGCTCGGCAAGTTCCGCGCGTTTGGCTTCAAATTTCTCAGGTGTATCAATGGAGTGGGCAATAAAGGTCTGGTAAATGTCGTTGCTCGCTTCCAGTTTGCGCTTCACCATGCCTGGAATATCCGGCGGGATATGACAGTCATGGCATTCAGCTCGCACGCCGGAGGCGTTCTGGAAATGCACCGACTGTTTATATCCTTCATACACCGGTTGCATACTGTGGCAACTGACACAAAATTCGGTTGTGCTGGTGACTTTGATCCCAACGTGTGGCAATACAATCAGCGCAATGCCAATCACAATCCCAGTAGCGACCAGCGCCAGTACCGACCAACGAGCACTGGGTCGGCGTAGCGCGTTCCAGAGTTTCCGCATAATAGCCCCTGTAAAATTATGGTTTAGTGAAGCGATCTTAATGAGCAAATATGAACAGCGGCACTGGTCAGGATGAACGGCTTACGGCAGAATATGAACAGATATGAACAGAATGAGTAAAACCCTCTGATGCCACATCACATTGTTATTGTTGAAGATGAGCCGGTTACCCAGGCGCGATTACAATCTTACTTCACTCAGGAGGGGTATACCGTTTCCGTTACGGCGAGCGGTGCCGGGCTGCGGGAAATTATGCAGAATCAGCCGGTGGATTTGATTCTGCTGGATATCAATTTGCCCGATGAAAATGGCCTGATGTTAACCCGCGCCCTGCGAGAACGCTCAACGGTGGGGATTATTCTGGTTACCGGACGCAGCGATCGGATTGACCGTATTGTTGGGCTGGAAATGGGCGCAGACGATTACGTCACCAAACCGCTGGAGCTGCGCGAACTGGTGGTACGAGTGAAAAATTTGCTCTGGCGAATCGACCTCGCGCGACAGGCGCAACCGCACACTCAGGACAACTGCTATCGCTTTGCCGGTTATTGCCTGAATGTGTCGCGCCATACGCTGGAGCGGGATGGCGAGCCGATTAAACTGACCCGCGCAGAGTATGAAATGCTGGTGGCATTTGTGACTAATCCGGGCGAAATTCTCAGCCGTGAACGTCTGCTGCGTATGCTCTCTGCGCGTCGGGTGGAAAACCCTGACCTGCGCACCGTCGATGTGTTAATTCGTCGTTTACGCCATAAACTCAGTGCGGATTTACTGGTGACACAACATGGCGAAGGTTATTTCTTAGCCGCTGATGTGTGCTGATAAAAATAAACCGGACGAAATCCCCCTGGTGACAGCGAGCGGCGGATATGTTCGCGGTCGGCATTTTTCGGCGTCATGACTAAAATCGGTGGGCTGACATTATCAGACACCGATTGCCCCTGTAATTGCCTGATAGCCTGCTCAACCGCCAGTTCCCCCTGCCAGACCATTTGATCGCTGGCTGCCATAATCACTCTTCCCCGCTTCAACCCGCGATACACCTGATGTGAAAGATAAAACGACACCACGGTAAGCGGCGTTTTCAGGTTGCGCCCTTCCCCCATTGCCGCCTCTGCCGCAATGGCCGTTCCGGCAACGACGTCGATTTCTGGATGGCGTTCCAGCATCTCCTGCAACAGGTTACGCTGGATTTCAGTATCGTTATCACCGAGCGCAATATCAACAATACGTACCGGGCTTCCGGCAATGGCTGCGCGAAAACCCTCTACCATCTCCTTACTGCCCCCGGCGTTATCGGGGCCGGGCATCAACAGCACGTTCAGTGGTTTACCGTGCGCCCATTGCACCAGATATCGCCCTGGTTGATAGCCCATCTGAAACCAGGGCACACCAACGCGGCTTTTCACCTGGGGAGCATCAATAGCATTCACCAGTTCGATCACCGGCAGATTTGCTACCTGCTTTTGCAGATCGGGAAATGACGTCGTGCTACTACCGAGCAAAATGGCCTCTGCGCCCCACTGTTTACACTGGTCGATTTGTGCTTGCTGGGTAGCCAACTGGCTGTAGCCGCCTGCCTCCAGCACTTTTAAATCCACACCGTAGCGGCGAGCAGCCTCCTGCATACCATAGTTCAACGATAACCAGTATGAATCTTTCAAACTGGGATAAAGCGCGCACAGTTTCCATGCGCGTTTGGCTTTTAGCGGCGTAGAGGCTTGCACCGTGTAATGCTGCGCATCATGCCAGCGCAACAGGTTATCAGCCGAAAATGCCGATAACATGAAAAGGGAAAGAAGTAAAAATAGCAGTACGCGCATGATAGCCTCATCAATAATAAGGCTTTATGCTAGATGCATTCTGCTTTGCGACTCAACCTTTTTCACCTAAAGTGCACCGACCGTGAATTTAACCCTGACCCGAAGACTCTGGATGGGCTTTGCCCTGATGGCGCTGTTAACCCTGACCAGTACCCTGGTGGGATGGTACAACCTGCGCTTTATCAGCCAGGTGGAAAAAGACAACACTCAGGCATTGATTCCTACCATGAATATGGCGCGCCAGTTGAGCGAAGCCAGCGCCTGGGAACTTTTCGCCGCGCAGAACCTGACCAGTGCCGATAACGAAAAGATGTGGCAGGCGCAGGGGCGAATGCTCACCGCACAAAGCCTGAAGATTAATGCGTTGCTGCAAGCGTTACGGGAACAAGGTTTTGACACCACCGCTATTGAACAACAGGAGCAGGAGATCTCCCGTTCGTTACGTCAGCAAGGGGAACTGGTGGGGCAGCGTTTGCAACTTCGCCAGCAACAACAGCAACTCAGTCAGCAGATAGTCGCCGCCGCCGATGAAATCGCACGCCTGGCGCAAGGTCAGGCGAATAATGCGGCAACCTCCGCCGGAGCGACCCAGGCCGGGATTTACGATTTGATCGAACAACATCAGCGTCAGGCCGCAGAAAGTGCACTCGATCGGCTGATTGATATCGATCTTGAGTATGTTAACCAGATGAATGAACTGCGCCTTAGCGCCCTGCGGGTGCAGCAAATGGTGATGAATCTGGGGCTGGAACAGATCCAGAAAAATGCGCCAACGCTGGAAAAGCAGCTCAATAATGCGGTGAAAATTCTGCAACGTCGGCAAATACGCATTGAAGATCCGGGTGTTCGTACTCAGGTAGCAACAACGTTAACTACCGTTAGCCAATATAGCGATTTGCTGGCGCTGTATCAGCAGGACAGTGAAATCAGCAATCACCTGCAAACTCTCGCCCAAAATAACATCGCCCAATTCGCGCAGTTTAGTAGCGAAGTCAGTCAGCTGGTCGACACCATTGAGCTGCGTAATCAGCACGGGCTGGCACATCTGGAAAAAGCCAGTGCACGCGGGCAATACAGCCTGTTATTGCTGGGATTAGTTTCTCTTTGCGCACTGATTCTGATCCTCTGGCGCGTGGTTTATCGCTCAGTCACGCGCCCTCTTGCAGAACAAACGCAGGCGCTGCAACGCTTGCTGGATGGTGATATCGACTCCCCTTTCCCGGAAACCGCTGGCGTACGGGAACTGGATACCATCGGGCGGCTGATGGATGCGTTTCGCAGCAGTGTTCATGCACTGAATCGCCACCGCGAACAGCTGGCGGCGCAGGTCAAAGCGCGTACAGCTGAATTGCAGGAACTGGTGATAGAACACCGACAGGCACGGGCGGAAGCAGAAAAAGCCAGCCAGGCAAAATCGGCGTTTCTGGCGGCGATGAGCCATGAGATCCGCACACCGCTGTACGGTATTCTCGGCACCGCGCAACTGCTGGCAGATAACCCCGCACTTAACGCCCAGCGCGATGATTTGCGGGCGATTACCGACTCTGGTGAATCGTTGCTGACCATCCTCAACGATATTCTCGATTATTCGGCTATCGAAGCAGGCGGCAAGAATGTTTCGGTCAGCGATGAACCCTTTGAACCGCGCCCGCTGCTGGAAAGTACCCTGCAATTAATGAGCGGAAGGGTGAAAGGTCGCCCGATTCGCCTGGCAACAGAAATTGCCGACGATGTACCGACTGCGTTAATGGGCGATCCGCGGCGTATTCGTCAGGTCATTACCAACCTGTTGAGCAACGCCCTGCGTTTCACCGACGAAGGGCACATTATTCTGCGTAGTCGCACTGATGGCGAACAATGGCTGGTCGAAGTGGAAGACAGCGGCTGCGGTATTGATCCCGCGAAACTGGCTGAAATCTTCCAGCCATTTGTTCAGGTTAGCGGCAAACGCGGCGGCACCGGGCTGGGGCTGACTATCAGTAGCCGTCTGGCCCAGGCGATGGGTGGCGAACTGAGCGCCACCAGCACGCCGGAGGTTGGAAGCTGTTTTTGTTTACGCTTGCCGTTACGTATTGCCACTGCACCCGTGCCAAAAACAGTCAATCAGGCGGTGCGTCTGGACGGTTTACGTTTGCTGTTAATTGAAGATAACCCGCTAACCCAGCGGATTACCGTTGAGATGTTGAACAGCAGTGGGGCGCAGGTCGTTGCCGTAGGAAATGCCGCGCAGGCTTTAGAGACACTGCAAAATAGTGAACCATTTGCTGTCGCACTGGTGGATTTTGATCTGCCGGATATTGACGGCATTACGCTTGCCCGGCAACTGGCACAGCAATATCCGTCGCTGGTTTTGATTGGCTTTAGCGCTCATGTCATCGACGAAACACTGCGCCAGCGTACCAGTTCGCTATTTCGCGGGATTATCCCTAAACCGGTGCCGCGTGAAGTGCTCGGTCAATTACTGGCGCACTATCTCCAACTGCAAGTCAAAAATGATCAACCGCTGGATGTATCGCAACTCAATGAAGATGCTCATTTAATGGGGGCGGAGAAGATCCACGAATGGCTGATATTATTTAAACAACATGCCCTGCCGCTTCTCGATGAAATCGACATTGCCCGCGCCAGTCAGGATAACGAG
>PPYE01358531.1_pt1 | contig 16822 bp, 15 predicted proteins | sample 1559881 | NCBI WGS metagenome assembly PPYE01 (sample SAMN08240022, study PRJNA423297) | Human gut metagenome, whole genome shotgun sequencing project. | reverse complement strand
TCATTTCGAAAATTGCCTATATACAATAAAAAACCTATGTCCTTACGAAAAGGTATAGGCTTTTGTCAACAATCTGAAAGGAGCTAATTGTTAGCTCCTTTTGTTGTTTAATAATGTCATGTACATCAACAATTGTTTTCTTGATTTTACACCAAGCTTACTATAAATATTACGATTGTGATACTTTAATGTATTGTCCGTAATATTTAATGTTTCTAGAATATCCTTACTTGAATATCCCTTCACATAGAGATCTAAGATCTCTTTTTCTTTGCGTGTCAGTGTCGCAAGACATTCAAGGAAACGTTTATATTCTTCTTCATCTACATCGGCTTCACGTTTTTTTGCCAGACGCTCAACTTCCACTCTTGCCTTATCATATTCTCTTTGAATGAGTTCATGTTCATTTTCAATTTGTTCAAGCTTCTTGCGATTTTCCTGCATTTCTAGCTCAAGCGTCAACATTTTATTCTCAACTTCATAGTCTTTTGAAGATAAGAAATCCAAAAGATCATCAATTTCTTGTACATCACAGCGCATACTGTTTTTATTGTCTTTACGCAGCTGTTCTAATCCTTTTAGAATTGGGGACAGGTATCTTTGACTGAAGAAGGAACATCCTAAAAATACAAATAATAATAGGACAATGGTAAAGAAGAATAATTCAATATTACTTTTTGCGATGGCTCGATTGTAGTCAGAATCCAAAATCATAACATATGTTGAATAGGTTTGATTCTTAGAAATTTTGACAGTATTCTTAACCCCAATATAATTACGATTTTTACTTATGATTCTCAATAAGTTGTTGCCAATAGGCTTAATGGAAAGATCTCCATTTGGCATATAATAGAATCCGTTTTGGCTTCCCGTACTAAAGCCTTCATTTGTGATGATTGAATCGGAGTCTGGCACTAAAAGACACGTTAAATGGTTGAGAGTTGAGGGCTGGGTATGTGCAAATTTAAACCAGCTTTGTGAAATTTCAAAACCACAAAGACCATAGAAGGTACCATCCTTTCCAACTAAAGGAACACGTAATAGTGCGATTCTTTCACCTGTGTATGGCAATTGAATAATATTTGATAGGGAATAATCAAAGTTCCCTTTTTTTAATTCTTCATAATCGGGTACAAGTGTAATATCAAATTCCTGTCTCCATTTACGATGTGGCATGATGCCATGTTTTTTGCCGATATTGGCAATTCCACGATATAAAATCAAGTCTTCCTTTGAATAGGACATTGTCGTTTTTTGAAGATACACACCACTTCGTTGTGCCTGCGCATTATCCAAAGTGGAATTGATTGTCGTATCTAGTTGTACATAAGCTCCTGAACAATTAGCTCGTTCAAGATATTGTCCTAAAGGCTGAATCATATCGTTTTCTAAAGAATAGATGGCATTGGGATTGTCCTGCAGCTGTTGAAAGGTTAATCCTTGATTCGCTAGGGTTGTTTCTAATATAGCTTCCATATTATCAGCCAGTGCGATATTCATAGAGGCCAAGTCATCCCAATAATTTTCCATATTCTTTGTGAAGTATTCACTTTGAATGGATAGTTTTTTATGAAAGTCTTGTTCGGTCGTTCCAAGTCTTCCAAATAGGAAGAGTCCCATTAATAAAGTAATACTGATGGTAGTCACTAGAAAGAACATATATACGAAAAGCTTTCGTTTCATGGATCTTTCTTTTGATTTAAAACTTAATTGCATAGGCTAACCTCAAGAAAGACTTTTTAAAATATTCATTGCTTCATCTACAATTTCATCAATATCTTCACCGGCATTAGCTCGTGCTTGCCATTCTTGTTGGTGGCTTCTTACTTGATCATAAAATGCATAGGCCTTTCTAGAAATCGCATTTGGAACCTCTCTAGAAATAACGGTATAGTCGGATTTCATTTCGGTGAGTGTATTGTATAAAGATTGTGTTTCTTCATCTTCAAACTTTTCATTTTTTAAGTTTTTAAATGCTTTTTTTGTGACTGGCATGTAACCTGCTTGGATCACAAAGTCCATGTTTCGTTTTGGCTCCACAAGCCAATGTGCAAAGACACTAGCGGCTTCTTGTTTTTGTTCTGTAGTCTTATAGGCACATAATCCAACACCAGCTTGTGTCATGAGGGCATGGTCTTTATCGGCCTTTGGATAAGGCAGGGCAATCGCATTTAATGGTTCCGTTGTATTATCTGGATATGTAACGATGTCATTTAAATAGAGATAGGCTGCACTGCTGGATACACCAATGAGTGTTTCTCCGGTTGTAAGTTCTGTGCTTGAATAGAAATCTGAAGCAGAAATATGGCCTTTGATCAATGGTTCTAGAAAGGTTCTAAAGGCTTCTTTAAAAGCAGGATCCTCCGTATTGTACCAGCCATTCTCTGTAAGCATATTCTTTGTTCCTAATGCGATCGCATAAGATTCAATGGAATTTAATAGATAATCAAAGCATAATAACGGCTTTCCATTTGACCATTCATAATATTTTTCGGCTACATCAAACGTTTGATTCCAAGTGTCAAAATCATTTAATGAAACAGCGGTATCGTTAGAAAACTTTTCAAATTGTGTACCATTCATAAATAAAACGATTGTTGATTTTGATAATGGAAGATCCACAAGCTTATCCTCTAGCATTCCAGCATCTAAAAACTCATCAACAAAATTTGAAATTTCCTTCTCTGTAAATACATCATTCCATACAACACTCTTATCTAAGCCTACCTGTTTGGCATTATGAATATGTCCTGTATAAAGATCTGGCATTGGATCTGCACCTGGTTCTTTAGATAAACTTTCTTCAAGCTCAGAACCAATTTTACTCGCATTGGTTATTTTTGTGACATTAATTATAATGCCCTTGTCCTTGCCTTCTGTTTCATTGAATTCAGCAATCAATTGATTCATTGGAGAATTGGCTTGTTCTCCATAAACATGCCACATTGTCAGGGTCACGGGGTTATCTTTATCGAGTAAAGATTTTGATGAACACCCATATAGATTGCATAGGCCTAGACCAAATACTAATAAATATTTTATAACTTTTTTCATGATTTTCCCCTTTATTTACCGCAGTTCCCACCCTTTTTAAGTTTTGGGGTGGGGTAAATTTTATAATACTTTCTATAATGAATTTGTAAGTTGATTACATAAGTTTTGAAAGTGCTTTCTAAATACAATATAGCACAAGTAAACAAGTCAATCAAACGAAGAAAGGAGGGAAATGAAATGGGGTTGTTTTCTAAAAAGGAATGTGATGTGTGTAAAAAGAAGATGGCATTGATGGAAGGTTATAAATGTGCGGATGGTACGATCTGTAATGACTGTAAGAAAAAAATGTCACCATTATTTACAGACTACAAAAACACAACAATAACACAGATCAAAGGGCAGCTAACATATCGTGAAGAAAACGCACAAAGAGTCAAAGCGTTTGTGGCAGCTGAAACGTTTGGTGAGTATCCAAAGGTAATGATTGATCGAAAGCACAACTGGTTTGTCGTGACAAAGGCAACAAAGCTTAGTGATGAAAATCCAGATGTGTTTGACTTAAGTGACATTCAAAATGTTTTGGTAGAAATTGAAGAGAATAAGCGAGAACTTCATTTCACAAATAAGAAAGGGAAGACATGTTCTTATAAACCAGCAAGATACGAATTTACGTACCAATTCAAGGTAAATATTCAAACGAATCATCCATTCATCAAAATGATTTCTTTGAAGATTACCAAAGAGGATGTCAAGATCATTTCAGAAATGCAGGATAAAGAAGTAATGGTACAGTCAAACGAAAAGTATCAGGAATCTTTACAGGTGGCAAACGCATTAAAGGATGCGCTTGAATCATAATAATGCACAGAAAAGGAGGAATCATATATGGCAAATACATGTGCAATTTGTGGTGCTACAATTAATGTTTTACAATCACAGAAATTAATGGATGGAAATTATATTTGTACAAAGGGTTGTCGTGCAAAGGGATTAAAATATTACGACTATGTTCATTCTGATTTAGATAATGTCAAGGACCATATTCATCAAACTGAGGTGGGTACAAAGGTTTGGCAAGATTTAATGGAACCTTTGAAAAAAACACGTGATAAAAATCAAAAGATGCAGTCTTTCCACCCTATTTATATTGCACCAAGTCTAGGTTTGATTGCGGTTATTGAAGCTCGTGGAGGTTTGTTTAATACAAAAACATATGCGTGTGTATATCGTTTAGAAAATCTTCAGCTATATAGAACTGAAAGGATGCCCGCAAGAACAAGTGGTTCGGATAAAGATAAAATGTGTGTTCACTTAGGCTTTGTACATACAAAAGGTTTAAATGATGTCTATATTCCATTTGATGATGAAACAAGATGTCATCAATGTGTAGATTATCTAAATAAATTGTTTGGCTTAGATGATTCATTTAGAAGTGGCATTAAAAAGTCAGTAACTCAATTTAAGGCAACAAAGAGTATGTGGGATTTAGCGAAAGCAAAAAAGAATGGTGAAAATTTAGAAGAAAAAGCGAAAGCGACAGTGGATGCGTTTGGGGCAACGATCATTGGAGATCGTACACAGTTTAAGGATGCAGCCGATCAAGCTCTTGCGAACTATGATCTGGACTAAATTTTGTTCGGTCTTGTTTCTTAGTTTGAATCTAATGTTTACAGGTTGTAAATCACAACCTAATGAAGAGGTATATATTTCAGATTTCTACAATATTCATGAAGAATATAAGGATGCATGGGGAAATGTTGGTAAGTACGACATTTCCTTACCTTATATTCATTGTGATTCAAAGAGCGCAAAAAAATTGAATCAGACAATTAAAAATGAATACAAGGATTTGGTAGATTCTTTAGATGAGGCAAAAGAAGAAGGGTATACGTTGCCGTACACAAAGGTTAGTTATGATGTGTATACACATTCAAATCTATTGAGTTTAGTTATTAAGGAAGAAGTAGAGACGGAATATCCTAGGTATAAGGTGTATCATTTTGATTCTAAAACGAAGAAGCGTGTTTCGAATAAAAAGTTATATAAGAAATATAAAATCAGTCAAAAAGATATGAAGGTATGGGCTGCACAGGCTTTTGATCAGGAATATGCCAATGAATATTATGACAATGTAAAGGAATTAAGAGCTCAAACAATTGGTTTGTTGCCTTCAAATCTGGATGTGTTTTACCACAAAGGGAAATTGAATGTATTGATTCCTGTTGCCACAAATTTTGGTTCTGGAACAAAGATGGTTTTGTATAGGCCAAGTCGCAAGAAGTCTTATAAGATAGAAGATTCTTCCACGTTTGACCAGATGACTTTGACATTAAAGAATAATAAACTATCGCTTTACTATAGTGGAACGGATAAAACGTATGAGGTGCATGGTTGTTTTAATGAGTATAAACAAGTTCATGTGTATGAAATAGGTCCTGGTGTCACTTATGGTTTTGTGCTAACGACAAATGGTTTGGTGGAAGTGATTGCGATTGAGGATGGCTTGCCGATTGAGCGTGTTTGTAGTCAAGGACCATTATATGGGTTAGATAAAGTAAAAAGCCTTCGTAGTGGGCAGGCACTGACAGAAAAGGATCAGTTGATTGATTTATTTGATGCATTGAGAAATCAGCCGTTTAAAAGTCTTGAGGGTACGTATACAAATGAGAGTGTAACAATTCAAATCGATGAGAATGGTTTGTATGCAATGCAGGATCAAGAGAATTCGCATTCTGGCCTATTGTTTAGTGTAGGTATGGAAGAAGAAAAGAAAGAAGAAAGTACGGATGCTGTATTAGTAAGAGAAATTTCGAGTAAGACATATACAGTCACAATTCCTGAGCTTACTTCATTCTATACACCAAGTAGAGATGGTTTAGAAGTTAAAACAGAAGTAAATGAACAACAAATCTCATATACGCTTGAAGATGAATTTGGTGATTTTAAAATGGCTATTTATGTAAACCCAATCAGTGCTGAGAGTGCAGAAGCCTATGCGAATCGTATTAATGAAGGATTCAAGGATGATGAATCGAAACAATATAAGCCTAGCACGGTGGGTGATTTCAATGGTTTTAGACAAGTGACTACAAGTGAAAATCCTAGTTTCAAATGTAAAGATAACTTGTTGTTGGATTTTGAAAGTGTGGATGGTTCTGCTGTAGTGATGTCTGTAACGGTTGAACAATTCAATGATTCGGATACTGCGGATATGGAAGTAGCGATGAAAGCTATTTTGGGCAATATGAAAGTTGAGGTTAAGTAGTCATGAACACAAACTTTGTGAAGAGCTTATTAGTAATCGGAATGGGCTTGAGTTTAGCTGCTTGTTCATCGAATGATCCAGAGCCTAAAAAGGAAGATACAAAGGTTGTCGAAGCTAAAAAGGAAGAAAAGAAAGAGGAAAAGAAGGAAGAGAAAACAACGGATTTTGTGGTGAGCAAAAACTACAACAAGAAGTATGAGATCATCATCACAATGCCTAAAGATTTCACAACGATTTATACGCCAGCAGATGGTGTAGAGGTTACAGGAGAGATTGTCAATGATTCCTTTATTCGCTATAGCTTTGAAAATAAAGAAGCCGATACGAAAAAGATTGCGGCTATTGAAGCTAGTGCAGATGCGACAGCGGATGAAGTGGCTGAAATCTTCAATAAAGGTGAGGAAGATGAGAGTAAGCTTTATAAGCCTTATCAGGTTGGAAACTATACAGGTGTAAATAAGATTTCGGATTATTCTTATGATGATTATATAACGTACAATATGTATTTCAATTTGGATCGAGATGGTTTTAAAGGAACAATTAAGGTTGTTGTTGAAAAACTAAAAGCGGAAGCGGATGATTCGGATACAGAAGCTATTATTACTGCAATTTTAGATAATGTAAAAGTCGAAAAGAAGAAATGTGAGTAAGCCTATGAATCATAAGCTAGCTAAGATCTTGCTTGCGCTAGGTATAGGCTTAAGCCTAGTTTCTTGTGCAAAAAAGCCAGAAGAACCAAGGTCTTCACAAGTGAAAAAAGAAGAAAAGACAGAGATTGGTGAAATGACTGGAGTCGCACAAATGAATGGCTATTTCATTAAGATGACAATGCCAGATTTATTGTCGGTTTATACACCGAAACAAGAGGGCTTAGATATATCGGGTAAGCTAGAGGGTGGTCGTATTCTTAAATATGATTTACATTCGGATGATCGTACGTATATCACGCGAATTTCAATTGATTGTGATTATCGTAATACAGCCAAGGAAACGGCGGATGTCTTGAATGCAGGTTTTGAAGATGAGGCGGATCAATATAAGGCATTTACGATTGGTAAGTATTCGGGTTATAAGAAAACGACGGTATATGATTCGTCTGATAAAACCTATTCTAAGATGTTGATCGATTATCCGGTTGGTGAAGATAATGTTGTCTTACAAATTTATGTAGAACAAGAAAAAGCCAATGATTTGGATGAGGTAACACTTGCTGTATTGGATAATATCGTTGTTGAAATTTGTATGGAAGAGTAGGTGATAAGAGTGAAAAGGAATAAGTTATTAACTGGCTTCTTAGTTTTGGGTATGGGACTAAGTTTAGTGGCTTGTTCATCAAATGAGCCAGAGACTAAGGTAGCTGAAGAAAAGAAAATAGAAGAGACTAAGGCAATTGAAGAAAAAGAAGAAAAGGTAAAAGAAGAGAAGAAGGAAGAAGAAAAGGCTAAGGCAGCTGAGGAAGAAAAAGAAAAGGATAGTACGATTATTAGTTATGCGAATAAAAAGGTAAGAGTTACTTTACCTAAAGATTTGACTTCTTTTCATACGCCTGCTAGAGAAATTTCTAGATATAGCTATATGGAAGAATCGAATGTTCTTGGTTATTCATTGTATGCGAAAGATCGTACGTTTACCATTCATTTCTCAATTGGAACGGATGGCTGGGATTCAGCAGAGGCTGCCAGTATTTCTCACAACAAGGTTTGTAAGGATGAATCAAAAATGTATGAGCCATGTACTGTAGGTGAATATTCTGGATATAAGTATGTGGTGTCAAGTGATAAATCGCTTGAATATCATTATGTGCTTGATTATCTAGTGGATGGTCAAGATGTCGTACTAACCATTCGTGAAGAATTACGTGATGATGACGATACTTCCTTGTTAGAGCCATTGTTGCTGGATGTGGTACATAATTTAAAGATTGAATTAATAGGAGAATAATATGAATGGGAATAAGTTATTAACCGGCTTCTTAGTTTTGGGTATGGGACTGAGTTTAGTGGCTTGTTCAAGTGATAAACCCGAGCCTAAAAAAGAAGAGGCTAAGGTAGCAGAAAAGAAGAAAGAAAAGAAAAAAGAAGAGAAGCAAATCGATACGCAGGATCGAACGGCTAAATTGAGTGTTCCCGAAGATCTGTCTCCTTATTTTACTTCATCTAGAGAGGGTGTAGGTAAAATGGAGAGTATGTTAAAGGATAATGGTTCGATTGTCTATAAGTGTTTAAATGAAGAGAATAAGTATGAGTTGAATGCTGAAATTAAATTGTTGTCGTCTAGCTCTGCTGAAAAGAGTGCGGATCTACAGAATTCAATGTATGGTGAAAATGACGAGGATAAAAAGTATAAGCCTTGTACGTTTGAGGGCTTTGATGCGTATAGTCACACCATCAATCTGGGTACAGTTGAAAATACTAGACTTCACTATTATGTAGATTATCCAGTCGAGGATATCAATAAGGTCGTTTCTATTGAGATCAACCAGAAGAATGATAAAGAAAAGGATACTTCTGATTTAGAACCTTTTGCGAAGGCCATCATTAAGAATATGAAGCTAGAAAAGGTGAAGGAAGAAAAGAAAGAGGAAGTCAAGAAGGAAGTTAAAGAAGAGAAGGTGGATGAAAACAGCAAGGAAATTGTTGGTGAATCGTCTCGTGCAAAATTAACTTTACCAAGGGATTTGACTTCGTTCTATACGCCTAGTGAAAAGTATGACACGATCAAGGGTGAGCAAGATAAGGGAAACATTGGTTATACATTAAGTCGAAAAGATCCAGATCGTTCAATATACGTAAACATATGTACGGATTCAAGTGATACGCTTGAAGAGGCTATCGTCTTCCATAATGAACATTTAAGTAAAGGAGAAGAGCCATTTACAGAGTATACATTGGGTGAATATTCTGGATATCGTTCTATGAGCTACACGAATTATTGGAATAGTGCCAATGATACGACGTATAGGTATAAGTTAAATTATCCAGTGGGCGATAAAAATGTAATATTGTCATGTTCTGTAACACTTCGTGATAATTCGGATGATACGACAGGATTAGAAGATATATTATTGGCGGCTTTGCAGCAATTGAAGGTAGAAATTAAATAATAATAGGAGAACATAATATGAAAAATAATAAGTTATTAACAAGTCTGTTTGTGCTTGGTATGGGCTTAAGTCTAGTTGCGTGTGGTGCAAGTGATGGTGGTACGACTACAAAGACGGATGGTACAAAAACGGTAGAGAAGAAAGAGGAGCAGAAGTTTGCGGATCGAAAAGAGTATGAATCGGAGGGTCTAGCTTGTAATTTTAAATTGCCAAACTTGGATTCTTTCTATTTGGTGAAGGGTTTAGAAAAGCCTGTTTACAATACGGAATTATCACTTGGAAGCATAAAATATGAAGTTCGTGATGATTATCTTCCGGCTCTTCTAGTATATGTAGGAGACGATGCATTCGCAGAATGGAGTGATGGATATACTATTGAAGAGCTTGCGACAAAAGATTTGAATGGGGAAGCTGAATATACAGAGACAAAAGTCGGTGGCTATAGAGCTTTAGTTGCAGATTTATCGGATGAGGATAATTTAAAGAAAGAATACTATATTGAACATCCAGATCTTCCAAATGGAATCGTTTGTATTGAAGTCTGTGAATATGATGATAAAGATATTTCCGATGAACTTGCAGAAGCAATCATTAAAGAGTTCAAAGTTGTTGAACTTTTAGATGTTGAATAATTGTACTTTATGTCGAATCCGAATGATGGATATGCCAAAAGAAAAGAGATGAGTGTACAAGGATTGGCTTGTACATTCTCTCTTTCAAATATTGATGCTTATTTTCTTGTAGAGGATGAGCGGGTTTCGTATAAAAGTAAAGTGGTTGCGTCTGGAATGATGTATCGCATTCTTGGTCAGAATACGGATATTTTAGTGTTTGTGGATACTATTCCTTATATTCGAAACAATGCGATGTCTTATGATGAAGTGGTTCGTGTTGAGTTTGAAAATCTAGATTATAAAGATTTAGAGATACTTGCTTATAAGACATGTATATATGAGGAAGAGGATGGTAATTATATAAAACGTACATATCTTGTGGACTATCCAGATATATCAAGTGGTGTATTGAGAATCGAAATTCTGAGTAAATCGAATGAATTTGATTCTTTAGTAAGAGCGATTGTAAAAGAAATACAAGTAAAAACAATAGAAGAATGGTAGGTAAATAATATGGGATTAATTAAAGCGGGTGCTGGAGCTGTTGGTTCTGTTTTTGGTGATCAATGGAAGGAGTACTTTTATTGTGATGCATTAGAGCAGGATGTATTGGTTCGTAAGGGTTCTAAAAGGACGGGTAAAAAGTCGAGTAATAAAGGAAGTGACAATATCATTTCAAATGGTAGTGTGATTGCGGTTGCGGATGGTCAATGTATGTTGATTGTTGATCAGGGTCGTGTTGTTGAGCTTTGTGCAACGCCAGGAGAATTTGTGTATGATTCTTCAAGTGAACCTTCTATCTTTGCGGGAAGCTTAGGTCAGAGTATTAAGGATTCTTTCTCAACAATGGCTAAGCGTTTCACTTTTGGTGGAGATACGGCTAAGGATCAAAGAGTGTATTATGTGAACACAAAAGAAATGGGTGAAGTTCTTTATGGAACGGCGACTCCAATTCCATTTAGAGTGGTTGTGAATGAAGAATTGGGCTTCAAGTTGTCTGTGAAATTGCGTTGTAACGGTAACTTTACATATCGTGTGGCCGATCCAATCTTATTCTATACGAATGTTTGTGGAAATGTGGCAGAGGATTTTGAGTCTGAAACCATTGAGGGCAAACTTAAGGGTGAATTGATGACAGCTTTGCAGCCTGCCTTGGCAAAACTAAGTGCGGATCGTGTGATGTATTATGAAATTCCAGCTCACACAATGGATGTTGCGGCTGCACTAAATGATGAATTAAGTGATATTTGGCGTGCTAAGCGTGGCTTGGAAGTTGTATCTTTCAATATTAACTCTTTGAGTATTCCTGAGGATCAAGAAAAGAAGATCACAGAGTGGGAAGAAAATGCGATGACGATGAATCAAACAGTTGCGGCAAGTCGTTTGGTTGGTGCCCAGGCTACAGCTATGAAGGATGCTGCCAATAATGCGTCAGGTGCAATGACTGGATTTATGGGCATGGGTATGGCCATGAATCAGGGTGGTATTAATGCGCAAAACTTATATGCGGCTGGTGCTGCTGCTCAACCAGCTCCTGATCCAACTCCAACACCGACTCCTACACCTACGCCTGAGGCAAAGGCAGATGGCTGGACTTGTCCAACTTGTGGACATCTAGCAAGTGGTAAATTCTGTCCGGAGTGTGGAACGCCTAAGCCTAGTGTTGAGGGTTGGGCTTGTCCGACTTGTGGTACTGTAAATAAGGGTAAATTCTGCACAGAGTGTGGTGCAAAAAAGCCGGCACATGAACCATTGTATCGTTGTGATAAGTGTGGTTGGCAACCTGAGGATCCGCATCATCCACCAAAATTCTGTCCGGAGTGTGGTGACCCATTTGATGATAATGACATAGAAAAGTAGAGGGTTTTAATTATGAGTGCTTTACAAGAGTTTAAATGTCCTTGTTGTAATGGTTCCATTTCGTTTGATACAAAACTTCAGAAGATGAAGTGTCCTTATTGTGATACAGAATTTTCTCTGGAAACACTTCAGCAATATGATTCTGTAAAGATCGAGGAAGAAGATCAATTTGAGTGGGATGTGAAGCCAGGTCAAGAGTGGGCTGAAAATGAAACTGATGGATTATTGACATATGTTTGTAATTCGTGTGGTGGTGAAATTGTTGCGGATGAAAATATGGCGGCTGCTTCTTGTCCGTTTTGTGGAAGTCCGATTGTCGTAAAGGAAAAATTGGGTGGTGTCTTAAAGCCGGATTTAGTGATTCCGTTTAAATTGGATAAAAAGGCGGCTAAGGAAGGTTTGAAACAGCACTATAAGGGTAAGACTTTATTGCCTAAAGAATTCAAATCAGAAAATCATATTGAAGAAATTAAAGGTGTATATGTTCCTTTCTGGTTGTTTGATGCGGATGCCGATGGTGAGGTTCGTTATAATGCGACAAAGGTTCGTATGTGGTCGGACTCAGAATATGATTATACGGAAACCAAATACTATCGTTTATATCGTAAGGGGCATGTAAGATTTGAAAACATTCCGGTGGATGGTTCGAGTAAGATGCCAGATGACATGATGGAGTCTATTGAGCCTTATGACTTAAAAGATGCGGTGGATTTTCAGACGGCTTATTTAGCAGGGTTTTTAGCCGATAAATATGATGTGGATGCCGATTCAAGTATTGATCGTGCCAATACCCGTGTAAAGAAGTCTACGGAAGATGCGTTTATGACCAATTGCGGTAAGTATGACACGGTTACTTGTGAGGATAGTGCAGTTCAGATTCAGAATGGTACGGCAAAATATGCGTTGTATCCAGTGTGGATCTTAAATACGAAGTGGAAGGGTGAAAACTACAGTTTTGCGATGAATGGTCAAACGGGTAAATTTGTAGGTAATCTTCCAGAAAATAAGAGCTTAGTTTACTTATACTATGTAGTGGTTACGCTTCTTGGAAGTGTTTTAGCTTATATTGTAATATTGATTATGAGTTGGGGAAAGTAGGGGGTTGTTTATGAAAAAACTTAGTATTTTATGTTCATCTCTTCTACTTGTACTTATGATGTGCTTCCCGGTTTTTGCAAGTGAAGATCTAAGATATGTAGAGGATAATGCAGACTTATTAACTGTTACAGAAGAGCAGCAATTAAATGATACTTTAACTGAAATCAGTGAAAGACAAGGTGTCGATGTTGGTGTTATCACTGCGAATGATATGGGTGATAAATCGATAGAAGACTACGCAAAGGCAAAGTATGAAGAGTGTGGTTATGGTGATGATGGTGTCTTGTTAGTAGTCAATATGGAAGTTCGCAAATGGTGGATGTCTACTTATGGAAAAGGTACTACAGCTATTTCGTCAGAAGACATTAGTACGATTGGTAGTGAGTTTGCGCCTTATTTAAGTAGTAAAGAATATGCGGATGCATTTGAAACATACGCAAGACTTTGCGATGACTATATTACTAGAGCACCTAATCTTTCTGAAGAGTATGCGCAAGCTTTAAGTGGTCTTACTTCATTACAAGATGGACTAAGATTTGTGAATGATGATGCGCGTTTATTAACTGAGGATGAAAGAAAAGAGTTAAATGATACTTTAACCCAAATTGGTAAGCGTCAATGTTTAGATGTTGCGATATTGACTACAAAAGATACGGGTGGTAAGGCACTTCTTGATTATGCGATGACGATGTATGGAGCGCTTGAGTATGGTCAGGGTAAAAATAAAGATGGAATTCTTTTAGTGGTCAACATGGAAACGCGTAAGTTCTGGATGGCTACTCATGGATATGGTATTACAGCATTTACGGATGCCGGAATTAGTTATATAAGTGAAAAGCTAGGTCCTTCTCTAAAGAAAGAGAAGTACATGAAGGCTTTTACAACGTTTGGTAGTCTTTGCGAAAAGTTTGTAGAAAAGGCACATAATGGTAAGCCTTATGATGTTGGAAATATGCCGTTTAAATGGCTTCCATGGTACTGCGTTCCAATAAGTCTTTTAGTAGGTTTTGTCTGTGCAGTCTTTGTGGTTAGTAAAAAGCGTGAACAGCTTCATTCTGTTGCGTTTGAAGACAAGGCACATAACTATATGAAGAAAAATACGTTGAAGATGATAGAATCCCATGACTACTTCTTATATCACACCGTAACTCGTGATCGTATTCAATCAGACAGTGATGATAGTTCGAGCGGAGGAAGTAGCACATATTCTAGTAGTAGTGGTGACACGTATGGTGGTGGTGGCGGTAGCTTCTAATGCCGCAAAATGCAGGATCAAACCCTGCATTTTCCACTTTTAATAATATAGGGAATACGGCTTATTCAGACAATATGAATCAATGGTTGAGTTTACTATTGATGCGTGGTTTTGTGTTGGCTTTGGGTATGAAGAAAAGACTAAATAAGATCAAGGCTCTTTTTAAGGAGGGAGCCTTATCTCTTAAAATCAGTATAATTGAAGTCTTATAGTGATTTTAAGGGGTATGTTTTGTCTACCTTAAATAATTAAAGGAGAGAGGAGGTTTTGAGACAATTCCGTTACCTATTCGGGAATAATAAGTAAATGGGTGATATGAAAAATGGAATAGGAGTTGATAATCTATGAAAAAGAGTTGGACGAGTGTGGGGCTTAGTTTATGTATGGTTTTGACTTTAACTCCGGTTACGGCAATCTATGCGGATGAGTTCGATACTCATGAGGGTGTGATGGATCAAGAAATAGTTGAAGAAAAGGATTTAGATCTTGTGGAGGAAGAAGAACCCATTGTTGAGGGTGAATCTGAAGAAGTGGTAGAAATAGTTGAATCTGAACCAGAAGAGGTTGTAAAGGAGATTGTTGAAGAAGAAATTATTGAAGAAGAGGTATTAGAAGCTTTACCGATGATGTTGACGGCTCCTGCACCTGTATCGAGTGGTTTGGCAATTGATGAAACAAACTTTCCGGATGCGAACTTTAGAAGCTATGTTTTAGCATCATTCGATTCGAATGGAGATGAAAAGTTGGATGATGAGGAGATTGCGAATGTCAAATATATTTATGCACCGGCAAAAACGATTTCGAGTTTAAAGGGTATTGAGTATTTTACTGAGCTTTTAGAATTGAATTGTGATAATAATCAATTGACTTCATTAGATGTCAGTAAAAATACAAAGCTTGTTAAATTGATTTGTAAAGAAAATGCATTAACTTCTTTAAATACGAGTCATAATCCGATGTTAAAGAAGCTTGATATTTATAATAATAAGATTACTTCAATTGATGTAAGTCAGAATACAGAGTTAGAGACTTTGTATATTGGGCGTAATCCGATTGAAACTTTAAATGTTAAAAACAATGTGAAGTTAATGGAGTTACAGAGCGAATTGAACAACTTAACATCAATTGATTTGAGTAATAATTCGCCATCTATGACTGTATATTTGGCAAATAATGTATATCCAATAACGGTTGGTAAGGGAAGAAGATTCGATTTATCAAAGCTTCCGGCTGGTTTTGATGTGAGTAAAGCTTCAAACTGGCAAAATGCGACTGTGAATTCGGGTGTGCTGATTGTTGAGAATGGGAAAGATTTTGTTACGTATGATTATGATTGTGGAAATGGTCATAAAGTGAAGTTTAAATTTAGAGTGTATTCTAGCATTAAACAAGTATCTGTGCCTTGGCCTATATATAAATATTTATATATGAATTTCTACACTTATAATGGGAAAGAACAAGTAGGTGTAGATGCAGGTGAAGGCTATACACTTAGTGGTGACTATAAGGCAACAAATGCTGGAAAGTATTTCGCAAAAGTGAATTTACTTGAAGGTTATGAATGGGAAGATGGTTCGACGGATGAAAAAACGATTGAATGGGAAATTCGTGAGGCCCAGCAAGATACGCCAGGTGGTTTACAGGGGGTAGCTCCTTCGAATTCAAGTGCTAAGGATGGTAAGATTACGGGTACAACATCCGCAATGTGTTATAAAAGAAAAGATATATCAGGGGATTTTCGTAAAATTTGTAAAGATGGAGAAACCACAGGTCTAGAACCGGGCGAGTATTTAGTTTGGTATGCAGAAAAGGAACCAAATTATGCTGCAAGTCCTTATACGTATGTCATAGTTCCTAACTATGGTGCTACAACAAGTAAGATTATTGTTCGTAATGGAACTGTGAATGGTAGTGATTCTTTAATTGTTTCCAAGAGTGATGTTGCAACGCTTGTAGCCAAAACGGCTGCTTCTTATGATAAAGAATTTGATAAATGGGTAGTAAAGGCTGGTAAAGCAACAATTAAAGATGTATATAATCCAACTACAACAATTACAAATGTGGGTGGCCCAGTTACAGTGGAAGCTGTTTATAAGGATAAGTTCTTTAAACTTAATGTTGTCAATGGTACGGGTTCTGGAAGTTTTACACAGGGTACTGTTGTAACAATCAAAGCAGATGCTCCCCCTGCAGGAAAAGTATTCTGGAAATGGGAAGTAAAAGAGGGACATCCGTATATTCAAAATTGGTTAGAAGATACTACCGAAGTGATTATTAAACAAGCTGATGTAAAGATTGAAGCAGTCTATAAGGATGCAACTCCAATTACGCCACCGGGACCCGCAAAATACGCATTAAAGGTTGATGGTGGAATTGGTTCTGGAGAATATGGTGAAAATAGTGAGGTCATTATTAAGGCATATGCGCCGGAGTTAGGTAAAGAATTTGATAAGTGGGAACTTGTTTCTGGTGATGCAGTCATTGAAGATGTAAATAGTGTAATCACAAAAGTTACAACGAAGGCAATGGCCGCAAATATTAGGGCTGTATATAAGGAAAATTCTATTTCTGCACCTACTTTGAAATTTGATTTAATAGTGAAGAATGGTACGGGTTCTGGAACTTATGAAGAA
>PPYE01721197.1_pt1 | contig 16824 bp, 15 predicted proteins | sample 1559881 | NCBI WGS metagenome assembly PPYE01 (sample SAMN08240022, study PRJNA423297) | Human gut metagenome, whole genome shotgun sequencing project. | reverse complement strand
AAACCGCAGACAATGAGCGGATTCCCTAGTGTCCCTAGCGGCACTGCTTCACAGACAATATAAAACCGCGCGAACCGAAACTCGCCGCCTTCTGCTATTGAAGTCATGACAGAAGACGGTTCAAACATCGGCTTCGCGCGGTTATGTTTTGCTCGACATAAAGATGGCATTTATGCCATCTGTTGTCTGGTGCCACAAGGGACACACGAGAATCCTAAAATTGTCTGCGGGTTGCGGACACACCCGTGGAGTGTTCAAAACTTGGAAAAACACGGATCATCGCAGATGCAAAAACCGGCGGGTTAGAAATGCAGCATTTTTTGATCCGAATTTCCAGATGAATTCCATCTGAAACCGAAGGGCGTATGTTTTTCGTATATTACGTATTAGTTCAGAAGGGGCGGTTCGCTTAAAGCGACAGCCCCTTTCTCTGTCTCGCTGCGACAGCAGTCAGGGCAAACATGGCGGCAGCAAAGAGGAGCTGGATGCCGATGCATTTCCAGTAAAAGCCCAGGTCGAAGACTTCCTTTCCGAAGCCCGCCAGCATATTGTTGGCGCGGATGTACCAGTAGGCGGGAAGAAAACGTCCTACGGCAAGTACGGAACCAGACAGCATGGACTGCGGGACAAAGACACCGCAGAGAAAGGACATGGACAGACCGACAATATTTGCCAGCATATTTAATACATTGTCATCCGGCGAGAACGTCGAGATGAGCAGGGAGAGTGCAGCCGTAAAAAACAGGAAAGCGAGGCTGTTTAAGATTGCATAGCCGACATACGGCTGCAGCATGGCTTTCTGGTAGAATACGAGACCAAGCAGCAGAAAGAGCAGCCAGATGCCGAGACTGTACAGGAGACAGCCGGATGCCATGGCAAGAGTACGTGTTCTTCCGGGAAGAGCGGAGCACGCCGTCCGGGCTTTCATGTCGCGGCTGTTTAAGGTAACCAGAATCGGAGCCATGCCGGCGAACAGGATTGCCAGAAAGATATACGGAAGATACTGGAAAAAATAAAAAACCATGCTGTTGGTGTCGGCGTCGGACATCTGAAAAGATGTGACGGAGACTTTGGGAAGGTCGGAAATGGTATGATCCGTATGGTCGATGGCCTCGGCAATGGTGTCACCGCCCGCCAGGTAGAGCTGCAGTGCCTGCACATACTGCGTAATCTGGTTGTCCACGTACTGGCTGCTGCTGCTTCCCGGAATTGTCAGGGAGGAGACAAGGTCTTTGGTCTCGCCGGCGAGCACCCGGTCTTCAAATCCTTCCGGGATGACCATGGCATAGTTGAGCGTGCGGTAGTAGATTGCATCTAACAGTGCGGTGTCCTCTCCAGGCTCCGGTGTTGTTACCTGGTGGATGGATGCGAGGTAATCGCACAGAGCGCGGCTTGCATCCGTGTTGTCTTCATCTGTGATGGCGATAGAGCGCTGGCTGGCTTTGAAGTTCTCGTTGATGGAATCCTGCGAGAGTGCCGACAGCAGCAGCGTGATCACCGCGTAGACGCCCAAATAGATCAATGCGGCATTTCGCCGTTTTTTTGCGATTGCGAAAAATGCTTTAAAGACTGGCATATTTTTTCCTCCTTACCAGTGCAAGACCGCCGAGACAGAAAAGTGCCGAGAGTAACAGGAGTCCTGCGATATTTGTAAAAAACCGTGTGTAGGACGGGTACACGACGAGTGAATACAGCGCATCGGAGATGAGAGCTGCAGGATTGATGCGGTTGAGCAGCGGGCAGAAATCTTCCACAAGTGCACGCATGTTTCCGATCATCAGACCGCTTAAAAAGCAGCAGATCATAATTGCAGCCATCAGGAAACCAAACTTGGTCTCTTTGGAAAACTGCCCGATACAACCGACCAGAAATCCCAGACTCAGCCCGGCAAGACAACCGCAGAGGCAGGTCAGCGCCACACCGCCGAGATGGTTTCCGAAATCAACCTTAAGAACCAGTGTCAGATAGGCAATGGTGATCAGCAAGGAGGAAAACTCAAAAATCAGAGCTCCGGTCAGATCACCGAGGGTGGCAAGCAGCCGGGGAACCGGCGAGACATTGCGTCTGGCACCCAGATCTGACAGATTTGCCTGATTGGAGATGGCGAGCGTGTTGCCGATCATGGCAGCATAGAGGCAGGTCATGGCAATCAGATTAAAAAAGTAAGTAAGGGATTCATCCACGGAGCCGGCACCAAGGGATTCGTGCCGGATATAGCTGACTTCCGTAGAAACCGCATCAAGCAGTGCCGGAAGCTTCGTGGGATCTTTCATTGCGGCCTGGGCGATGGCACTGTATTCTATGTTGAAACGATCCACAAGCACACTTAAAATACTCTGGTACAGAGGATCGGAAGTCATCTCTGCGGAGAGTGTCAGCGATAGAGGATACGTGGAAACATCCTTGGCGGATGCGGCATTTCTATAATCGGAAACGGTTGGCAGATCAGCGGTAATGATGCCGTAGACTTCTTTTGCTTTCAGCAGTTCCTTGGCATCCGCAGCGGAAGCATAGGTAACTTCAAGGAACTGATCTTCGCCGGGTTTGGACAGGGAATCAAGCATGGAGCGCAGCTCGGAGGATTCCTCTTGCATCACAACTGCAACCGGGATGGCGGAAAAACTTTCGCCACTCCCCAGTCCGCCGAATGCAAAATGGAACATCGTTCCGAGCAGAAGTGGAAAAGCGACACACCAGAATACCTGACCTTTATCCCGCAGCAGATTAAGCAGTGTATATTTCATCGTATGAAAAAACATGGTGGTACCTCCTAATCACGAAGTTCTTTTCCGGTAATTTCCAGAAAGACGTCATTTAAGGTCGGAAGTTCGGAATAGACTCTTCCGAAAGACACATTCTGTTCCTGCAGATAGTTCAGAATGTGCGGCAGATTGTGGGAACCGCCGCTGCACAGCACTTTTAAGCAGTGATGTTCAAAGGTCACCTCATAGACGTGCTTTATGTCACGGATCGCTGCAATCTGCGCAGGAAGAAGATCCAGAATATCAATCGAGATGATCTCGCTCTTTTTGATCATTCGTTTTAACTCTTCCGTGGTTCCAATGGCAAGATTTTTGCCTTTGTCCATAATGGCGATCCGGGTACAGATCTGCTCCACTTCCTCCATATAGTGGGAAGTGTAAATGATCGTGGCGCCATTGCGGTTTAACTCCTGGATTCCCTCTAGAATTTTATTGCGGCTCTGTGGGTCAACCGCCACAGTCGGCTCGTCGAGAATGATGAGCTTTGGCTTGTGGGCAATTCCGCACGCGATATTCAGACGGCGCAGCAGACCACCGGAAAGCTTTTTCGGATAAAATTTGCGGAAATCGTTGAGACCGACAAAATCGATGGCATCTTCCACATACTGGCGCCGGAGCGCTTTGTCGCGGATATACAGACCACAGAAATAATCAATGTTTTCATAGACGGTCAATTCCTGAAAGACAGCGACATTTTGCATGACAACGCCGATCTGACGTTTCAGATCGTAGCTGTCCGGCCGCATTTCCTGACTGAAGACCCGGACGGTTCCCTTGTCAAAGGCAAGCAGTGCAAGGATGCAGTTGATGGTTGTCGTCTTTCCGGAGCCGTTTGGTCCAAGCAGACCGAAGATCTCACCTTCCTCAATTGTGAGATTGAAGTGATCGAGGGCGACAAGCTCCTGATAGCGTTTTACCAGATTTTCTATTTCTACAACAGGTACTGACATAACAAATCCTCCTCATTTGATGGTAATTACAGTATAGCGGGTGGCGCCCGGCGGTACCAGTGAGCAGCGTCAGATGTTTGATGTGACAAATGTCATAAATCTCTTATTTTTCAAAAAAGATGTGGCGGCAGCCCTGTAATGATGATATGGTTATCATAACGTGTGCGGGAAAGTGGAAGATATCCCGGAAATATGGCGGCATATGTGGACAGGGAGAGGGTAGAATGAAGCGGATTGTGGATAAAGGACTGTTGCTTGCCGGCGGTCTGCTTATGGCGGGACAGTCGGGAAGGCTTGCAGCGCCGGTCATAGCGTTGCTGTTGGCGATGACTGCGGCGGCATATGGCAGCTGTGTGGACAACAGACGATGGCATTGTGTGTGCCTTGCGGGGATGTTTGCGGTCTGCTTTATCCTGCCGGAACTCTGTTTTTTCGTGCCGGTTCTTCTGTATGACTGTGCGGAAAAAAAGGAGATGCGGCTCTGGTTCTTGAGTGTTCCGGGGCTCGCTTTTTTCTATCGGGAACAGATTATCCGGCAGCCCTTTTTGTGGGCGGCGGACGGTATGCTGATCGTGGCTGCGATATTGCTGGAGTGCAGAACGGGCAGAATTCTGTATCTGGAACAGGAGATGATCCGTCTTCGGGATACCAGCACGGAATTGAATCTGGTGCTGCAGGAAAAAAACAAGAACCTGATGGAAAAACAGGATTATGAGATCTACCTTGCGACACTGCGGGAGCGCAACCGCATTGCAAGAGAGATTCATGATAATGTGGGGCATATGCTTTCAAGAAGTATTCTGCAGATGGGGGCACTGATTACGATTCATAAGGAGGAGCCGCTGCACGGACAGCTCGCCGGGGTGGGGGAGACGTTAAATCAGGCGATGAACAGTATCCGTGAGAGCGTGCACGATCTGCACGATGAGTCCATTGATCTGCGGCAGTCTATTGCGGAGGCGACCCGTGAGATGAAGGAGCATTATCAGCTCACGGTCGATTATGATATGTCTCCGGAGATTCCACGCAATGTAAAGTACTGTTTTATCACAGCAGTAAAAGAAGCCATGTCGAATATTGCAAAACACTCCGATGCGGATAAGATCTCCGTGATTTTGCGGGAACACCCGGCGTTCTACCAGCTGACGGTCGAGGATAACGGAACGGTGGGGCGTAAGGGACAGAGCGGACTATTGTGGGAGGAAGAGGTCGTCCGTATGGACGGAAAGGAAGGGATTGGTCTTTCCAATATGAAGGAGCGCGTGCAGGCACTGGGAGGAACCTTCCGGATTCATACGGAAAATGGATTTGTGATCTTTATTTCAATTCCCAAGAGGGATAAAATGTAGATACGGTAATGATGACTGGGAGAGAGAAAAATGAGAGTTCTGGTGGTTGACGATGATAAGCTGGTGGCAGTATCCCTAAAAACGATTCTGGAAGCTGACGGGGAGATTACGGTCGTGGGTCTGGGAGAGGCGGGAGATGATGCAATCCGGCTCTATCGGGAGCAGCATCCTGATATTCTGCTGATGGATATCCGCATGCAGGGAATGTCCGGATTGGATGCAGCTGAATGCATCTTAAAAGAAGATCAAGCGGCAAAAATTTTGTTTTTGACAACCTTTTCCGATGACGAATACATTGTAAACGCACTGAATATGGGAGCGAAGGGGTATCTGCTGAAACAGGACTTTGAGTCGATCGTTCCGGCACTCAAGGCTGTCTACGGCGGGCAGAGTGTATTCGGCGGACAGATTATGGGAAAAATTCCGGTGCTTCTGGCAGGAAAAGGCAGCTTTTCCTATCATGATTACGACATCAGTGAGAAGGAGCAGGGCATTATTGAACTGGTGGCAGAAGGCTTAAGCAACCGGGAGATTGCAGAAAAATTGTATTTGAGCGAGGGTACGGTGCGCAATTATATCAGCACCATACTGGATAAATTAAAGTTACGAGACCGCACACAGCTGGCAGTCTTTTATTATAAGAACTGCGGCTGAGCCGGCGGTACAGCAATCGCACAGAAGCTGTGCCGACAGACAGCGGCATGAAAGAGACGGCAATGCAGCAACAGGGAAGATGAGGAAAACAATGATATTTGAGACACATGCACATTATGATGATGAAGTATTTAATGAGGATAGAGAGCAATTATTAGCTGGGCTCCCGGAAAAGGGAATCGGGAGGGTGATTAACGTCGGTGCGTCCATTGAGACGACGAGGACGACGCTCGCGTTGGCGGAGGCGTATGATTACATCTATGCCGCCGTGGGTGTGCATCCGAGCGATATTGACGGGCTGAACGAGGAGACATATTCCTGGCTCAAAGCGCAGACGGCACATCCGAAGACGGTAGCGGTGGGAGAGATTGGTCTGGATTATTACTGGGACAAGGAGCCGGAAGTACAGGCAGCGCAGCGGGAATGGTTCGTGCGCCAGCTTGCACTTGCCGGGGAGACGGATCTCCCGGTAATTATCCACTCGCGTGACGCGGCGGAGGATACCATGCGGATCTTAAAAGAGACCGGAAGATTCCGGGAACATCCCGGTGTCATTCACTGTTACTCGTACTCGCCGGAGCAGGCAAAAGAGTACGTGAAGATGGGATACTGCATTGGTGTGGGCGGTGTGGTTACCTTTAAAAATGCAAAGAAACTCAGGCAGACGGTGGAGCAGATCTCTCTGGAATACATTCTGCTGGAGACGGACTGCCCGTATATGGCGCCCGAGCCGCACCGGGGAACCCGCAACGATTCCTCCAACCTCTCTTATGTGGCTGCCAGGATTGCAGAGATCAAAGGCGTCTCTGTGCAGGAGGTGGAGCAGACGACCTGGGAAAATGCCTGCCGTGTATTCGGCGTCCGGTAGGTGTCTGCCCGAATCAGCAGAAGCGGGAATATTCCGGGGTGTCTGCCCAATAGCGCTTCGGGATTAACTGCATCTGCAAGCCCGGATTTTTGCGGGATTCTATGGCAATGTGATCAAAAAAGGTCAGCCAGAGCTGCCGGAAGGCTTCCTCGTCGGAGGAATACCGGCTGACTTTCTCCAGATCCAGATCTGCGGCATCTGTGAGAATGTAGCTGGAAAGCGCTTTGTGCACCGCGACAGACTGATGTGTGGCGTCATAGATCATAAAGTTCTCGGAGGGCAGACGGTCGGTGAAATGCTCTGCCAGATAGGGAAGGACGTTGTCCTTCGGATGGATCGTGGCAAAGAGAACGCCGTTCTCAAGCTCGGAGAAGCGCAGAAATTCGAGATGATGGCAGGCTTCGCGGTTGGTCGCCCGGCAGAGCTCAAAAATCCGGTAGACACACGGTTCGCCTAAGGAAAGAAGCACTTTCTGACCGTCTCCGCTTGCGAGTGCGAGGAGGATGGTCTCATAGATGGCGTCTGCCTTGTCCATCTTCCTGCCGGAGGATGGCTCGCCGGACATTGCTGCCTGATAGATCGACTCATAGAACTGCATGCCGAAACGGGACGTGATGGTGCGGATCACCTTGCCGGTCTTATCCGCGGAAGGAGTTACGTGAATATATTCGGAAAAAAGCTCGTAATTCTCCGGTTCTCCGGTGGCAAGCCGGATATTGCGGTGACCGAGCCGGCTTGCGCAGGCGTCATAGACACCGGTAAAGATACCTTCAAGACTGTCCTCACAGATAAATACATACATGTAAAATACCTCTTTTCTATGTGTAATCAGGGCGGTGGGCTCACAGGGCAAGCCCGGTGTCAAACAGCGACAACTGCTGATAACCGCTGTTGCGGAGCTCCGTTGGAACCTGCGTGTGGTCTGCCATGAGATGAGAGCAGATATAGTCCTCGTCGAGCTTCGTGCGGTACATCATCCGGCCGGAACAGGTGATGAAATACAGGGCGCGCTTTAGCACAACGCCGATTTTTTTCAGATCGTCATAGGTGAGCGCGGTATCCCGTCTGGCGGCGACGATCCGCTGGGCGGACTTGTATCCGATTCCGGGTACGCGCAGAAGAGTCTGATAACTGGCGCGGTTGATCTCGACCGGAAATGTGTCGAGATGACGCAATGCCCAGTCACACTTGGGATCCAGATAAATATTAAAATTCGGGCGGTCTTCCGACAGAAGTTCATCCACATGAAAGCGGTAATAGCGCAGCAGCCAGTCTGCCTGGTACAGGCGGTGCTCGCGCAGCAGCGGAGGTCCGCCGGGGAGCACCGGCAGTGACGAATCGCCGTTGACATTGATGAACGCAGAGTAGAAAACGCGCTTCAGATGAAACTTCTCATAGAGTGCCTCGGACACACGCATAATCTGATAGTCGTTCTCCGGGGTAGCACCGATAATCATCTGTGTGCTCTGCCCGGCGGGCACAAACTTCGGCGCTTTGCGGTAGACCATCAGTTCATTCTGGTTCTCCGTGATGCCATTCTGGATCTGGCGCATGGGGGAGAGAATCGTGTGTCTTGATTTGCAGGGAGCAAGCTGTTTCAGCCCGTTTGCCGTGGGAAGCTCAAGATTGATGCTCATGCGGTCCGCAAGAAATCCTGCCTTTTCAATCAGTGCCGGGTCAGCGCCGGGGATCGCTTTTACGTGGATGTAGCCGTTGAAGTGATGGACGGTACGGAGCCGGTAAAGCGTCTGGTAAATGAGATCCATGGTGTAATTCGGACTGATGAGGATGCCGGAACTTAAGAACAGACCCTCGATATAATTGCGCCGGTAGAATTCCATGGTGAGCGTACAGATCTCATCCGGGGTAAAGGAGGCGCGGGGGACGTCGGAGTTGCAGTTGTTCTGGCAGTAGGCACAGTTAAAAATACACTCGTTGGTGAACAGGATCTTGAGCAGGGAGATGCATCTTCCGTCTGCAGCAAATGCATGGCACACGCCGGGAGCCAGACAATTCCCCATGTGCCTGCCATCTCCCCTGCGGTCGGCGCCGCTTGAGGTACATGCCACGTCGTACTTCGCGGCATCGGTAAGGATGGCAAGCTTCTCCATGAGGGAGAGATTCTGCTGAATGTTCATGTGAAAGCACCTCCTGGCAAAACAAATGTTCGGTTAAAGAATAGCACATATGTTCGGCAAAAGCAAGATAAAATCGAATATTTGTTCGAGAAAGATTATGGTTCACTTGGACAGTGGGTATATGGTATAATGTACGTAAGCAATGAGCAGTGCCAGACGTGACAGTCACGAGATATGCCTGCTTGCAGGCTATATATCGCGACTGTTGCGGATGATAGGGCGAAGGCCCGTTAGTCCGGGAAATCTATGATTTCCTGGACGAGCACTGCGAAGACGTGACATTTGCCGGAGCGGGCATCGGAGACTTTAGACGGATGATAGGGCGAATGCCCGTCAGTCCGGGAAATCTATGATTTCCTGGACGAGCACTGCGAAGACGTGACATTTGCCGTAGCGGAGTCGTACAGATAGAAGCCCCCGGACGGGCTTTGGAATGGAGAAAGATGGATACAGATATTTTTGAGCAGTTCCCGGATCGGGAAACATTTGACAAATACTGGAACGAGAATTATCAGCCGGTGACATACGAGGATGTGCGCGAGGCGTTCACGGATTTTGTGAAGTCTGCGGACGGTCACATCTACCTCTCGGACTACGAGGAGAAGGGGATGATCTCACGGGAAGATTTTAAGGAAAACCTCTCGCAGGAGGCACAGTTTACATTTGAGGACGGACTGACGGAAGTTTTTTACGATAAGAATCCGGAGCTTTATGAGACGGCGTTTGCGCTCTATGAGGAGTCAAAGCTTACCGGAAAGGGAGATGCATCGGTGGCGCAGACGTTTCACGAGACGTTTCGCGCGCTCTATGCAGAGTTTCTGAACAGACTGTATGATGAGGTGCTGGCAGCATGGCAACATTAGGAATCCCGCAGAATACGATTGCGGTTCTGCAGAAGTATCATTTTAATTTTCAGAAAAAGTTCGGACAGAATTTTCTCATTGATACCCATGTGCTCGAGCGCATTATTGAGGCGGCGGGCATTACGAAGGATGACTTTGTGCTGGAGATCGGACCGGGCATCGGCACGATGACCCAGTATCTGTGTGAAAATGCCAGAGAGGTGACGGCGGTGGAGATCGACCAGAACCTGATCCCGATTCTGGCGGACACGCTTAGCGCTTATGACAATGTGACGGTTATCAATGAGGACATTTTGAAGCTGGATATTGTAAAGCTCGCGGAGGAGAAGAATGCCGGGAAACCGATCAAGGTGGTGGCAAATCTTCCGTATTATATTACCACGCCGATTATCATGGGGCTGTTTGAGAGCCATGTGCCGATTGACAGCATTACGATCATGGTGCAGAAGGAAGTCGCAGACAGGATGCAGGTCGGACCGGGGACGAAGGATTACGGTGCGCTCTCGCTGGCGGTGCAGTATTATGCAAAGCCGGAGATTATCGCAAACGTGCCGCCGAACTGCTTTATGCCGCGGCCGAATGTCGGCAGCGCGGTGATAAGGCTGACGCGTCATGAGACCGTGCCGGTGCAGGTGGAGGATGAAAAGCTGATGTTCCGGCTGATCCGGGCATCTTTTAACCAGAGACGCAAGACGCTTGCGAACGGTCTGAATAATTCGCTGGAGATTCATCTCTCCAAGGAAGTGATTCAGGAAAGCATTGAGGAGCTTGGCGTGCCGGTGACCATCCGTGGAGAGGCGCTTACATTGGAACAGTTTGCGGCGCTCTCGAATATTATCGGACGCAGAATGAAGCAGCAGGCATAGAGAGAACAGGGGGAAACAGACAATGGATGGACAACAGAACAATCAGAGTGGATGGAACAGGAACGAGGCGCCCAGAACATACGGTGAAGATACGAAAATGTATCAGAACCGGCAGAACGCGTCGCAGCAGCCGAATTACGGAAATAATCAGAATGCATATCAGCAGCCGAATTACGGAAACGGTCAGAACCCGTATCAGCAGCCGAATTACGGAAACGGCCAGAACCCGTATCAGCAGCCGAATTATGGAAACTGGCAGGGCAATCCGTATCCGCAGGAGCAGCACGGTCCGGTATCCGATGTTCTGTGCAATATTCTTCTGGTGATCTTTATGGCGCAGATTATCATCAATTTTGTGGTATTTGGCGCGACATGGAATGCGATGGCGGGGGAAGGAATAGACGCTTATCTCGACGGATCCGTGAGTCTTGGCAGCCCGGTGCAGATGCTTTCCATGTTTTCCAATCTGCTGTTTGTGGCGATGCTTGTGTTGTTGATTCTGGATATTGTAAAAATCAGCAATCAGAAATACAAGATCACCGGTCTGGTGTTGTTTGCGATTTTCTTAAGACCGGGCTATTACATCTGGAGAGCACATGTGCTTAAGAGAAAAATGACGTTTCCGATCATCTATACCATCGCTTACAGTGGAGTGACCGTGGCATACTTTTTCTATTCGTTTTATAAAGTTTTTTCACTGACATTTGGGATTATGCAGAGTCTGAACTAGTGCCGCGGCTTTGTAGGAATGGAAGATCTCCTTGGTACATATAATAATGGACAAGGAGATTTTTTTATGCGGAAAAAATGGAAATACTATATTGATAGAATGCTTACTTTTGCGCTAATTGGCATATTATTGCCGCTTTTTGTTACGATAATATGTCAGCGTATGCGCCTGGAGGAAGTGATTTACGGCACGTACGACGCGATAACGGAGGCGGCAGAAAGAGAGGGCGGGGAGGAACTGGAAGAACAGCTGCCTTTTATTCTGGCGAAGGAGATCCGTGCGGACGCGGAGGATGCGGCGCTTATGGCGCAGTGCGTGATTGCGCGGACAACACTGTATGATGCCGCGGCGAGAGGGGAGGAACAGCCGGCTGCTTTTTCGGAGGAAGAATTAAGGCAGGCGCTGGGGGAAACATATGAAAAGGTCATGGAACGGCTTGAGACGTGCGTGGAGGAGACGAGTGGGCAGGTGCTCTCCTGGAACGGCGGCTATGCGTATGCTGCATATCATGCGATCAGTGCAGGAAGTACGAGAGATATGAGCCGGTCGGCGGAAGCGGCGGTGCCGTATCTTCCTGCGGTGGAGTGTCCGGCGGATCTGACGGCGGAGGGTACGCTCTCGGTTATTTATTGTGAGGAAACGGACATTTTAAAGCAGTGCGCGGAGCATTTTGCGGAGGCAGACGTGTCCGCGGTGTCTGAGATCCAGGTTACAGAGCGGGATGCGGCGGGCTATGTACAGCAGGTCATGCTGGGGGAGTATGTCTGCACCGGGGAAGCGTTCCGTGAGGCGATGGGCTGGAATTCCGCGTGTTTTACGATCACGCAGATGGGGGAAAATGTGCGGATCGTGACAAGGGGACTGGGACACGGGTACGGACTGAGCCAGAATGAGGCGCGCGCGATGGCGCAGGAAGGAACCTCTTACGAGGAGATTTTACAATATTTTTTTCCGGGAACAACGCTTGTGACAGCGGATCAGATAAAATAGGCGACGCTCTGCATAAACCATCCGTGCAGGGGGAACAATAGGAATAAAAATAAATAATATGGATGGTGAAAAAAATGAGAAAAAGCAGATTTTGGGCATTCCTCGGGCGTAAACAATATGTGATTGCGGGGGCGATTGTGATTGCGGCAGCAGTTGCGACCACGGTAATTTACAGCGATCATGAACAACAGCAGCGCGAACAGCTGGAGGAAGAACTGGCACAGGAAAACACACCGGAGGAAGCCGGACTTGTCGCTGCGACGGAAAGTACGGAACAGACAGCACAGGCATCCGCAGTCATTCCGCCGGAGCAGACCGCGGAGACGGAAAAGCTGGAGCAGAAAGCAGCGGAGACGACAGAGAGTACGGAAGTGGCGCAGGTGGAAAAAGAAGCGGAGAATGAGACTGCGGAGACGGGCGCAGAGGCCAATGCGCTCCATTTTGACCCGGAAGCCGGTATGCTCTGGCCGATGGAGGGAAATGTGATCTTAAATTACAGCATGGATTCTACCATATATTTTGCGACGCTGGACCAGTACAAATACAATCCGGCGGTGATTATCGCGGGAGAGGTCAACAATAAAGTATATTCCGTCGCAAAGGGAAAAGTCATCGGCCTCTCGAACAACGAGGAGACCGGCTGTACGATGACGGTTGACTTGGGAGATGGCTATCGCGCGATCTACGGGCAGTTAAAGGAGCCGAACTTTGCGGTGGGCGATTATGTGGAATCCGGTCATGTGCTGGGCTACGTGGCAGAGCCGACAAAATATTATTCGGTGGAGGGCAGCAATCTGTATTTTGCGCTGCAAAAAGACGGACAGCCTGTCGATCCGGTAGCATTTTTTCAGAGCTAGTTTGTAAAAGGAAGACACCGGTTCTTGAATATGTTGGATTTCTTCATTATAATGAAACAAGAGATAAGGGAGGAATCGGTACATGGAATTCAAGGAATACAGTAAAGCTGTGATGGCGTGGGTGGACGGAGTGATGCAGAACCGCGGCGCCGATGCCGAGAAAACATTGAAATACTGTGCAGATATCGAACAATATGCAAAACAGACGGGGGATCCAAAGCTTCTGGGGTTTGCCTACTATTATGCGGGCGAGACCTACTATGTGCTCAATGAGGGCGAGCAGCTTCTTAAGACCATTACCAGAGCTATCACCTATCTGGATCAGGCGGAGCAGTGGGACATGACTGCCAGGGCTTATAATATCCTTGCGATTGCCTTTTTGAACCGTGGAAATACGCCGATTGCGCTGGATTACTATCTGACCGGACTCGGTTATTGTAAAAAATATAAGCTGGCGAATGAAGAAAACGTCATCAACTTAAATCTAGGAACCCTCTATCTGGGCAACGAACAGTGGAATGAGGCGCAGAGATATTTTGAAAAAGTCTCCTCCGATATCAAGGCATATCCGGAGACCCCGAATTATTACGGGCTGATGAGCTGTGTAGCGGTCTGTCTGGGGCGGTGCTTTATGCAGCGGGAACAGAATGAGCGCGTGCAGGCACAGATGGATTATCTGGATCAGGTCTGCTGGGAGCACATGCAGAAGATCGAGCGGCTCTCGGCGCTGATTTTTAAGGCGGAATATTATCACCACGTGGGAAGAATCACACTCCGTGAGGAATGTATTGAGCAGATCCGCGGACTTGTGGATATGGACATGGCGGTTATGGATATCTTTGATGACGTGTACGGGCTGTGCAGACTGTTGCTGGAGATCGATAAGGAAGACGTCTTCTGGGACATCGTGGCGGTATTGGAAAAATTGACGAAAAACGCCAATATTGCGAATCTGCAGCGGAAAATAGTTTCCTTAAAAATCCTCTGCTACCGCAGGAAACAGGACGAGGCGGCTTATCTCGAGGAGGCGGGCCGGTTCTATGAGCTGACCGAGGCGCTGGATCGGGAGAACCATTATATGATTGCCAACATGCTCTCCGTGCGCAGATCATTAGAACATGCGAATGAGAAGCGGCGGGAGATGGAGAAAGCGAATGAGCGTCTGCTGGAGAAGTCCGAGACGGATCCGCTGACGCGGCTGGCGAACCGGTTCCGGCTGAATGATTATCTGGAGCATGCATTTGAGCGGGCGCGGGATGACCATAGAGCATTTGCGGTAGAGATTCTCGACATTGACTACTTCAAGGAATACAATGATAACTACGGCCATCAGGCGGGAGATGCCTGCATCGTGGCGATTGCGGATGAGCTGCGGAAAATGCAGAGCAGCGATACCTTCTGTGCGCGGTATGGCGGGGATGAGTTTATCATTATTTACGAGTACAAGACGGAGGACGAGGTTTTTTCCATGGCGGACAGTCTGCGGGAGCGTATTCTTGACAGGCGGATCGAGCATGTGTGCTCGAAGGCGCTTCCGGTTGTCACAATCTCGCAGGGAATCTGTTTTGACGTGGCTCCGGAGGGAAGCCGGAGCTGGGATTTCCTGCATGCGGCGGATATGATGCTCTACGAGGTGAAAAAGCGCAGCCGCAACAATATTTCGCTCGGACATCTGGATGCAAAAGAGGCGAGATACGGAGAAGAGAGGAAACTTTTATAGATTCCGGCATAGAATATACTGTAACGGAAAATCCGCAATCGAGCCTTTTACTTTTACCGAAGCGCAGCAGTATGAAAAAGTACAGATCAAGTAAAGTACGCATCTGTCGATTGCTTTTCATAGGAGTATTGCCCAAAGCCGCGAGCGGATTTGGGTTACATAGACAGAAGTCCGGAGATTTGCGCATTTCTTGACAAAAGAGAGATGCCGTGCTATGATTCAAAATACTGCGCAGTCGGCAGAGGTGGGCACTTTCTGCCGGTGCTGGGCATGCGTCAGAGAATTGGCTCAGGCGTGACAGAAAGGAAAAAGATGGAAACAGTTAGATTTGATGAGTTAGATTTATATCCTCAGGTGTTAAGAGCGATTGCGGATATGGGATTTGAGGAGGCAACGCCGATTCAGAGCCAGGCGATTCCGGTTGTGATGTCGGGCGTGGATGTGATCGGACAGGCACAGACAGGTACCGGTAAGACGGCATCCTTTGGTATTCCGGTGCTTCACAAGGTAGACCCGAACAGCAGAAAGACGCAGGTAATCATTCTCTCTCCGACCAGAGAGCTTGCCATTCAGGTGGCGGACGAGATCCGCAAACTTGCCAAGTATATGCACGGGGTCAAGGTGCTTCCGGTGTATGGCGGCCAGGAGATCGGACGCCAGATCAAGGCGTTAAAAGGCGGCGCGCAGATTATCGTCGGAACGCCGGGACGCGTGATGGATCATCTGCGCCGCAAGACGATCCGCTGTGATGCGATCCACACGGTGGTACTCGATGAGGCGGACGAGATGCTGAACATGGGCTTCCGCGATGACATCGAGACGATTCTTGAGTATATTCCGGCGGAGGGACGTCAGACGATCCTTTTCTCCGCGACGATGCCGAAGCCGATTCTCGATATCACCAGGAAATATCAGCACGATGCGGTCAACATCAAGGTGGTAAAAAAAGAGCTGACGGTTCCGAGCATTGAGCAGTATTACTACGATGTCAAGCGCAGCGACAAGGTAGAAGTCTTAACGCGGCTTCTCGATTACTACAATCCGAAGCTCTCGCTGGTATTCTGCAATACCAAGCGGATGGTGGACGAACTTGCGGAAGAATTAAAGGGACGCGGCTATTTTGCAGAGGGACTGCACGGAGATATGAAGCAGTCGCAGCGTGACCGCGTGATGAAAGGATTCCGCAGCGGCAAGACCGAGATCCTCATTGCGACCGATGTGGCGGCGCGCGGAATCGACGTCGATGATGTGGAGGCCGTTTTCAACTACGACATTCCGCAGGATGACGAATACTATGTGCACCGGATCGGCAGAACGGGACGTGCAGGTCGAACCGGACGAGCTTTTACCTTCGTGAAGGGCAAGGAAGTCTACAAGCTGAAGGATATCATGCGCTACTGCAAGACCAAGATCGTGGCGATGCCGATTCCGTCAACGGATGATGTGGCACAGATCAAGGCAGAGAAGGTCATGGAGGAGATCGGCAGGATCATCGACGAGGAGAACCTGTCGGACATGATCGACATGATCGAGCGCCAGGTGAATGCTTCGGATTACACCGCAATGGATATTGCAGCGGCATTTTTGAAGCAGGCACTCGGTCAGGTCAATCTCGACAACGGCAGCGACGCTGACTACGACTTCGACAATACCGGCGCGGAGGAAGGGATGGTGCGTCTCTTCATCAACATCGGTAAAAAAGACCGCGTCAAGCCGGGAGACATTCTCGGGGCGATCGCCGGGGAGTCCGGCATGCCAGGCAAGCTGGTCGGCGCGATCGATATGTATGACAAGTATACCTTCGTGGAAGTGCCGAGAGAGTATGGCAGAGAAGTCCTCGAGGGAATGAAGAACACTAAGATCAAAGGGCGCTCTGTCAATATGGAACCGGCAAATCAAAGGTAGATTTAATAAATGGAACGCTATCGGAATCTGGAACTGCCGCAATAAGCATAGACCTCTTTGGGGTGATAAGTAATATTATTAGAAGACCAGAGAACAAAAAAGTTCCAGAATAAACAGACGGCGGGAAATTCTTTGAAGCAAAATTCACGTATTTCTTCCATGCCGTGGCTGG
>PPYE01662201.1_pt1 | contig 16826 bp, 14 predicted proteins | sample 1559881 | NCBI WGS metagenome assembly PPYE01 (sample SAMN08240022, study PRJNA423297) | Human gut metagenome, whole genome shotgun sequencing project. | reverse complement strand
AATCCCGTTCGCATCCGTATAGCTGCATTTTTTATTGAGACAAATCTGAATCATACAGAAAATCCCCATGAACTGTTACCATAAATGCTTCCTGTTCGTCAAAACACCCTTTCCCTTTTCGATGTTCTCGATTATAATGATAGGAGGGACAAATGCTTTTGCCCGGAACATTGTATTGTGTTCACAGAACATGGAACATCATATCAGGAGGGGCTTATGCCAAAGAGGACAGATATTCACAAAGTACTGATCATAGGTTCTGGTCCGATTATTATCGGCCAGGCCTGCGAATTTGACTATTCCGGCACCCAGGCCTGCAAGGCGCTGCGGAAGCTGGGATATGAGATCGTGCTGGTTAATTCCAATCCGGCTACGATCATGACCGATCCGGAGACAGCGGATGTGACGTATATCGAGCCGCTGAATGTGGAGCGGTTAGAGCAGATCATTGCAAAGGAGCGTCCAGACGCGCTTCTGCCGAATCTGGGCGGACAGTCGGGTCTGAATTTGTGTGCGGAGTTAGCCAAGGCGGGAATTCTGGAGAAATACCATGTCCAGGTAATCGGCGTACAGGTGGATGCCATTGAGCGGGGCGAAGACCGGATCGAGTTTAAGAATTCCATGAATGCGCTGGGAATCGAGATGGCCAGAAGCCAGGTGGCCTACAGCGTAGATGAGGCTCTTGCTATAGCGGATGAACTGGGATATCCCGTAGTTCTTCGGCCGGCTTATACCATGGGAGGCGCCGGAGGCGGCCTGGTGTATAACCGGGAAGAACTAAAGACGGTCTGCGCCAGAGGGCTGCAGGCCAGTCTGGTGGGCCAGGTCCTGGTAGAGGAATCCATCCTTGGATGGGAGGAATTAGAGCTTGAGATCGTTCGTGACGCAGACAATAACATGATCACCGTCTGCTTCATCGAAAATATCGATCCCATGGGCGTTCATACAGGAGATTCTTTCTGTTCTGCGCCCATGCTGACCATATCCAAAGAGTGCCAGAAGCGTCTTCAGGAGCAGGCGTATAAGATCGTGGAATCGGTGCAGGTAATCGGCGGAACCAACGTGCAGTTTGCCCATGACCCGGTAAGTGACCGGATTGTGGTGATCGAGATCAATCCACGGACTTCCCGTTCTTCCGCCCTGGCATCAAAGGCCACAGGCTTCCCAATTGCCCTGGTGTCTGCCATGCTGGCAGCAGGACTTACGCTGAAGGAAATCCCCTGCGGCAAATACGGCACCCTGGATAAATACGTACCGGACGGCGATTATGTGGTAATCAAATTTGCCCGCTGGGCTTTTGAAAAATTCAAAGGCGTGGAAGATAAGCTGGGAACCCAGATGCGTGCAGTAGGCGAGGTCATGAGCATCGGAAAGACCTATAAGGAGGCTTTCCAGAAAGCGGTCCGTAGTCTGGAGACCGGACGATACGGCCTGGGCTATGCGAAGAATTACCATGAGATGACGAAGGACGAGCTGATGCGGCTTCTGGTCACCCCCTGCAGCGACCGGCATTTTATTATGTATGAGGCCCTGCGTAAGGGAGCGAAAGTAGAAGAGATCCAGCAGCTGACCAAAGTAAAAGCATGGTTTATCCAGCAGATGAAGGAGTTAGTGGAGGAAGAGGAGACGCTTAAGCAGTTTAAGGGCGGACTGCCTTCTGACGAACTTCTGACGGCGGCTAAGAAGGACGGATTTTCTGATAAGTATTTAAGCCAGATCCTGGAAATCCCGGAGGATGAGATCCGCCGGCGCCGGACGGAAATCGGCGTAGAAGAAAACTGGGAAGGCGTTCATGTAAGCGGAACTCCGGACAGCGCCTATTATTATTCCACCTATAATGGAGAGGATAAAAATCCCATCCGTACCGACAAGCCGAAAGTCATGATTCTGGGCGGAGGTCCGAACCGGATCGGCCAGGGAATCGAGTTTGACTATTGCTGTGTTCATGCGGCATTGTCCTTAAAGAAGCTGGGCTTTGAGACCATTATCGTAAATTGCAATCCGGAAACCGTATCCACCGATTATGACACCTCCGACAAGCTGTATTTTGAGCCTTTGACTCTGGAGGATGTGCTGAGTATTTATAAGAAGGAGAAGCCGGTAGGCGTCATCGCCCAGTTCGGCGGACAGACTCCGCTAAATCTGGCTTCGGAGCTGGAGAAAAACGGTGTGAAGATCCTGGGAACGCCGCCTGCAGTAATCGATCTGGCGGAAGACAGAGATCTTTTCCGGGAGATGATGGAGAAACTTGAGATCCCCATGCCGGAATCCGGTATGGCCACTACGGTGGATGAGGCTCTGGCTATTGCCGGACGGATCGGCTATCCGGTAATGGTGCGTCCTTCCTACGTTCTGGGCGGACGCGGCATGGAAGTGGTCTATGACGATGAAAGCATGAAAGAATACATGAAAGCAGCCGTAGGCGTAACGCCGGACCGTCCGATCCTGATTGACCGTTTCTTAAATCATGCTCTGGAGTGCGAAGCAGATGCCATCAGCGACGGCACACATGCATTCGTTCCGGCAGTGATGGAACATATCGAGCTGGCGGGAATTCATTCGGGAGATTCTGCATGCATTATTCCTTCCGTGCATATTTCAAAGGAGAACGTGGAGACCATTAAGGAGTATACCCGTAAGATCGCAGAGGAGATGCATGTAAAAGGCCTGATGAACATGCAGTACGCCATCGAAAACGGAAAGGTTTATGTTCTGGAAGCAAATCCCAGAGCGTCCCGTACGGTGCCTCTGGTATCCAAGGTCTGCAATATCCGCATGGTACCTCTGGCTGTGGATATCATTACAGCAGAGCTTACCGGAAGACCATCGCCAGTGCCGGAGCTGAGAGAACCCAAGATTCCTTATTACGGAGTGAAAGAGGCGGTATTTCCTTTTAATATGTTCCCGGAAGTGGACCCCATCCTGGGACCGGAGATGCGTTCCACCGGCGAGGTCCTGGGGTTGTCTCCATACTACGGCGAAGCATTTTTCAAGGCGCAGGAAGCGACCCAGACGAAGCTTCCTCTTGGCGGAACGGTGCTGATCTCGGTAAACCGCAGGGACAAGGCGGAAGTGGTGGAGATCGCAAAAGGCTTCGCGGAATGCGGATTCCGGATCGTGGCCACCGGCGAGACCTGCAGGCTCATTAACCAGGCCGGCATTTCTGCAGAGCGGGTAAATAAGCTGTATGAGGGACGTCCCAATATTCTCGACATGATCACCAACGGGCAGATCGATCTCATCGTCAATTCACCTTCCGGAAAGGAAAGCGTACACGATGACAGTTATCTGCGGAAAGCGGCCATCAAGGCGAAAGTTCCCTACATGACCACCATTGCAGCAGCCAGGGCTACCTTTAAGGGAATCCGCTATGTGCAGCAGCATGGAAACGGAGAGGTGAAGTCGCTGCAGCAGCTTCATGGTGAGATTACGTATTAAATTGATAATTTCAATAGCTGATATGTGCAGGGGCTGTCTGTTTTGGGGACAGCCCCTTTTTCTGTGCGCCCGGCGGGCACACAGAAAAAAGAGGTAAAAGTCCCTGACCCGCCCGACAGTGGGAAGGGTGCAGCCAATGGCAAGGGCGTCACTGTGAGGTGGGGGCTGAAGGAAGCCGGAGGCAAACCACTGGCCTGTAAAAGTTATACCCACAGGGGCATGCCATCCGGATAGGCTGTGAAGCGAGGATGAAAGACCGCCAACTTTTCGCATGGTGCGACCAGTTAACGGCCAGTTTTCCAATATTTATTTTGCAAGAATGACAAATTTTTCGAAACTGCAAAAGCCATTTTTGAGGTAAAATTTTTCGGAGGGGAACCCTTTTTCAGTGTTTAGTATAATAGCATTCATTCCATTTGCGTGTATATTTTCTTCAATCAATTCTAAAAATCGTCTGCCTATTCCATGCCTTTGCAATTCAGCTTTCACACAAAATTGATCGATATAATATTCCATTCCGTTAATTCACGGTTTTTTACTCCCTAAGCTCATTGCAATAACTTCATTTGCATTCTTCCATATGTTCGCTCGTCATTTTTTCTATATGCACCATGTCACCTCCTCAATTTTGTATAATCATTTATGAAGACAAAGGAATACGGAATGAAATGCAGGTTCCCAGCCCCTTCTTACTTAAAATCCGTAACTTTGAATTTTCCCCATACTGCATAATTAACCGGTTATTGACGTTTGTCAGGCCGATTCTTTCACTTTTTGCCTGGTTTATTTTAAGAAGAAGATCTTTCACCTCTTGTTTGGTCATGCCGACTCCGGTATCGATGACTGAGAAATGAAGGAATTCTCTTTTTGAAAAAATTTTCAGCTTGATAAATCCGGTGCCTTCTAATGGTTTGATGCCATGATATAAGCTGTTTTCGATCAGCGGCTGGAGAATCAGACGCATAAAGGGGAGGTCCCGAATTTCTTCATCATATTCATAATATAAGATGTATTTGTCTTCATAGCGATAGCGCTGGATACAGTCATATTTTTTCAGAGAATCAATTTCATTTCCCAGGGTTACCAGAGAAGTCGGTTTCTCCAGAGAATATTTCAGCAGATCGGACAGTGCTTCGATAATCCGATTAACGGCAGTAGGGCTTCCGGTATATTCCAAAGCTTTAAAATCCAGTGTCTGAAGCGTATTAAAAAGAAAATGGGGTGAAATTTGCAGTTGAAGAGCAGTCATTTCTGCAAGTTTTTGCTGCTGTTCTTTAAGCGCAAGCCGGTTCTGGAGAAAACTTTTATTTACGAAAAGCTGCACAATATTATTGAGAATAATGTCATATTCGTCTTTTACAAATCCTGGTTTTTGGCTGCTGTAAATTCCTTTTTCCGCATCGGAAAATACATTGATAAAGTAATCGATCTGCTGAAAATTTTTTCTGGTGATTGTATAGGCAATCCACAAAGCAATGCCGCAGACGGCGCCAAGAACCAGGATCAGCTGAATAATCAACGGATAAATCGTCTGATAATAGCTGCTGGAATTAATACAGGCTAAAAGATATGTATTATACCCGGCTGGCACCAGACGAGTGTAATAGGCAGAATGGCCGTCGGAAAGCCAGGTTTCAAGCAGCTCATTTGGCGAAGCCTGGATAGCTGCAGTCAGAGTATCCCGGTTGTATTCAAAGAACCCATCGTCCTCTGCTCCCGTCAGCAGCAGATTGCCGTCTTTATCCATCAGAAAGAATTGATCCAGATCGGAACCGGCGTTTAAAACCTGACGGAGGCTGTCGGCGTAAAAGTTTACAGCAACCACACCTTTAAACATATCCAGTTTTCGATAAATGGTAACAACCTGCACCGGTTCAGAATAAGAAAACTGATGCATATTTCGGCTTTCAATCCACTGATTTTCTTCCGAAGCGTGATAGGAGTCCAGCCATTTCAGATCAGAAAATTGTGAAAGTTTAACGACGCTTCCCATATTTGAAGTGAGGATGGAATCGTAACCTTCCAGATAGTAATAAACTGAGGCCACATAAGAGGCGTTATTGGTAAGAGAAGCAAAATTTGATAATATACTGTTTACCAGTACACTGTCAAGATAGCTTGCTTTTCCGTGAGATAAATAGTGCCGCAGGGAAATGGAAAGCCGGGGATTGCTGCACAGGATATCGTATTGGGTTTCTGCGTTATCCAGAACCAGAGAAAAATTGTCACGGAGGGCATAGGCTGACTTTATGGCATTTTCTTCAATCTCAATCTGCTTTTCCCGAATCATAAATCCACCGTAAATGGTAAATGCCAGGATAATGGGAAGTGCAATAATTCCGGCATAATATAAGAAGCGTCGGATAAAATTTCGTTTTCTCATGATATTCTTACCTTCTTTAATTCAGTTCAATTAATGATGCTTTTCCGGATGGGCCCGGTATTCTGACGGAGTCATGTGAAAATATTGATGAAAAGCCCGGGAAAAATTCTTGGGATTGTCATAACCTACCCGATAAGCGATTTCGTACTGTTTGTAGCGAATGTCCTTTAACATTCTGGCTGCGTTTTCCATGCGGGTTTTTAAAAGATAATCGGAGAAACTGCAGTCAGAATGTTCTTTCATAATTCGTGAAAGATAATTGGGGCTTAAATTAACCAGCCGTGCTGCCTGCTCTAAGGTAGCAGTTTGATATTCTTTATCCAAATAACTGCGGACAGCGCTGATTATTTTTTCGTAATAGCTCAGATTCTCTTCTTCCATGTTCCGCGTAATGTGATGCTCCTTATCCAGCACATCTCTGACCCGTGTAAGACAGTCAAGGAGATCTTCATACTTTATTGGTTTAAGCAGGTAGTCAAATACACCGTTTCGAAGGGCACGCCGTGCATATTCAAAATCCTGGTAGCCGCTGAAAAAAATAATTTTTGCTTTTGTATGTGGAAGAAGCTGCTCGGATAGTTCCAGGCCGTCCATGATCGGCATTCGGATATCGGTTAGAATCAGATCTACGGGATGAGACAAGGTAAATTCCCAGGCTTCTTTTCCATTAGAAAAACTTCCGGCAATTTCAAACCCCAGCTGTTTCCAAGGGAAAAGATTAACGATTCCTCCCCGGATTTTTGCTTCGTCATCTGCTATAATTACCTGATACATATTTACAAAACTCCTTTCCCGCCTGCTTTTGCACCCGGACTGCAGGAATGGGCATTCGCTGTCCGGGCTGTTCTTTCAATTCACGCACATGTTCTCATTATATAAAAATGCATAAAAAAAATCATCAGGTTTGGCACTGAAAAATCAGAAAGGATAATTTTGAAGAAAAATAATAAATATTGATACTTTTTTGAAAAATTGGATAGAGAAAGATACCTTTCTGTCATTTTGATTCCTTACCAGAAAGGGGAAAAATTGTTAAACTATACTCAACAAATTTGAACGGGAGGATAAGAAAATGAGAAAAAGACTAAAAATGGCAAGTGTTCTGATGGCTGGTATGGTAACGGCGGTATCTCTTTGCGGCTGTACCAATGAGCCGGTTTCCAGTCAGAATTCTGCAGATTCTCAGTCTGGCGGCAGTGCTGATTCAGGAGATCAGATTACCCTGCGTTTTATGTGGTGGGGAGGTGATGACCGGAACGAAGCGACTCTGGCGGTGATTAATCAGTATCAGGAACTTCACCCCAATATCCGCATTGAGGCGGAGATGAACTCTGATCAGGGTTACGTGGACAAGGTTTCTACAATGCTGGCAAATGGAACCGCTCCGGATATTATTCAGCAGAATGTAGATTCCCTTCCTGATTTTGTTTCCAGAGGCGACTTCTTCGTCAACTTTTATGACTATCCTGAACTGTTTGATACGTCCGGATTTGATAAAAACTTTATCGATCAATTTGGAACCTTTGACGGAAAACTCCTTGCCCTGCCTACAGGAATGTCCTGTTTGGCCACTGTGGCCAATACAGAAGCGGCTGAAAGCTGCGGAGTGGATCTGACGAAACAGATTACCTGGGATTCCATGCTGGAGGACGGAACAAAGCTTCATGCCGAGCACCCGGACTACTATTACATGAATGTGGATACTAAGATTCTGTGCGAATATGTATTAAGGCCGTATCTTCGTCAGCTGACGGGAGAATCCTTTATTGTAGACAGTGAAAAGCGCATGGGCTTTACCAGAGATCAATTAGTAGAAGTACTGCAGTATATTAAGGACTGCTATGACAATGGTGTATTTGAGCCGGCAGAAGACAGTGCAACTTTTAAGGGACAAATTCACACCAATCCTAAGTGGATGGACGGAAAATTTGTATTTGCATACGGTCCAAGCTCCAGTATTAATCTGTTAATGGATGCTATTCCGGAAACAGCGTGTACCGTAGTACAGATGCCTTTGGCTGAGGATCGGGTAAATGACGGATTTTTTGCAGATACGCCTCAGTATATGACAGTAAATAAGAATTCCGAGCATGTTGAAGAAGCCATTAAATTCCTGGATTATTTCTACAATAATTCTGATGCTCAGCTGACCTTAAAGGATGTGCGTTCGATTCCGCCGACAACCACAGCAAGAGATTTGTGTGAAGAAGAAGGACTGTTAAATTCAACGGTAGTTGAGGCAGTAAATCTGGCAGCCAATTTAAACGGCAAGAGTGACAAGGGATATACGACCAGTGCAGAGGTTTACGCTATTCAGGAAGATATGGTAGAAAGCATTGCCTATGGACAGAGTACCCCGGAAGAAGCGGCAGATAACGCGATTGAACTGATTACTGACTATTTAAGTACAGTGGATTAATGTAAATCGAAAATGCGAAGGTAAGGCAGTGCGGCCCGGACAGAATGATTTCACTGTCCGGGCCGTTTTAAAGGAGGAACGGAAATGGCAAAAGCAAATGCAAAACCAAGACATGGAGGATGGACTAAACGGAATAAAATCGGATTCGGATACGTCTGCATCTGGATCTTTGGATTTCTGGTATTTCAGCTGTATCCCTTTATCAGCTCTCTGATTTATTCTTTTACGAATTATGATATTTTTCATACTCCGGAATTTGTAGGATTGGACAATTATATCCGTCTTTTCACGAAAGACCAGGAGTTCTGGAATTCCATGGCAGTTACCTTGAAATATACTTTTATTACAGTTCCCGGCAAAGTTATTCTGGCACTGATTATTGCATTGATTTTAAATCGGAATTTAAAAGGAATTAACTTTATTCGTACCGTATATTACATTCCTTCTCTGTTAAGCGGTTCAGTGGCTGTAGCTATTTTGTGGAAGGTACTGTTTATGAATGATGGATTTATTAACAGTCTTCTGGGGGCTATAGGACTTCCTGCAGTGAAATGGCTGGGTCAGCCCGGCATGGCAGTCGTAACGATCTGTATGCTGGAGATTTGGCAGTTTGGCTCTTCTATGGTATTGTTTTTGTCTGCGTTAAAGCAGGTACCCCAGTCTTTGTATGAAGCGGCAAAAATCGACGGAGCGTCAAAGATTCGAATGTTCTTTAAAATTACGCTGCCCATGATCACATCGATTGCATTTTTCAACATTATTATGCAGCTGATCACCGCTTTGCAGAACTTTACTTCTGCATTTGTAGTAACCAACGGAGGTCCCAACAAGGCAACCTATGTGCTGGGAATGAAGTTATATACGGATGCCTTTAAGTACTTTAAGATGGGATATGCATGTGCAACTTCCTGGATCATGTTTGTGGTAATCTTAATTATCACCTTAGTACTGTTTGCCACATCCAAGAAATGGGTTTACTATGATAATTAGGAGGAGCGTATGAAAAAAAGAGAAATTAAAACCGTGATTACTTACATCCTTTTGGGACTTTTTGGAATTGTTATGCTGTTCCCGGTAATCTGGATGTTTTTTGCCTGCTTTAAAACCAACAATGAAATTTTCGGAAGTCTGGCTCTTCTTCCGGAAGGATGGAGTTTGGATGCATTTATTCAGGGATGGAAGACCACAGGAACCTACACCTATGCCCAGTATTTTATTAATACATTCCTTCTGGTTATTCCTACGACACTTTTAACTCTGGCATCCTGTTCCATCGTAGCTTACGGCTTTGCACGATTCGATTTTCCAGGAAATCAGTTTTTGTTTATGGTTTTGATCGCAACATTGATGCTGCCCAATGCGATCATTATTATTCCCCGGTATTCGTTGTTTAATAAGCTGGGATGGCTGGATTCCTATATGACCTTTTACGCTCCGGCAGCAGTTGGCTGTTATCCGTTCTTTGTCTTTATGATGGTTCAGTTTCTTCGCGGACTTCCCAGAGATCTGGATGAATCCGCATATATGGACGGATGCGGTCCCTTCCAGTGTTTTATTCAGATTTTGCTTCCGCTGTTAAAGCCGGCTCTGTTCTCAGCAGGACTGTTTCAGTTTTTATGGACCTGGAATGACTTTTTCAATACCAATATTTATATTAATTCTGTATCAAAATATCCATTGTCTCTGGCTCTGCGCATGAGTATTGATGTTACGTCCAATATTCAATGGAACCAGGTAATGGCTATGGCTCTGGTATCGGTAATCCCTCTCATTATTCTGTTCTTCGCTGCACAGAAATATTTCGTAGAAGGAATTGCAACAACAGGAATGAAAGGGTAAAATGGATCCCGGAGGGGATGAATTTCATGATGGAATACAATGGAATGCTCCTGCACAATGTGCAGGAGCTGATTTATGATCAGGAATACCATGATTATGGTCTTAACCGGGTGCCGGAAAGCCTTCGTGTAAGGTTAAATCCCAAGGCGCAAAAAAACATTCGTTTTGTCAGCGGCTGTGAGCTTCGGTTTGTGATGGAAAGTGATGAAGTGCAGATTGCACTTCGGCGGATGCCGGTTTCCGGCTCCATTTTGTCTCAGGGAATGGTCCAAGTTTATCAGGGGAATTTTCAGGGAAGCTACCAGATCGGTCCGCAGGCTGTCACAACGGAAGGAAGCAGGATTCTTATCCGCAAACAGGACTGGGGCTATGTCCGTCAATTTACCCAGAGCGGCAAAACCACAGAGAGAAGGGGGCCGGGGTTTTCGGCGGAAGTTACCCGGGTGCTTCTTCCTTATGACTGGGGATGCTTTTTGGGAGAAATTCAGGGAAAAATACGGCCGCCGAAACCTTCTGAGCTTCCGCCGAAGCGGCTTCTTGTATATGGTTCTTCCATTACTCACGGTGGAAATGCTTCTCTGATGTCCAAAACTTACGCATTCCGCCTGGCGGAGATTCTGGGAGTGGACTGTATTAATTTAGGCTGCGCCGGAAGTGCATGGATGGATCCGGCTATGGGGGCCTGGATTGCCGGCCGTAAGGACTGGGATATGGCTCTTTTGGAACTGGGGGTCAATGTGATCGGAGAGTGGACGCCTCAAAGGCTTTATGAGAGAGCCGGCTCATTTATTCGGCAGATAAAAGAAGCGCATCCTGAGCAGCCGGTCTGGGTTACGGATATGTATTATAATCACCATGATTTTTGCCAGGATCCCAGGGCTTTTCAGTTCCGGGAAGTCATTAAAACCTGCGTGGAAGAACTGAAATATCGGTATCCTCGGCTGGAATACGTGAATGGGCTGGAGATGATGGGAGAGAAGGATGGCTTTTGCTGTCTTTCTTCCGATGGCCTTCATCCTTCCGACTTGGGTCATTCGGTGATTGCCAGAAGGCTTGGGGAAAGATTGGGCTAGAAAAAATCCTGGCCATGCTGTTCAGACAGGCATGGTCAGGATTTTTTTGAACAATTTGATCTTCTAGATTATTCTACTACGGTTACTGAAGTAATATGGGGGTTAACGCCTTCATACCAGTACAGAAAACCTTCCATATCGATGGTCTGTCCCACCTGCAGATTCTTCACTGCAGAATACACATCGGTAGAACTGTCGCAAAGGTATGACTCAATGGTGAAGGTGTAGGTTTCGCCGTTATAGGAAGCGTTAAAATACAGATCATCACCCTCGGTACCGGAGCCGTCCCAGTTATACAGGAAAGCTACGTCATTGCCGCTCTCATCCTGACCGGCAGCTTCTACCGTCATGCCGGTGAACGCTACGAACTGATTCTGATAATCAATCAGATCTTCGGTACCTAACAGGTCCGTCACATCCATGGCCTCTGCAATATAGGGCTCTTCGCCTTCCAGAACCTCAAAAGTTCCGTCAACGATCTCGATCTCACCGGACCACTCGGATTTGTAGCCATTTACCTGGATCTTGGTTCCGGGCTGTAAAAGCTCATATTCGTCTTCGGTGCAGGCCATGTTGTAGATGAAGTAGCCGCCGTCCTGATCCTGGGCATAGACTGTAGCCTGATCCTCCCACCAGGACTGCTTTGCCTGTACATAAGCCTGGATTGTTACCTCAGAATCCAGTTCTGCAGCCATGTAATCGGAGTAGCTTAATACTTCTGCATTTGCCTCTGCGCTGTCTGTGGTTTCTTCTGCCTCTGGGGCTGTGGTGGTCTCTTCTGCAGATGTTTCTGCAGCGGTGGTCTCCGCAGCAGTCGTCTCAGCCGCAGTAGTGGACGTGCCGGATCCGCCGGCACAGCCGGACAGTGCACAGGCTGCAGAAAGAACCAATACCATAGAAATCGTTTTTTTCATAATACGTCTCCTTTCCCGGCGCAGACCCGCCGGATGTAATCTGGCATGCATCAGGCAGCCAGCAGTTCCGGCTTTTTGCCGGACAAATTCATTATAGTTGAAATCACCAAAAAATCAATTCTTTTTTGTAAATTTTGACGCGGACCAGTATCCCATAAGCAGGATCCAGATAATGGCCAGGGTTCCCAGAAGCACTTTTGAGGCCAGTGGAAGAGGTCCAAGGTCCGTCTGCTTCCCCGCGAGAGCATCGTATTCCTCCAGATGGTAGAGGGAGGTGATATTGCTTTGAAGGTCTGCCAGATACGCCTCGTCTACAGTCTGCCGCCTCCGGACGGATTTGGTGACTTCCTCGATCAGCTGTCCAGCTGCATTGCGAAGGGAGGCGGAGCCGTTAAATACGGGGGTCACAAAAGTGTCCTCTTCGTGTTCAAGAAGAAGTTTTGCGGCCTGGATCTTTACATCATAATAGGTTGAGTCATCTTCCCCCGCTCTGGCCAGGTAATCCTGATATTCCGGTGATTCCTGTGCTGCTGTGGTTACCGGTACATAGCCTTCTGTCTGGGAATAGGCGATCTGAACCGGATTGCTTAACATATACTGGACAAAGAGCCAGGAAGCCAGGACCTCTTGGGGATCCTCCTTATTAAAGATACAGAGAGAGGGCCCCTGGGAGATCATCTGGGGATGATCAGGATCGTATTGGGGGATAGGCATTACCGCTGTTTCAAATTTTACTACAGACTCCTCTGCAATATCCACCAATGGCGCATCGCTTCCCATCCATGTAGCGCCTGCTGTGGAATCAATGGCAAAAACACACTGGCCGGCATTGAGGAAGTTAGCAGGATAACCGGAAATCTTGAATGTGGAAAAGGCGCCGTTGGCCGTATGTTCGGCAACGGTATAGAGGATTTCTTTTGTAGTATCGTTAAAGATCTCCACTTCTCCTGTGCTTGTGGAATAACCGGCATTCTGCTGCTTCAGCATCTGGATCATCATATTGTCGGTGGATTTGTAGATGAATGGGATTAAGACTTCCTGGCCGTTGAGGCGGAAGGTACCGTCCGTATTCTTTTCTGTCGCTGCCTCGGAAACCTCCCAGATAAAATCCCAGGTAAGCGTCTCGGGAAGGGTATAGCCCAATGCCTCCACATAGTCCACATTAATATAGCAGGCTTCGGTAGAACGCATATAGGGAAGCGCATAGTAATGGCCGCCGATGCGGCATTCCTCCAGAAACTGGGGAACGATCTGGGATTGATCCGGCGCATCAAAAAGCAGTTCGCTTCCGCCCAGACCGTAGGATTCATCTTCAAACAGATCATCTAAGGGCACCACCACTTCGTTTCCCGTAAGATAAGTGGCAATATGGTCCGGGTAGGTGATGCACACATTAGGCGTAGTGCCCGTGGAAATATTGGTGATCACATCATTGTAAATGTCGTTATAGTCGGTATAAAGCCGCAGGTTTACCGTAATATTCGGATACAGTTCCTGAAAATCCGCTATGGCCTGGCGGTAAATATCCGTCTGGGTCTTATTGGTGTCATTTTTGGCCCAGAACGTGATTTCATAGTTCCGGGAAGTGTCGAATTCCTCAGGGACAGTGAAAGCTGCCTGCTCCCGGCTTCCATGACAGCCAGTCAGGAAAAGACAGCCGGTCAGCAGGCCAAGAAGAGAAAACCGTAGCTTTTTGGGCCTGTTTTTCAAATGAATCATCCTTTCAGCCCTCCTCTCGATACGCCGGACATGATCTTTTTCCGGAAAACTAAGAACAGCAGGATCAAAGGAACGGAGATCACCACCACGGCGGCCATCATGGCAGGGATATTCTCACGGCCGAAACCGTTTTCCCGGATTTCCTGGATACCGTTTGATACCAGGTAGTAAGCCGGATCGTCGGTGATCAGCCGGGGCCATACGTAAGAATTCCAGCATTCGATGATCTTTAAAATGGTGATGGTTACGATGGTGGGACGGCAGATGGGGATCATCACCTTCCACAAATACTTAAGATCCGAAGTCCCGTCTACCTTGGCTGCCCGGTACAGCTCATCCGGAACCTGCTCAAAATTCTCTTTCAGAAGATAAATATAAAAAACGGAGGTGACGGATGGCAGGACAAGTCCGGTGATGGTATTGCGAAGTCCCAGATTCGTGATGGTGACGAAATTGGTAATTACCACCAGCTCGCTGGGGATCATCATAAGGGAGAGGAAGAGGGTAAAAACCAGATTCTTTCCTTTAAATTCCAGCCGGGCAAAGGCGTATGCTGCCAGGACGCTTACGATCACCATAAGGAATGTGGTGATCACGGTAAAAATCAGCGTGTTTAACAGGTATCCCATAAGGGGAACCGTAGTAAAAGCATCCACATAATTCTGGAGCGTGGGAGAGAGGGTAAAAAAAGCGGGCACATGTTCTGCATTGTATGCGCTGTAGCTTTTCACCGAAGTCAGCACCATCCAGTAAAAGGGGAAAAGCACGATCAGGGCCCACACCGTCAGAAAGAAGTAGATTACCGTCTTCTGGATCCGTGTGCGCCGGTCTGCTTTCTTTTGCAATGTCTCAAAATCTACAGGGTGTTCCATGTTCATTTCAGCCTTTCTATTTCATCTTTCCTGCAGAAGGATCCGCAGGGCGTTTCGCCGGGACTACCAGGAAAGCTTCTTCCTGCTGACTAAAAGGTTAATGCAGGTAACGGTGAGGACGATGGCAAACAGGATAATCGCCGCCGCGGAAGCGTAGGATGGATAACCGCCGCTTTCGCCGTAAAGCATGTCGTAAACGTAGCCTACGATGGTATTCATGCCTGCCGCGTTTAAGTCCGTTCCAAAGAGAGCCACCGCATCGCTGTACGCTTTAAACGCTCCGATAAATCCGGTGATCACCAGATAAAAGAGCATCGGCGAGATCAGCGGCAGAGTGATCTTTGTAAAGATCCGCAGTTTCGGCGTTCCATCCACCCGGGCTGCCTTGTAATAATCCGGATTCACCGAGGCCAGAGCGCTGGTAAGCACCAGAATCTTAAAGGGCATGACCACCCAGATGGTATAAAAGCACAGAACAAACATTTTCGCCCAGTAGGGTCCGTCAATGAAATCAACAGGGCTGCCCCCAAAGAGCCGGATTACCATGTTTACAAGGCCGTCAGTATACTCTGTTTTCTGAAACAGGATCATAAAAACCAGTCCCACGGCCAGGGTATTGGTTACATAGGGCAGAAAGTATATGGTCTGGAACAGATCACGCAAAGGCTTTATGGAGCTTAAACCGGCGGAAATCAGAAGTGCCAGCAGGGTAGAGAGGGGCACTGTAATGACCACCAGAATAAAGGTATTCTTCAGGGCCTGGAGAAAATAAGGATCGTGGAGCACATAAGAAAAATTATAAGTGCCGACGCCAAAGTAGGTCTGGGACGCAAAATTATACCCTTCCTCCACAGAATAGATCAGTACATCGATCAGTGGATACACCAGGAAAACAATAAGGAAAAGAAGGGCCGGCAGAAGATACAGCCAGGCTTTCAGATTATTTCGCTTCATGTATCCTTCCTTTCTCCCGAAACCGGGATTACAGCTTCCGTCTCTTTATGGAAGAGAAAGACCTTTTCCGGCTTCAGGGCAAAACACACGGTTTTTGCAGCGGCATCTATGGATGTCTCTGCACTGATAATGGAGCGGATTGTCCCTTCTGTGCAGGATGGGTGGGAGGATATGATGCTGACATCCCGCCCCATTACCTCTACCCGGTTCATCTGACATTCCAGGGGGCCATCCGGACGCGGCAGAAAGCCTTCCGGGCGGATGCCTGCCCATACTTCCTGATCCGGCACACCGGCAGCTGCAAGCACCGGCTGTCCGCCGATATAAAGCATCTGATTTTTTACGGTTCCGCAGAATACGTTGATAGGCGGCGTGCCTAAAAACCGGGCTACAAAGAGATTTGCCGGATGGTCATAAACTTCCTGGGGTTTTCCCTGCTGCATCAGGATGCCGTTTCGCATTACGGCGATCCGGTCGCAGATACTCATGGCTTCATCCTGGTCGTGGGTGACAAATACGGTGGTGATTCCTGTCTTTTTCTGGATCTTCCGGATCTCTTCACGGGTCTGGATCCGCAGGCGGGCGTCCAGGTTCGAAAGGGGCTCGTCCAGCAGAAGGACTCTGGGGAATTTTACCAGGGCCCGGGCGATGGCCACACGCTGCTGCTGGCCGCCGGACAATTCTCCCGGCTTCCGGTCCATCAGTTCCTCAATCTGTACCAGGCGTGCGGTTTCCATTACCCGCTTGTCCATTTCTTCTTTGGAAAGACGATCTTTTCCCTTCAGATTTTCCAGGGGAAAGCAGATATTCTGGCGCACATTCAGGTGGGGATAAAGGGCATAATTCTGAAATACCATTCCAACCCCGCGCAGTTCCGGTGACAGGTTCGTTACATCTTCTTCGCCGAAAAAGATCTTTCCCGATGTGGGACGTTCCAGACCGCAGAGCAGATTTAACGTGGTGCTTTTCCCGCAGCCGGAAGGGCCTAAAAGCCCCATCAGCTCCCCGTCCGGAATCTGACAGGAAAAATCATCCACCGCCATAACACTGCCGGCGCTTTTCTTTCCGCGGGCGGGAAATTCTTTTGTAAGATTCTGCAGTATAATATTCATTTTAATTTCCTCCCTGACGCAGGTGGTAGTGTCAAATACTACCCGTTTTTTTGTTTACAAATCCTTTAGAAACCTTGATTTTAAGGGAAATCTGCAATAAAAA
>PPYE01455248.1_pt1 | contig 16828 bp, 20 predicted proteins | sample 1559881 | NCBI WGS metagenome assembly PPYE01 (sample SAMN08240022, study PRJNA423297) | Human gut metagenome, whole genome shotgun sequencing project. | reverse complement strand
CGCTGCCGTTCCAGCTTTCCTTTGTCAACCGCCGCAGCCGCTCCGGGAGCCGCTACAAGGTGAATATCTCCGAGGCGGATGACCGCTTCAACAGCGTCCGCACGGAATACACGGGGATGCTGAAAAACCAGATCGCCAAAAGCAACAACGGTATCGAACGGGCCAAGTACGTCACCTTTTGCATCCCCGCTGAAAATGTGGCCGCCGCACGGCCCCGTCTGGAACGTGTAGAGGCGGACGTGATCGGCAACTTTAAGCGCCTGGGGGTACAGAGCCAGCCCCTTGACGGGCGGGAGCGTCTGGCCCTGCTGCACGGCCAGCTTCACCCCGGCAGCCGGGAGCCGTTCCGCTTCAAGTGGGCGGACATCGCCCATACGGGCATGGGAACGAAAGACTTTATCGTGCCGGACAGCTTTGACTTCCGGCAGAGCCGCTCGTTCCGCGTGGGCCAGACATGGGGCGCGGCGTCCTATTTGCAGATCATGGCGTCGGAGCTGTCGGACAAGCTGCTGTTGGAGATTTTGGAGCTGGATGCCGAGCTGACCGTCACCATGCACATTCAGACGGTGGATCAGGTCAAGGCCATTAAAACGGTCAAGGGTAAAATCTCCGACATTGACAAGATGAAAGTGGATGAGCAGCGCAAGGCCACCCGCGCCGGATATGACCCTGACATTCTCCCGCCCGATCTCGTCACCTTTTCCAAGGACGCCGCCGAGCTGCTGGCTGACCTGCAAAGCCGCAACGAGCGAATGTTCCTCTTGACGTTCCTGATCGTCAACACCGCCCCCACGCGGGAGCGGCTGGAAAACAACATTTTCACCGTCAACGGCATCGCACAGAAATATAACTGTGCCGTCAAGCGGCTGGACTGGCAGCAGGAGCAGGGCTATATGTCCTCGCTGGTCCTCGGCTACAACGGCATTGAAATTCAGCGCGGCATGACCACCAGCTCCACGGCCATCTTCGTTCCCTTTATGACGCGGGAGCTTCGCATGGATGGCCCGTCCCTCTACTACGGCATGAACGCCCTGTCCCATAACGTCATCATGGCTGACCGCAAAAAGCTGAAATCCGCCAACGGTCTTTACCTCGGCTCCACGGGCAGCGGTAAGAGCTTTGCCGCCAAGCGTGAGTTGCTGAACGTCTTTCTTGCCATTCCGCAGGATCGCATCATCGTGGTAGACCAGATGGGCGAATATGCCCCGCTGGTGGAACGGCTGGGCGGTCAGGTCATCGAGATCGCGCCGGACAGCCCCAACCACATTTCCCCGATGGATGTCCAGATGGACATGGGCGGCGGGGACAGCCCCCTGTCCCTGAAAGCGGATTTTCTGCTGTCGCTGTGTGAGCTGGTGGTGGGAGGCCGGGACGGTTTGCAGCCTATCGAGAAAACCGTCATTGACCGCTGTGTGCGTCAGGTGTACCGGGAGATGGCGCTGGGGCTGGAAACGGCCAAAACGCCGCTGCTCCAAGATTTGTATGAGGAGCTGCTGCGCCAGCCGGAGCCGGAGGCCAAGCGGATCGCAACGGCGCTGGAGCTTTACTGCACAGGCTCCCTCAATCTCTTTAACCATCCTACCAACGTCAACCTCAATTCCCGCGTGGTGTGCTTCGTGCTGAAAGGTATGGGCGAAAACCTCCGCAAAATCGCCATGCACATCACCAACGATTTTGTCACCTCTGCGGTGGGAGCCAACTTCAAAAACGGTGTGGCGACATGGTGCTATTTTGACGAGTTCCATATCCTGCTCCGCGATCCGCTGACCGCCAGCTATTTCGTAACCGTCTGGAAGATGCTCCGCAAGCAGGGCTGCGTTCCCTCGGCCCTGACGCAGAATGTGAAAGACCTGCTGGCCAGCCGGGAGATTGAGAACATTCTGGACAACACGGATTTTATGATCTTACTGTCGCAGGCGCAGAGTGACCGCGCCATTCTTGCCAAGCAGATCGGCATTTCAGAGCACCAGCTATCGTATATCACGCAGTCCAACTCCGGCGAGGGCCTGCTGTTCTATGGCAGCGTCACCATCCCGTTTGTTGACCGTTTCCCCCGTGGCGAGATCTACGACCTGCTGACCACCAAGCCGGAGGACGCCGCCAATGGAAAACAGACAGAATAAGCCGCCCAAGGGCGGGGCTGCTTCTGGTCACGGTGGCCAGAAGTTCCATACCGACAGCGAACAGGCCAAGCTCCACAAGTCCAAGCTCCGCATGGAGAGCCGGGAGGAACGGCTGAACAAGGCCCGTGAAAGGCTGGCAAAGCAGAAGCCGCCGAAAAAGCCCGGCCCCATCAAGCGGATCGCCCGGATCGCCGGACATGAAACCCATGCTTTTCTGCATGGAAAGGTGTATCAGGAGGAGCGCGACAATGTAGGTGTGGAGGGCGGTCATTTTGTGGAGCGTTCCGGCGAGGCCGCGCTGCACTATGGGCGGCACAAGGTACGCAGGGCCATCCGGGAGCACCCGGCCAAGGCCGCCGCCCGTGCCGAGTCCCGGTACATCAAGGCCACGGCGGACTACCATTCCCGCAAGTTTGCACAGGAGCAGCCGGAGGCGCAGAGCGCCGCCGCCCGGTTATGGCACCGCCACAAGCTGAAACGGGAGTACCAGCGCAAGGCGCGGGAAACCGCCAAGCAGACCGCCAAAGCCGCCGAACAAACCGTATCGGCCACAGAGCGGTTTGTCCGAGAAGCGGCGGCGTTCGTCAAGCGGCATCCCGTGGGGACGCTGCTTGCGCTGGGCTGCCTGTTGGTGATGCTGCCCCTGCAATCGTGTATGTCCTCGATGGTTTCCGTGGGAAACAGCACCCTTGCAGCCATCGCCGCCAGCACCTATAAGGCAGAGGACGCGGATATGCTGGGGGCCGAGGCCGCCTATTGTGCGCTGGAGGACGAGCTGCAACACTACCTCGACACCTATACCCGTACCCACGATTATGACGAATACCATTTTGACCTCGACACCATTGAGCACGATCCCTATGTGCTGCTGTCCATCGTCTGTGCGCTCCATGAGGGTGAGTGGACGCTGGACGAGGTGCGGGGGACGCTGCAAGACCTCTTTGACCGCCAGTACATTTTGACCGAGGATGTGGTGGTGGAGGTGCGCTACCGTACCGTTACCCGGACGGACAGCGAGGGCAACGACTATGAGGTGGAGGTGCCGTACAACTATTACATCTGCTATGTCACGCTGGAAAACTTCAATCTCTCCCACGTCCCGGTTTACATGATGTCCGAGGAGCAGCTTTCCATGTACGCCCTGTATATGTCCACGCTGGGAAACCGGCCTGATCTGTTCCCCTCGTCCGGCTATATTGGGAAATACATCACCAACCGCCCACCGGAGCATGAAGTCCCGGAGTCCTATCTGGACGATGAAACCTTTGCCGCCATTCTGAAAGAAGCGGAAAAGTATCTCGGTTTCCCCTATGTGTGGGGCGGCAGCAGTCCGTCCACATCCTTTGACTGCTCCGGCTTCGTCAGCTATGTCTACAATCAATGCGGCTGGAGCTTCGGGCGGCTGGGGGCGCAGGGCCTTTATAACATCTGCTCCCGAACGAGCGGCCCCCGCCCCGGTGATCTGGTGTTCTTTGTCGGCACCTATGACACAGCGGGTATTTCTCATGTGGGCATCTATGTGGGTGACGGCTGGATGCTCCATTGTGGCGACCCTATCAGCTATGCCAACCTGAACAGCAGCTATTGGCAGTCCCATCTTTACGCCTACGGGCGACTACCGTAAAGGAGGTTTTTTGATATGGCAATTACGAAAAGCGCAAAGATCGAGGCCGAGATTGAAAAGGTCAAGGCCAAAATTGCCGAGCAGCAGGCGCGGCTTAAAGAATTGGAGCAGAAGAAGCTGGAGGCCGAAAACAGCGAGATCGTGGAGATCGTGCGCGGCATGAGTATCTCCCTTGCCGATCTGCCGCTGGTGCTCCAGCAGCTCCGGGGTGGCACTTCTGGTCACAGTGGCCAGAAGCCGACAGAACAGGCGGAGGTGACGGAATGAAAAAACTGCGGCTTTTGCTGATGACGCTTTGTGTGTCCGTCCTTATGGGCAGTATGGCGGTTACGGCCTACGCCGGAGGCGGTGAGGAATGGGACGGCCTTGACCCGGTGGAGCCGCCGCCTGCCGAAACCGTTGACCCCGGCGAGGGCTTCACCGAGGACGGCAACCTTGTGACCCGTGACCTGCTCTATGATAAGGCCACCAACAAGCAGTTCATCACGGTGCAGACCAGCGGCGGCAACACCTTTTACATCGTCATTGACTATGACAAGCCCACCGATGAGGACGGCGAGCAGTATCACACCTACTTTTTGAACATGGTGGACGAGGCCGACCTGCTGGCGGCGATGCAGGCGGCGGGCGGTGAGCTGCCGGAGTGTTCCTGCGCCGACAAATGCGCCGTAGGTGCTATCAACACGGATTGTATCGTCTGTGCCGTGAACATGAGCGAGTGCCAGGGCAAGGCTCCCGAGCCTGCGCCCGTGGTGGAGCCGGAGCCTGACCCCGAGCCGGAGCAGCCCAAGGCCACGGGCAGCGGCGGTATGCTTCTGCTGGCGCTGGCCGTGGTGGTCATTGGCGGCGGCGCTGGCTGGTACTTCAAAATCTACCGTCCCAAGAAGCAGCGGGCCGCTGAGTCCGAGGCGGACTACGGCGGCGAATATGACGGCGCGGAGGACTATGACGAAACCGCTCCCGAGGATGACGGGCCGCCGTGGGACGAGGACGGTGAAGAATGAGGTTTACCGACAGCCCCTATGAGGACTTTATGAAAGAAAAGAGCTACTTCAAGGGCGTCCCGCCCAACCTGCCGCCCAAAGGCTCCCGCTGCGACGGCTGCCTCTATTGGCATGGGATCGGCTGCGTGTTCTGCTACCGGGAGCAGCTCAGGGTAAAGACAGGGGGCAAAAATGAGCCGTGAATTGACCCGGCAGGAAAAGGCGGCGATCCGCTCCCTTGTGAAGCGGTGGTGTGCCAACTATGACAAAGACATTGGCTGTCTGCCGCTGGATTGCGAGTGCTATATGCTGGGGAAATGCTGGACGGGCGCTTATTGCCGCTATTTCCGTTCGGCGGTGCTGCCCCTTGATCCCGTGCTGGAAAGGTCGCTGACCGTGGAGACCGTGGCGGAAACCCGGCCCTGCCCGGTGTGCGGCAGGGCTTTCCTCCCGGACGGGCGGCAGCGGTATTGCTCCCCGACCTGCGCCCGTGCTGCAAGGCGGCAGAAGCAGCGCGGCTATATGCGGAAATACCGGGGGTAGGCTGTGAGCATTTGACCCCGGAAAACACCCTTAATTGTAGGGCTTTCCGGGGCCGCTTCATGGGCGGGGCGTATGATTTCATAGCCCCGCCCGGTTTTGCAGAGATATTGCTAACATTTTGGAAAGGAGGTCGTATGGACAAAAACCAAGGCTATGAGATCATTCAGGCCGTCATGCTGGAAAACGGCAGGGGCTTTGCGCTTGGGCATAACCCCGCCGCGCCCTCGCCCTATGTCACATGGGCTTGCTATGATGACAGGGACGGTCAGCGGCAGTATGAATGGGGGCATTACGGCAGCGACCGTGCCGCTCTGGAACAGGACTTTGCGGCGCGGGTGCAGGAGTACCGGCGCCTTTACAACGTCGATGTCAGGCAGGTCGAGGCTCCCGGCCTTTACAAGTATTACTCTACCCAGCGCCCTGTGGACATTGGGACATTCCCCAAGCCGCCCCGCAACGCCCCGGATAAGATCGTCAACTACGATCAGCGCGTCCCGGTTGAAAATGGATCGTTTCTGGCGTGGGGGCATTTGACCTACACACGGCCATTGACGAAACGGCAGGCGTCTGACTATGAGCTGCGGCCTGCACCCGACAATCCCGACAGGCCCCGTTCAATCCGGGAGCAGATGAAAACCGCCGCAAAACAGGCCGAGGCTGACCGGGGCCAAGCGGCCCCAAAGAAAAATGCCCCTGACCGGGGCGACAGATAGGAGGGCATTTATGGAGCAGAAACACAATCCCAACAAGAACGCCGAGCTTTCGATGGAGCAGAACTATAATCAGATTGACGGTATCATCAACAATCTGCCTGCGCCGCCCCCGGAGGATAAGCCGCTGGACAAGGTGCGGGAACACCCGCCCAAGCGCCGCAGCCGGGAGCGTGAGGAGCGTTGACAAAGAAGCGCGTCCGCAGCGTCCCCATCTATGTGTGGGTACGGCCTGACGAGCTGGAGGTCATTCGGGAGCGCATGGCCGAGGCGGGCATCCGCAACATGAGCGCCTATATCCGAAAAATGGCGCTGGGCGGCTATGTGCTCCACGTTGACCTTGAACCCGTCAAGGAGCTTGTGTCGCTCCAGCGGCGCTGTGCAAACAATCTCAATCAGGCGGCCATCCATGCCAACAGCTATGGCGGCTTGTACCCGGACGAGCTGAAGCGTCTGCAAAAGGACTATGCCGATCTGTGGGGGCCGCTGTCTGATCTGCTGGCCCAGCTCTCTGCCATTGTAACGATGTGATACAGGGGGAACGGCCCCGCGCCGTTCCCCGGCTGTCCCTGCTTCTGGTCACGATGACCAGAAGTAAGGACAACCGGGACATCCTTGAATGCCGATTTTTTCAGAGTTATAATAGACATATACAGGAAAAAGGAGGAACCCCCTATGCGGATCATATTCAAAATCCTTGCCGCTCCCTTTGTGCTGGTGCTGACCCTGCTTGTGGCCGTGCTCTCGTTCCTGCTGAGTCTTTCCGCTGGCTTGCTCACCATCCTCGCATCGGTGCTGGGGCTGCTGAGCGTCCTGATGCTGTTTGTGGAGAAAGACATTTCCACGGGGATCGCGGGGTTGCTGATGGCGTTTGCCATTTCACCCTTTGGTCTGCCCGCGCTGGCCGGATGGCTGCTTGCCAAGCTGGACGAGCTGAACGGCTCCCTGCGGGGTTTCATCACGGGCTGAGTTCTGGTCACGGTGGCCAGAAGATGCAAAAAACGGCGGCTGATCCCATCCGCTGTTTGTCGTATGGAAAGGAGGACTGCCTACGGCCACAACCTACCTCAAATCTCACAAGCGGGCCGATAAGCGGACGGCCCTGCAAAGCCTGAAAGACCGCTTTGACTATGGCCTGAACCCGGAGAAGCTTGGGGCCGTTTCCTCCTACCTCTGCGATCCGGCCACAGCACACGCCGAGTTCATGCTGGTCAAAAATCAGTATCAGGGCGAAACTGACCGCAGGGCCGGACACGGGGCGTTGTGCTACCAGATCCGGCAGGCGTTCCCTCACGGCGAGGTGACGGCGGAGGAGGCCAACCGCATCGGCTATGAAACGGCGATGCGCTGGACAAAGGGGAAGTATCAATTCTTCGTCTGTACCCATATAGACAAAGAGCACATTCATAATCACATTTACTACAATTCCACCGCCTATGACCGCTCCCGGAAGTTCCGCAACTTCATCGGCTCCTCGTTCGCCCTGCGGCGGCTGTCTGACCGGGTATGTCTGGAGCACGATCTGTCCGTGATCGTAAATCCCAAGCTCCACAGCAAAGGGCGGTATCTGCACTACGGTCAATGGCTGAGGGACAATCAAAAGCTCTCACAAAAAGAACAGATCCGCCTTGCCATTGACGCGGCCCTGACGGAGCGCCCCGAGGACTTCGCAGATTTTCTCCGGCGCATGGAAACGGCAGGCATACAGGTCAAGCACGGGCGCGGCGGCGTGATCTCGTTCCTTGTGCCAGGACAACAGCGGGCGGCCCGTTTCCGGGCATCCACGCTGGGGGACGGCTACGGCCCCGAGGACGTGCAGGCCGTCATTGACGGCAAGGCTCCCACACGAACGGCCACGGCGCGGAAAGCGCCCGCACCCCGCCGTGTCAATCTACTGATCGACATTCAGGAGCGGATGCGTCAGGGCAAAGGCCCCGCCTATGAACGCTGGGCCAAGGTATATAACCTTAAACAGATGGCGGCTGCGCTGCAATATCTGAAAGAGCACCAGCTATTTGAATATGACGATTTGGCCGCAAAGACCGACGCCGCCACAGAGCGTTTTCACACGCTGGCCGGGGACATTCAGCAGACCGAGGCCGAGCTTTCCCGTGTGTCCGATCTGATGGCCGCCGTGGTGCAGTACGCCAAGACCCGCCCCGCGTTCGATGGGTACAAGGCCGCCAAGTACAGCCGGAAATATCTTGCCGAGCATGAGGCGGAACTGGCCGACTATCGGGCGGCCAAGGCGACAATGGCCGAGTTGCTGGGTGGCGAGAAGCTCCCCAAAATGGACGTACTAAAAGAAAAACGCCGCCAACTGGCAGCGCGGAAAAAGGCTCTTTATTTGGAATACCGCAAGGCCCAGCAGGATATGCGGGAACTGGTGGCTGTTAAGGGCAGCGTGGATCACCTGCGCGGGCTGACGGACAACCAGCGCAATAAGGAGCAGGCCCGTTAGGGACGGCGACGCAGACAACATTTCTTCTGGTCACGATGGCCAGAAGTCCAGCGGGTTTGGGGGGCACCCCAACAAGCATTTCCGCAGCGCGGAAATTGCAAGTGTCAATACACTTGCCTTGCGGCTTCATCGGCTCCCATATCGGGATAAAAGTATTCATCCACGGAGATACCGAACATCGTTACCATTTGGTAAAAGGCATTTAGGCTCGGATGCTGACCACGATTTTCAAAATACATAATAGAACGAGGTGTGCGGTCAACGAGCTGCGCGAGGTATTCCTGTGTCCAGCCTTTTGCCTCTCTTTTGCGCTTGATCTCCCGGCCTAATGCGTGGAAGTCGAGCCGTCTTTCATCTTGGTACATTCTCATATCACCAATATATTATTTTACATTTCGGGTCTGTTTATGAGAACGAAACACAATTTTATGTTTTGGTAGTATTTTATTGTCCATTCACATACTTGCGGGGGTGCGAAGGAGAATATATAATTTTTCTTGGGAACTTCATATTGGCACAACATAGTGCTGGTATTCTATTCAAATATGGGAGGTGTTCTTAATGGCGAAAATTTTGATTGTTGAAGATAATCAAGGTACAAACAAGGCGATATGCGAATATATGAAAGAGGCAGGGCATACGCTCTTTTCCGCTTTTACTGGTAGTGAGGCACTAAAAATATTCCGTGAAAAAGAACTGGATATAATTGTTCTGGATATTATGCTTCCCGAAATGTCGGGTATCGTTGTTCTGCATGAAATCAGGAAAATCAGCAATATTCCTGTAATAATGCTTACTGCACTTGACGATGAATATACACAATCCAACAGTTTTGATGAAATGGCAGACGATTATATAACAAAGCCCTTTTCCATGCTCATTTTAGGGAAACGGATTACTGCGTTACTTCGCAGAAGCCAGAACAAGCCTGCTGTTAATACGGTTAAACTTGGAGATATTACCGTTGATTTTTCTGGATATACAGCAAGTGATGAAAATGGCAAGATAGACATTACTCCAAAGGAACTGGAAATCTTGAAAGTCTTAATTGACAATAAGGGGTTAGTTTTGTCTCGCAATCAAATCTTGGACGAGGTGTGGGGGTATGATTGTGATGTAATTGACCGTACAATAGATGCCTATATTCGCAATATCCGCAAAAAGCTCCGTTTGGATTGCATAACAACGGTTAAAGGAATAGGCTATAAGTTTGAGATGGGGCAAGCAATATGAAGAAGATAAAATTATTTCCAAAGATATTCTTATTTACATTTGCAATGATGCTTTTAATTTCCTTTATAGCGCACTTGTTGATTTTCCTAATTGCGCCTGCCCAAAATGTTCTTGTCACGAATATATTAGTGACAAATGCAGGGGCGAGCACTTTGTCAGAAGTAGATATGCCCCGGCTCATTACTCAAACCATGTTGAAAACATTTCCGATTTCTATACTTTGTTGCGCCGCTATATCGGCATTGTTTTCATACTTCTTTTCCAGAGGCATAACCACTCCGATTTTATCGCTCTCAAAATCTGCTAATCAAATGTTGAAATTGGAGCCAGACGCAAAAGCGATTGTATCGTCAACGGATGAAATTGGCGCTTTAGCTACTGATATTAACAATTTATATCAATCCTTACTTTTGACTATCCGCAATCTGGAATTGGAAAAAGAGAAAGTCAGTCTTGCAGAAAAAGAGAAGATTGATTTTCTCCGAACAGCGTCCCATGAATTAAAAACACCTGTTACAGAGCTAAATGCGACATTGGAAAATATGATTTTAGGCATTGGGGAATACCGTGATTATGAAACCTATTTGCCCAAGTGCAAAGAAATTACTGAACAGCTTGGGGATATGATTAGAGATATACTTAATGCTTCACGCTTGCAAACACAAGGTAATAATGAGCCATGCAGCAACTTTTCATTGAGAACCCTCCTTACAGAGCTGTGTGAACCGTATCGCTTAATTGCAGAAGCCAAGGGCATTAAGTTCAAAATAGAGCTTTCAAGTGACGCTTTCGTATATCTTCCAGAAGGCCGGTTGAAAAAAGCAATATCGAATATCCTTTCAAATGCGGTCAACTATACGGAGGCTGGACAATCAATATCAGTTGTATTTGATAAAAATAAGCTATCAGTTTCTAACGAATGTAGCGTATTACCACCCGAACAGCTACAACACATATTTGAGCCATTTTATCGTCCAGATTTAGCCCATAGCCAAGCAACCGGGGGAAATGGGCTCGGTCTATACATTGTCCAGACGATCTTGGATAAATTGCGCTTGAAATATCAGTTTGTTCCCATGCCAAACGATAGAGGCATGAGTTTTACAATACAGTTTTGAAAGAAGTCTCTGCTTTCCGATTTCCACAGGAAAAGCAGAGACTTCTTTCGTTCAACATTGGCACAACATTGATTTTATAATCATCCAACATAGAAGATGTACTATGTCTGCGAAAGGAGGTAAAACGCCAACTACTAAAATGAAGGAGGTAAAATCTATGGCGAAAAAAATTGGAATTATTGTTCTGCTATGCTTTTCTTTATGCGTCGGTGGTGTCTCGGCTTTCGCTGATGAAGGCCATGCCGAGGCAGATACCCAAGCACTTATCGAAACGCAGCCCCCGGTATCCTCCGTCCTTTTCAGGCAAGACGGAGCAGATATTCAGCAGAGTACAGACGAGGGCAAAACATGGCAAAGCTATTCTCCCATCGAGGAAACAGACTACTTCACTTATGATGAATTTTCCGCATGGATTGAAAATGAAACGGAAACTATTCAAAAGTTGGTCGATGCTGGAGAATGGACAGAAGCAGAAGCGACAGAAGCACTTGAGTATTACGATGAAATCCTTAAATCTATTTTCGAGGGCAAAATGGTAGGAAAAAGAGCTTCTTCAAGTGACGATCAGTTGTTCTTTTCTATGCCCGATAACGCACAGCCTGAGCAGTATCAAACATTTGTCTTTGATGGGAATACCTACAAGAGTATAGGCCCATTTGATACGGAGGAAGAACTGTTCAATGCCCTTAAAGAATATACCGATACAGAAGTTGAAGCAGGAACAATGTCACAAGCAGAAGCAACGGCACTTTTAGAAAAGTATCAATAGAAATCTGCCGCACGACGGCAAAAGAAAAAAAGCCGTCGTACAGCAGATACATTTTCATGCGCCCAAGAAGCGGCGGCTCATTTTTCAGAGCCGCCGCTTCTCTTTGGATAAACGATAGAGGACACGGCGGCCCATAGGAGGGTGCCGCCGTGTCCATTTCACTTTTCTATAACTTCTTTAATTTCCACCAGCTAAAAAAAGCGTAGCTCCCCCTCCGGGACAGTCTGTCTATGAAGGTACAATATATCAGTACAATTATAATAATGTAATTTCGTGCGCCCGCATAGCGTCATGCTATGCGGGCGTTTTTATATGCCTGCACCTTGGGACAATTTGTCCCAAAGCAGCCAGCCCCGGCTGCCGATCTCCGCCGTTCCTCTGTTCTGTTCACCCACCCACAAATGAACCGAATGGAGGAAATACAAATGACGACCATCAATCTGAAGGACTTTTACGCTTGGTACACCCATGATGAATACATCGAAGTTTCCGACGAAGTGGCCGCCGAGCTGAAGGCGGACAAGCTGTATGAGGCAGCCCATCAGCGGCGCACGACCCGCAACAAGGCACAGTATTCCCTCGACTGTGACGATGGGATCGAATACTCGGCCTGCCTGCATGAACCGACGCCGCAGGAGCTTCTGGATCGCATGGAGCTGTTCGTCCACCTGTGGAACGCCCTCAACTCTTTGCCGGAGGTGCAGGGCGTCCGGGTGGAGGCGCATCTGATTCTCGGCAAGAGCTACCGCCAGATTGCCCGGGAACAGGATGTGGACAAGAGCGTTGTCCGGCGCTCGGTGAAGCGCGGCATGACTGCTATGAAAAAATATTTGAAAAAAGTTCTGTGAGCGAGGCTCCATTTGCCCGATTTTTGTCCTTGGTATATGAGAGGTAGTTTTCACCTCTCCGCAGCAAGGTAGTTGATGCTCCGTCACGGATCGTCGCTATCCGCTGTGAGGGAGCGTCGCATTGAATATGAGCTGTCTTATGACAGGCCAACAGGAGCGGGTGCGGCGCTCCCAACTGTCAAAAACACCTTGGGACATTTCGTCCCAAGGTCATAAGTCGCAGGCCAGTGCTTTTATGAGGCGCTGGCCTTTCCCTGTTGCCGAGAATTGAAAAGGAGGTCTTTATGCAGCAGAGAAAACAACATACCGCATTTGCTGTGGATGGCTACGCCATCACCGCCAGCTTTGCAGACTGCAAAAATGCGGCAGCGCTCCATCATGTAAAGCAGATTTTACTATCTTCCTTTGCCAACAATACGGCAAAAAATAGCTCCGGCGACATCCTTGCAATCCCTCCCGAACAGAGGGATAATAATAGTGGGGGTAGTCCCTATGTACCTTGAAAACTTCATATTCCCCGCGTATTGATTGCGTTTTTTCATTGACCCATCGACAAATGAAAGGACGGATCAATATGATGATGGAAAACAGAATGATGACAGGTAATCGAGTCGATTGCCTATACCGCGTGTCCACCGACAAGCAGGTGGACTACAATGACAAAAGCCAAGCCGACATTCCCATGCAGCGCAGAGAGTGCCATCGCTTCTGTGAAAAAATGGGCTGGACGATTGTTCACGAGGAACAGGAGGACGGTGTGTCCGGGCATAAGGTTAGAGCCGAAAACCGGGACAAGCTGCAAATCATCAAGGAACGAGCCAAGCAGGGAAAATTCGATATTCTGCTTGTGTTCATGTTTGACCGCATCGGGCGTATCGCTGACGAAACGCCCTTTGTAGTGGAATGGTTTGTTAAGAACGGCATCCGGGTCTGGAGTACGCAGGAGGGTGAGCAGCGTTTTGATAATCACACGGACAAGCTCACCAACTACATCCGCTTCTGGCAGGCCGACGGCGAAAGCGAAAAGACTTCAATTCGCACAAAAACCGCTCTCGGCCAGCTTGTCGAGGACGGCGGTTTCAAGGGCGGTCTTGCTCCCTATGGGTATGACCTTGTAAAAAGCGGACGCTTCAATAAACGCAAGCACGAGGTTTTTGAGCTGGCTATCAATGAAGCCGAGGCCGCTGTGGTACGGATTATCTTTGACAAGTATGTGCATGAGGGTTTCGGCGCTCAACGGATCGCCACCTACTTAAATAACCTCGGCTATCGGGCGAGAACGGGTAAAATGTGGCATCACGCCAGCATCCGGGGTATCATTTGCAATCTGACATATACCGGGGTGCTTCGCAGCGGCGAAAGCCGCTCCCAAACGCTGCCCCACTTGCAAATCATAACGCCGGAGCTATTCGAGGCCGCACAACACATTCGTACCTCCCGTGCCAACTCCGCCGAACAGGAACGGCGTGTACCGCTGAATACCCGTGGTCAGTCCTTGCTGGCCGGGAATGTCTTTTGCGGGCATTGTGGCTCCCGGCTGGCGCTCACCACCAACGGCAAGGCTTATCCATGCAAGGAAAATGCTCACCGCATTGTAAAGCGTGTGCGGTATATCTGCTACGGCAAGACACGCAAGCAAACCGAATGTGATGGGCAGACTGGCTACACAGCGCATATTCTTGACGGTATCATTGATAAAGTGGTGCGGCAGATCTTCGAGCGAATGAAAGCAATCCCTAAAAGTGAGATCGTCAATATCCGCTATCGTGAAAAGATGGAAGAACGGAAAACGCTTCTCAAAAGTGCAAAATCAGACTACGCCAAAGCCGCCGCCGAGCTTGATACGCTCCGGGCAGAGGTTATTAAATCCCTCCGGGGCGAAAGTGCTTTTTCGCAGGACTTGCTTGGTTCTTTGATTTCTGACTGTGAGACAAAATGTCTCGAAGTTCAGCACACTATGGAGGCGGCGCAGGCGGCCTACGACGAGGGACAGGCTATGCTGGACGCCTTAAACGCTCAGTATGACGATATTATTTCATGGGCGGATATGTACGACAGTGCCAGCATGGAGTCAAAGAAAATGATTGTGAGCTGCCTGATCCGGCGTGTGGAAGTGTATCGAGACTATCGGCTGCATATCGACTTCAACATTGACTTTGAGCAGTTCAGCGCTGGGCTGGACATTTCGGCAATCGCCGCATAAGAAAAGCCCGCTTCAAAAGAGAAGTGGGCATAAAACAAAAAACTTGCTTTTTTCAAAGCAAGCATTTATTAAGAATACTCAGCGCACCCGATTGGTGGAGATAAGCGGGATCGAACCGCTGACCTCTTGACTGCCAGTCAAGCGCTCTCCCAGCTGAGCTATACCCCCATGTAAGGGGTGCGCTGAGTAATTTCTTATTCAATTAGTGCGGGGGTTGTTTACCGCTTCAACCGGGCTCCCAGCTGAGCTATACCCCCATCGGCGGAATTATTCTATCAGATCTTTTCGGAAATTGCAAGCCTTTTTTTCGGATTTTTAAAAAAATCTGCGTAGGCGGGCGGAGGCTATGTACGGTCGGCGTTTTCGAGCAGCTGGAGGACGCGGGCCTCAGCGGAAAACAGGGTGTAGAGATCAGCTTCTGTGTTCTCGGAGCAGACGAGCAGGTGCGCTGTTTCGGACGCGGCGGCGTCCGCCGCAGAGACGGGGGAGGACGGCGCGTGGAAGACGCAGTAGCTGTCTGGAGCCTCTGCCTCGGCGGGCAGGAGCGCGAGAAGCGTTTTCTGGCAGGTGAGGGCGCAGAGCGCGTCGTTTGCGCGCGTGAGCGCGCCGGAGAGATCCTCATCGTCTTCTCCTGCTGTGATGCCAATGGAGTGGCCTGCGGCGAGCAGCTCAAAGACCAGCGACGGGTCGGCGAGAATTTCCGCCTCCGTCAGGAAGAACGTTCCGTGCAGCTTGTAGGTTTCCAGCGCAGCCATACTGGCGCGCATGGTCTCGCTGCCGGTGAAGGCGAGGTAGACGGTTGCCGGCTTTTTTTCTGCGGCGGGCGGCTCCTGCGTGCCCTGTGAGCCGCTGTTGGGGCGGTCGGTGGGCCTTTCCGGGGCGCCTGCGGATTCGAGCATTGTGGTCTTGAGGCCGAAATGCGAGGCGCAGAACGTGAGCGGCAGATAGAGAATGCCGCCGCGGTACAGCACGTTCGCGGTCGAGACGCTGCCGCTTTCGTCGCTGACGGTCCCGGCAGCCAGATCGAAGATCATCTGCCGGGTGCGGCTGAGCAGAACATAGGTCTGCTTGGCCTGATTGTACGACGGCGTAACGCCGCACGGCTGGCTGTCGAAGACCTGATAGGGCACGTAGAGCGTGCCGCCGGAGTAGGTCGGGAAGACGCTCAGCGTCAGGGGAATGGTGTCGTTGACGGCGACGAAGAACAGCTCGCTGTCGGCCAGCGCAGGCGCGCACAGGCACACGGTCAGCACAAGACACAACAGAAAACAGATCCATCTGCGCAGCTTCATTCCCTCGCCGCCTTTCCTCCTGAGATTCCTACACAGTATACCATAAATCGCGGATAAGAGCAAGGATTTCAGTTGCTCCGGAAAAAAGAGTATGATATACTAATCAGAAACCAGAACATTCGGGAGGGACGCGCCATGGAACGGATCGTAAAGGAGAATTATTATCTGGACATCGCCGAGACGGTGCTCGAACGCTCGACGTGCCTGCGTCGGCAATACGGCGCGATCATCGTACGCAACGATGAGATCGTCGCGACCGGATATAACGGCGCGCCGCGCGGACGGAAAAACTGCTCCGATCTCGGCTATTGTGTGCGCGAACAGATGCGCGTGCCGCGCGGGGAGCGGTATGAGCTGTGCCGCAGCGTCCATGCCGAGGCGAACGCGATCATCTCCGCCTCCCGCAACGAGTGCATCGGAGGGGACATTTATCTCGTCGGCCACGACGCGAAGACAGGGGCGATCTTGTCCGATGCGACCTCCTGCTCGATGTGCAGGCGCATGATCATTAACGCGGGACTGCGGCGTGTGGTCATCCGCAATACGAAAACAGAATTCACGGTCGTTCCGGTGCAGGACTGGATCGATCAGGACGATACTTTGGAACTGTAAGCATGAAACTGGGGAATTTGGAAATCACGGGCGATCTGGTGCTTGCGCCGATGGCGGGGGTAACGGATCTGGCGTTCCGCACGATCTGCGCGGAATTGGGCGCGGCGGTGACGGTGACGGAAATGGTCTCGTCCCGTGCGCTGATCTATCAGGATAAAAAGAGCAGAAGTCTGCTGCACAAAACGCCGCTCGGCGTCTGCGGCGCGCAGATCTTCGGCAATGACCCGTCCGTCATGGCGGACGGCGCGGCGCTGGCGCTGGAGGCGTCGGGCGCGGATTTTATCGATATCAACATGGGCTGCCCCATGC
>PPYE01320706.1_pt1 | contig 16828 bp, 17 predicted proteins | sample 1559881 | NCBI WGS metagenome assembly PPYE01 (sample SAMN08240022, study PRJNA423297) | Human gut metagenome, whole genome shotgun sequencing project. | reverse complement strand
CCGCGATTTCTGCCCGGTGCTGCAATACCTCGTTCCAGTCCTTGTAAAGCGGCACAAGGCGGTGGACGGTCAAGCCCTCTGGCACAAGCTCCGCAAGGCGGCTGCAAGCATCGTTTCCGGCGTTGTCGTTGTCAAGGCAGAGGTAAACGGTCTTGATGTTCGGACGGTCAGAAAGGAAACGCAAAAGGGCTTTTTCGCCCACGCCGCCCAGTGCAAGGTAGCTTTGCTTCTGCCATTCCTTTTTGAACAGGCAGAGGAAAGATAAGAGGTCTATCGGGGCTTCAAAGACAAACAACCTTTCGCCCTCGCCACGGTAGCAGAAGTTAAAGGCTTTGTCGCTGCCTTTCACATCAAGCCGAAAACTCCCGGCTGTGCCGCGCTGATGGGCGTATCGCGGTATGCCGCTTTCATCTCTGCCGATGAATACGGCGTTATGGTGGGCGGCTTCCTCGTAAATATCCCCGGTGGAAAAGAAAAAGCCCGTCACATCTTCATCAATGCGGCGGGCTGCTGTGAGGTAGTTCCTCGCTATGCGGTTGTCGGTGCTGCGGGGTGGCAGTCGGAAGTCGGATAGGGGCGCGGGGCTTGGTCTGTCCGGCGGCGGGGCTGCGCCTTTTTCTCCTGTCAGCATTTCAACGGCTTCGGTAAAGCTCTTTCCGTAAAACTCCATGACAAAATCAATGGGTGCGCCGCCCTTGCTCTGGCTGTGCCTGTACCACTTGTTTCCCCGGATTGTCAGGCTGTCATGCCGCTTCCAGCGGTACTCCTGTCCGGCGCGGGTAAGCTGCTCGCCCTGTGATTGCAGGAAAGAAACAAGGTCGGCTTGGTTGGCGTGGTCTATCTGTTCTTGGGTGTAATACATGGCTGATACCTCTCTTTCTGTGGTTGAATTGTTCATAGTTTTGATGTAAAATGAAACCGAAAAATCGGAAGTTAGTGAGGTGCTGGATTGTGAATGAAAGAGAAAAAAATATTCACTTATGGTTTGAAATGTGGCTTACAAAACAGGATTTAGGTATTGATAATATTTTTGCAGAAGATGTAATTTATACTGAAAGTTGGGGTCCAAAATATAATAACCGTCAAATCGTAAAACACTGGTTTCAGGAATGGAATACTCGTGGCAAAGTCGTTGCTTGGGAAATCAAACAATTTTTCCACAAAGGAAATCAGACGATTGTGGAGTGGTATTTCAAAAATGAAATGAACAATGGGAGCATAGAGGAATTTGATGGAATTTCCCTGGTTGAATGGACAAAGGATAATAAAATAAAATCATTGAAAGAGTTTGGCTGCAATTTGAATAATTATAATCCTTATGAGCATAGTGACCTGCCCGAATTTAGGGACGAAAGAGCAAGTTGGTTTTAATATTAGGAATCAATAGCGTCCATTTTATCGGAAAACATTTAGGACGGACAGGCAAAGTAGCTTGCCCGTCCTTTTCTTATCGCTCCTGTTCATGCCGCTTGGTGCGGCTCTGCGTCTGCTCCGGTTGGTCGGCGCGGAGTGCAATATCCACGCATTTGCGGATTTTTTGAAGCTCTGAAACATTGGTGCGGGTATCTTTCAGTTTGGTATAATCGCTGTCCCTCTGTGTTTTGAGGTCAGCATATTCCTGTTCCCATTCCGCAATAGGCAAGGTCTTTGTTCCTTTCGGCAGATTTGCATGGAGATAGCGGTTTGCTGCGTCCCATAGGGCAAGCTCGGCGCGGTGGGCTTCCTCGTACTTGTCGCGCTTGTTTGTCCAGCCGTTTTGCAGCTTTTTCAGCTCATCGTGAATGGGCTTGTACTCTGTATAGTTCTTCCCGTATTCAATTAGCTTTTGCAGCTTCTTCATGCGTTCCTCGGCGGTTTTCATTCCCTCCCGGATTGAATAGGCTCTATCGCTGACAGAGGAAAGGGAAGCGTCCAGTTCATCAAGATTAGAGATACCATGCTCGGAAAGATAGTTGACCGCTGCCGCTATGGTTTTCAGTTCATCGGCTGTGTGCTGTTGTTGCCAACGCTGCGAATACTTCCGGCTCTTTTCTCTCTGAACGCTCAAATACTTCATCAGCAGATTTGCAAGGTTGGGAGATTGCGACGGCTGCTTCGGGGCGGTTTCCCGCGCTTTGAACAGGTCGGCAATCCATTCCTTGAGCTTGCCAATCTGCGCTCGGATTTCCCGGATAAGGCGGTTTGTCTTTTGGATATTTCGGTTCAGTTCGCCTTTCTCGGTGGCGATACCTTTCTTCTCCATCTGGCAAGCCGCCACGCCCATGTGGACGGTGGGCAGCTCGTCAATTCCTCTCTCGGCGTTGCTGCGGTGGTCGATACGCTCCGGGCTTCCGTTCCTCTCCAAAAAGTCGTTGGTAAAGTCAGCCCATGCCTTGCGCCACAAGAGGGTGTTGTCCTTGTCGTTCCAGCCTGTAAGGTCAACTTTGTGGGTTTTGTATCTGCCACTTGGCAAGCGGATACGCTCGCCGTTCTCGTCAATGTCATATTCCTTTTTGGATTTCGCTGCCCATGCGCCGCGCTCGTCAAGGGGGCGCATGGTAAGCATAATATGACAATGGGGGTTGCCGCTGTCGGTGTCGTGAATGGCATAATCAACGCACATTCCTCTGGAAACAAATTGAGAGGAACAGTATTCCCGGACAAGCCGGATCTGTTCCTCTCTGGATAATTCTATGGGGAGCGCCGCGTCAATCTCTCTGGCAAGCTGGGCGTTCCCGGCTTTCTCGTAAAGCTCCACGCTGTTCCACAAGGTTGAACGGTCAGAGAAAGAGGGCGGGGCATGGGGCGGCAGCATGATTTCTGTATGGACAACACCGCCTTTGCGGGTGTAGTCGTGGGTCATTCCGTCCCACTCGTTTGTCAGCTTTTCGCCGCTTCGGTAGGCGGCTGCGGCAACGGCTGATTTGCCTTTTCCTCGGCTCACAATGCCGATGTTCCAATGGTAAATGGCTATGGGTATCACCTCCCGGATAGGATAATAAAACCCGCAAAAATGGTACAGACGCCAACGGCGGGTGTACTGTTTTTGTGGGTGTGCAGGGATAGCCGCGAAGCGGCGCAAGGGGTGCAGCCCCTTGTTGCGGCAAAGCCGCCATATCGGAGCGCGGGATAAAATCCCTGTGCGGAGACAAGCCCTCGGCAGAGCGCACACGCCCGTAAGGGTGTATAAGTGCGCCCTTAGTTCCTAAGGGATTTTCAGCTTGTCGCTCCCTCTGCTCGTTTTTTCAGATATTCCCGCGCTGGTTCACTCGTCAAGGCAAGCCGGAGAAGCGCGGCGGCTTCCTCGTCAGTCATGTTCTTTGCTTCCGGCACAATGCTTTCAAAGACTGCGCCCCGGACGATAAGGCGGTGGCTGCGCGTTCTGCGTTCTTCTTTGGATAGCTTCTGACGCAACATCTTTTCCCGGTTCTCAAACTGCCGGATTTTCTTCTTTCCGTCCTCAATCTCGGCTTGCAGCTCCTCACGGGTTTTCTCTCTCGGTTTTGTCATAGTTGGTCGCTCCTTTCTGCCTGTCGGCGTAGAAAAAGGACAGTCGATTTCTCGGCTGCCCTTTTGGATGGGTATTAAGTTTTATTGTGTGCTGTTTTATCTTACCCTTATTGTTTTGACACTTTACTTAAACGGGATATTTCATCATCATTATTCAATAATCGTGTTGATAGCAGACTGTACCGCTTTATATCTCCCCTCATTTGAGTGTGCCGCTAAACAGGTAATTAAATATGCTTTTCCATCTTTTTCATACAGAACAACAATGTTATAGGAAGATGCCATTGTTCCTGTTTTCATTCCTTTAACATTTGCATTATAGTACGGTGAATTTTCATCTAAAAATTCATTTGTATTTTTCCATGTAAATTCACCTTGCGGAGTTTGAATTGAAAATTCGCTTTTTCCAATACATTCTTTAACAAAATCGTAGTTAAGGAGCTTCAACGCTACGCGGTTAATGTCATCTAAATGAGAGTCAGCTTGCATAGACGCGCCACTTGGGTCATTATATAAATTTGTTTTGGAATAGCCTGCTTCGATTAAATACTCACTAAGTTCTGTCATGAAATAATCTATATATTCCGTTGCTGTATAACCTTCGCCTAATTCGTTTTTAGCGATATGATATGCCAACGCATAGGCTGCGTCATTTCCGGAAGGAACAAGCATAGCCTCCATGATTTGTTTAACTGTGTATTCCCCAGCATACAGATTTGCTAAAGATGAACCCGCCGGAACAAGTTCTAATACCTCTTGATTTACTTCAACAATATCTTCCAAATCTACTTTTCCCAAAGCATAATCAATGGCAAATAGTTTTGCCAAACTTGCTACTGTGGGAAGTTGGCTATCGCCCTCGTAAAATAAATATTCCTCCTGTTCAATATCATAAACAGAAAATGAAAGAGCGTCCTGCGGAATGTTAAGCTCGTTCGTACTTAGTTGAAAATCAATTTTTTTATAGATGTCCTTTAAGAAATCAAAACGATAAATCCCTGTTTTGTGTAGCCCAATTACTGCAACAAATGCTATAAACAACACTGTTACAAAAGCTATTATCTTTTTACATTTTCTATGCTTCTTCATATTTTTTCTCCCACGAATTTATATCTGCCATTCTGTACCTTTGAGAAAAGTATAGCACAAGAATATGAACAAATCTACATTATTTCAACAAGTTTGTAGTGCTGTTTTCTCTGGCATATCGCCGCGTTGCTTCCCGTCGTTCCTCGCTGTATGGGGCGGTCAGACGGAAAGAGAAGCGCCCCTTGCGGATTTCAAACTCCATGCAGCCCGTTTCGGGGTCTGCGTCGGTCTGGCGGCACTGGTCGGGGTGCTGTCTGGCGTAGGCGGCAAGCCGTTTCTTCAAGTCGGTGTTGTGGGTGCGGATATGGATTAGCGGGTCTTTCTCGTCAAACCAAATATCGGTGGTCTTTTCCTGCTTCGTAAGCCCTGTTCTCATAAACTCTCCTTTCTGCGCCCCTGTTACGCAGTAGGGGCATTTTTCGGGTGTTTTTCCCGGCTCTTGACTTGGGGAAAATGAGGATTTTCAAATAGAAACCGCCCCGGTGAACCATTCCTCGTCCGGGAGGTTCCTATCGCAAGATTTCTGTTTTTTCCGGCTCTTGACCGTCAAACATAAATTAGCTCATGCTATGTGTTCTCCTTTCTGTTCGGCGGCAAGGGGCAGTTGCTCGGCTTGCTCCTGCTCCTGCTGCTCTTTCCATTGCCTGCGTTTCTTTTCCATATAGCGTCGATTGTACTCTGCTTTTTTCGCTCGGCGGCGTTCCTGTTCCGCTAACGCGGCCTTTTCTTCCTCGGTCAGTTCCACTTCCTTGTGAGGGATGTCCACCTTACCAACAAAATTAAAGAAAATTTCAATTTCCTGTATTCTGCTTGCTCCTTTGCCCTGGGCTTGGTGGACGAGGATTTTTTCTACAAACTCATTTATCATGGCAGGGGTCAACTCGGAAAAGTCTGTATATTTTCTGACAAGGGAAAGAAACTTTTCGGCGTTGATGGTTTCCCTGCTTATGCGTTCAAGTTCCTGTTGGTCTTGGGAAACGATTTCTGTCAAATCGCTTAGCTCGGCCTCGAAATCTCTGAGCATTTGTTCAAAAAGGGTATCGGAAAGTCGGCCACTTACATTGTCCTCATAGAGCTTTCGGATTAGGCGGGTCAGTTCATCGGTACGCTTCTCGTTGCGCTGCTTCCGCTGGCGAATGGATCTTGCAGCTTTTTCCTGCCTGTCCTCGGAAGCGGAGCAGACCTGTGCCATAAACTCAGCTTCATTGTTCAACGCATAGTCACAAACGCCCTTGATGGCTTCCAACAAAAGCTCGTTTACAACAGCAGTACGAATAAGGTGCGTCGTGCAGTATTTATCATAATGCTGGTTGCCCAAATCATAACGGGAACAGTTGTACTCGTCACGATCCGGACGCTTTTTCCCGTTGGGTCTGCCCGCCCAGTCACGCGCGTTTCCGGCCTTGCCCCTGTGGTTATACATCTTTGCACCGCAATCCGCGCAAAACATCAAGCCGGTTAGTGGATTGGCCTTTCCTATGCTGTCTGTCCGGCGAATGGTTTTCCGTAGAGTTTGTACGCGTTCCCATGTTTCCTTGTCGATGATAGCTTCTTGTGTGTTCTCAAAAATGACTAAATCCTCTTTGGGGGTCATTTTGACGCGCTTATCTTTATAGCTCTCCTTATAAGTCCGAAAGTTTACCGTATGCCCCATATATTCCTGCTTGGAGAGTATGTCGGCAACTGTACCGCCGCGCCATGTGTAGGGGTCTGCGGCATTGTAGTTTGATTGATGGTTTCCCATACCGCGCTGTGCAAGATAGTAAGAGGGGCGCTCAACCTTTTCCGTTGCCAATATGCGGGCAATTTCATACGGGCCTTTTCCCTCAATGGCCATGCGATAAATCCGGCGTACTACTTCGGCAGCTTCCTCGTCGATAATCCAATGGTCTTTGTCGTTGGGGTCTTTCTTGTAACCGTAGATACAGTGGTTGCTTGTGTGCTTGCCGGACATACCTCTTGCCCGTAAAACAGAGGTTATCTTACGGCTGCAATCACGAATATACCATTCGTTCATAATGTTCAAAAAGGGTGCAAACTCGCTGCTTTCCCGTTTGTCGCTATCTACTCCGTTGGTAATGGCAACAAACCGCACACCTTTCTCTCTGAACATCACTTCGGTGTAAAAGCCCACCTGTAAATAATCTCTACCGACGCGGCTCAAATCTTTAACAAGGACAGCAGCGATTTCGCCTTTTCCAATGCCCTCAATCATGCGCTTCCAACTTGGGCGGTCAAAACTTCCACCAGACCAACCATCATCTGTGAAGTGGACGCAATTCGTAAAACCGTTGGCTTTCGCATAGTCCTCCAGCATTTTCTTTTGATTGATAATGCTGTTACTATCACCTGTGAGGTCATCGTCACGGCTCAATCTCTCATAAAGGGCGGTGATTTTACCGTTGCCTAATTTCTTGGGTTTCATGGGAACGCTCCTTTCTATGGGTGATTTCTTATCCCCCTTTCACAGCATATATCTTCGGTATAGGGCTTCGGCGGCTGGGTGAAATGCTCGGTGACAGAAACCTCCGCACCGTCAAAAGTCTGCCCTTCGGTGAAGTTCGGGAGCGTATCGCCGTCCCCATCCGCAGGCTTTTCCTTCAAGAAGGCACGGAAAATGCGGTCAATCTCCCGCCAGCCTTCGGAGAGGATGCGTTTTCCCTTTGCGGTGAAGGAATGGCCGCCGCAGTCAAAAGCAGCCGTGATCGCCTCATACATATACGGCTCCGCCGATGCACACAGCAGCTTGCAGCAGACCAAAAGAAACAAATTGCGCTCGCCCAGGGGCAGAGCCTTGATATCCGCTTTTTCAATCTCCATCGTGGGGATAATGGCGTGGTGGTCGGATACATCCTTATCGGAGATCATGGCCTCCACCAGCGGGAAGAAGTTGCTGATCCCGTCAAAGGGCGGTACCTTCGCCGCCAGATGGATGACGCAGGAGGCCGTTTCTGCCATGTCGGAGGTCAGATACCGGCTGTCCGTGCGGGGATAGGTCAGCAGCTTCTTCTCGTAGAGGCTCTGGGCGCAGTCAAGGGTCTGCTTCGCCGTGTATCCGAACAGGCGGTTTGCCTCACGCTGCAAGGTGGTAAGGTCATAGAGCTTCGGAGGCTGTTCTTTTTTCTGCTCTTTCGTGACAGAGGTACAGGTGACGGCCGCACCCTTGCACATGGCCGCTGCCTGTTCCGCCGCTGCCGAATCGGTGAATTTCTCCGACACTGCTTCGGCTCCATCCAGCGTCAGGCGCAGCAGATGATATTTTTCTTTGTGGAACAGCGTGATCTTCGCGTCACGCTCCGCCAGCATTGCCAGTGTGGGGGTCTGAACACGGCCCACATTCAGGGTGCGGTGATAGAGAACGGAGAAAAGGCGCGTGGCGTTGATCCCCACCAGCCAATCCGCTTTCTGACGGCAGAGGGCAGATTGATACAGGGCTTCATAATCGGCGCCGGGGCGCAGGTCAGAAAAGCCCTCTCGGATAGCACTGTCCTCCATCGAGGAAATCCAGAGGCGAAGGACCGGCTTGCGGCAGCCGGTCATTTCATACACCAGCCGGAAGATCAGCTCGCCTTCACGCCCAGCGTCACAGGCATTGACGATGGTATCCACGTCGGAGCGATTCATCAGAGCACGGAGATTTTCAAAGGCGTCCTCTTTGCCGGGTGCCAGCACATAGCGGAACGGCTCCGGCAGAATGGGGAGATCGTCATAGCGCCATTTCTTGAAATGCTCGTCATAGCCGCCCGCATCCATCGGGGATACCAGGTGCCCAACGCACCAGGATACAAGAAGGCCGCTGCCCTCATAAAAGCCATCAGCCCTGGATGAAGCACCCAGGGCCGATGCGATAGATTTTGCCACACTCGGTTTTTCCGCAATAATCAGTTTACTCATTCTTTTCCTCCGTTTCCTCGTCCTCGGTCAGGTATTCTTCTTCATCCTCCAGGTCGAAATCATCCAGATCAGCGGGAACTTTCTTGCCCTGCTTCGGTTTCAGCACCAGGAAATAGACCGCCGCGCCGCCTCCGGCTGCAAGGATCAGCAGCACCGCCAGGATCGCCCCGGTATTGCTTTTCTTTTCGGGTTCCGGATTCTCCGGTTCGGTGGGCTCCGCAGCTTTCTGTTCTGTGCCAACACATTCACTAAGGTTTTTTACGCAGACCGGGCAAGCGGTGTTGACCGCTCCGGCCTGGCACTTTTCCGTACAGGTGCAGACAATAGGTGTTTCCGCCTTTTCTCCATCCTCCGTAAGCGCCATGAGGTCGGCTTCATCCACCTGGTTCAGAAAATGCACGGTTTCCTCGCCCTCATCGTCACGGTCGATAATGAGATAGAACACATTGCCGTTCTTCGTTTCCACTGTAATAAACTGCTTGCCGCTGGCGGTCGGGCTGCCAATATCGTCAATCAGCGAAAGGTTCCCGTCCGGCGTCAGGGCGGCATCGCCATTCAAACCGCCGCCCAGCATACCCAGCAGATTTTCCAGCGTTTCCGCGTCCAGAGAGAAAGAACCTTCCCCGGAACCAGCCTCGCCGTCACTTACCGTCATGTAGCCGGAATAGACATAGCCGACCTTTTCCGGCAGGATGACCTTCAGCCAGTCGCCGTCCGTACCGATCACCTTCACGGTCGTTCCGTTGGGAATCTGGGTGAAGGCGGTATAATCCATTCCAGCGCCCGTGCGGACATTCAGATTGCCGCCGCCCGTGGTGACGGTGCCGGTCTGCTCAGAGTCATTTTCGCCGGAACTGAACTGGATACCATCCTCGGTGACGGATACCGTGACCTGGCTGCCTGCCAGAGCGGAAAGCAGATCAGAAACATCCCTGACCGTTTCCTGTTCGGTCACGGATTCCGTGCTTTCCTCGCCGCCGCTGGCAAAGGCGGTGACAGAAAAAGCGGCAGTGCTGAGCACCACCGCCAAAAGAGCCGATACCATTTTTGTCATAAAGTTATGCTTCATCCTCGTATCCCTCCGTTTCCTCATTCTCGGTGTTGCCCTCCTGCAGCATACCTTCCGGCAGGGAGATCATACCGCTGGCATAGGCTTTCAGGAAGGCGGTCAGTTCCTTGTTATCCATCTTCACGGCTTTCACCATGCGGACGATTTCCAGATTTTCTTCCTCCGCAAGCTGGGCCTCCAGCGCACGAAGGCGTTTCTGCTGTTCCGCGATCTTTTCTTTGGTTTTCGCAATGTCATTGCGGATCTTCTGTGTCGTTGCCATAAATCAAATTACCTCCATATCGTTTTTTAGTTGTAGGGCGGTCGCCCGAAAGCGTAAAAGTGGGATTGCCAGTAGCTTGTGTTGATATCTGCATACTGGATGGGGTCGCCGCAGTGCAGCATTTTTCCGCCGCCCACATAGATACCCACATGGGAAACACCCGGTGTATCGTAAGTGCCGACGAAAAAGATCAGGTCGCCGGGTCTTGCGTTGGCAGAGGATACCGGGGTGGAAATATTGTAGAGTCCTTGGGCTCCCAGTCTGCCCGTATTGCAGACGCCGCTTTGCGTCAGCACCCAGGACACGAAGCCGGAGCAATCAAAAGAAGTGTTCGGATTGCTGCCGCCCCAGACATAGGGATAGCCGATGTACTTCTCCGCCTCGGTAATGAGCGCTGCAAAGGTTTCATCTTCCAGTGCGGAAGGCGGAATATCATAGGTGGTGGGCGGTTTGGTGTACTTGTCTACATAGCCGGAGCCTGGGAACAAATCTTCCCGGTTCCCCAGCGTTGCCATATAGACCGCATACAGGGAAAGCGTTTCTTCGTCCATGATGTAGATCGGCACATGGGAAAGGTCAAAGTTTTCCAGCTTTACCTTGCAGATATAGTAGTTATACGGTACTTCCACGTCATAGTCGTTTCCTTCGCTGTCTGTCCGTGTCTCCGTCCGATAGCGCACCTCCACTTCCACGGTCTGCGTCAGGATGTACTGTTTTTCAAAAAGCATTTGCAGCTCCGCCTGAACCTCGTCGATGGTGAACACCCCTTCATGGAACGCCGTGAGAATGGAGATCAGCACATAAGGGTCATGTTCGATCTCGTCCAGGTCAAAACGGTATTCGTCATATCCGGGGTACAGAGCCTCATAATGGTCCAGCTTATATTGAAGCTCCTGCTCCAGTTCGCAGTAGGCCGCCTCCGCAGCCAGCATATCCGCATCCTCGGAGAGATAAGAAGAAGTAAATACACCGCCCACGCCGGAGCCTGCCATCATGGAACAGGAAGATACCCCGCCAAACAGCAGAGCAACACAGGCGCCAATGCCGATCACTAACAGCACCGCCCGGCTATGGTGCTTGATGTAGAGGAAAGTTTCCTTGAAGGCGTCCTTTGCTTTCTGCGCCGCACTTTTCGCCGTGGCTGCGGTATTCTTTGCGGTTTTCTCCGCCTGCCGCAGCTCCTTTGCATAGTTCCGTTTGATCCGCTGTTTCTGCAGAAAGCGGGATACCGGGTTAGAAGCTGCCAATGCAGGATCATCATGCAGTGCCTTTTGGTAAAGGTAATCGGCGTTTGCCTTAAAAAAGGCCTGCTCTGCCTTCGCCGCGTCACGCCAGGGCTTTGTGCGGTGATGGTGGACGGCGGCACGGACTTTGCCTTTTCCGTAGGCAAGCCCGCGTTCCGTCAGCACCTCGCCCTTGTGTCTCAACACCCACATTTTCCTGTTCCACCTCATGCACTTTCGCATGGGCGGCGTGGACGATCTCATGGATTGGTCGGGAAAGCGGATTGTGCCGCAGGCGTCCGTTGGGGCGTTTCTCCACTTCTTCAAAGTGAAGCTGCGTTTTGCCTTTTCCGGCTGTCTCGTCAAAAACACGCTCGGTACGGAGAACTTTCTTTGTGGGGATAGCGGCCTTTGCCGCGTCCAGCCTATCCGCCGCACGGTCGGAACGGTCGATGTACTTTCCAAGTGCGGGATCGGCACGTTCTTCCTCGGTAAATTGCAGACGGGAGGACGGGCGCTGCCTTGCAGCAGAACCATCCCGCACCGCCTGGGTATCAGCCCTTTCATCCTTTCGTGCGCTTTTCTTCTCATGGTGTTCCGCCGCACGCAGGGCAAGATCAGCCGCAGCGCCAGCGGATTCTTCCGAAGAAGCGGACAGTTCCGTTTCCGGCTCCCGGCTGCTGATATGTTCCACCTCTCCCGTGGCAAGGTTTTCCGATACCGCACCGTCACGGGTCATTTTCTGCGTGATCTTATCGGTCGCTTTCAGTTCCCTCATAGGCAGTCACCTTCCTTTCCATAAGGGCAAAAGTCGCCGCAGGTGCCATTCTCGATCATGGCGATATAGCGGAAAATGGGATAGGCTTGGGGCGGGCAGACCGCATTTCCCAATGTTTTCAGCCGCAGTGCCCGGTCATCCATGCGCTCGGTCATGCGGGGGATTCCTTCTGGCTCGGCGGCCCAGAGGATACGTCCGTCCATCCTTTCGGGAAGCCCATGAGCCATTCCACCCAATCCGGGTTCAGTGCTGCCGTTTCGGACACCGGCTGTTCCTGGGAGATGATCTGCGCCGACAGGTTCCCGTCCTTCTTCGCTGGATCGAAGGCCGACGGCTTCAAGGTCGAGCGGAAACCGTCCGACGCCACCGGGGTCAGATAGAATACCGCCGCCGACAGGCTCAGGCTCCAGATCGCCCCGTTTCGGTTCCTCTTGCGGAATATCCCATTGTCCGACAGGAACACATCCAGGCTTGCCGCGTCCCTGGCGGTGTTGTTGTCGGAGGCAAGGGGTGTGGGAAACATCAGCCGCGACGATAAAAGTTCGCTGGCGCTCATGCCATGCGCCGACACCGCAAGCCGGAAATACAAATGGGAGAACAGCGTATCCCGCTTTTGCCAGGTCAAAGATCGTTTTGTCGAGCCCCATATTGATGAAGCCAGCAACATTTTCCCCAAGCACCCAACGGGGCCGCAGCTCGGTAATAACGCGGCACATTTCCGGCCACAGGTAGCGTTCATCCGCAAAGCCCTTCCGTTTTCCGGCGGTGGAGAAGGGCTGACAGGGAAAGCCGCCTGAGATAACGGTAACTGTTTCAAGTCCTGTTTTTTCAAAAAACGCCTCCTTCGTGAAAGTAGTAATATCCCGGAACCTGGGAACATCCGGCCATCGTGCGGAGAGGACGGAGTGCGGAAAATCTGCCCACTCACACTGGCAGACGGTTTCAAACCCGGCAGCCTCCGCCGCCAGGTCCAGACCGCCAATGCCGGAAAACAGGCTCACATGGGTCAGTTTATTCATGGTCCTTCGGCGCACGGAACGGTTCGATCTCACTTTCCAGCTCCGCAAGGACCGCCTCCATATCCGCCGTGACCGCCTTGTTTCTGGCAATCAGACGGTTCATCACATCAAAGAAGGTTTCGCCCTCCTGTTTTTCTTCCGTATGCAAATAGCGGGGATCATTCATGTTCGTTTTCTCCTTTCCCGGTTTCACCAAGTTTTGTTGTCATAATGCTGTAAAGTTCGTTGTCCTTCGGGAAGTCATCCACAAAAGGCAGGATCACATTGCCGAAGAAGATCAGCCCCTCGCCGGGGCCTGCGTTGCTGATATGTGCCGCCTGCTGGTTGGAGATATTCAGGCGCTCGCAGAGGATTTTCCTGTCTCCGCTGGCCTGGTTCAGAAGGTACACAAAATCGCTGTTTTCAAAGATGTTCTCGATCTCCGGGGAGGAAAGCAGGTCCTTGATGTTCTGCGTAATTCCCGTGGGGATACCGCCCCATTTGCGAAAGCGTTTCCAAATCTCCACGCTCCAGGAACCAACCTCGCCGCGCAGCAGAAGGTGGAACTCGTCCACGAAATACCAGGTGGATTTACCCTGATCCCGGTTCTGGGAAACACGGTTCCATACCTGGTCCTGGATCACCAGCATACCCAGGCTTTTGAGCTGCTTTCCCAGCTCCTTGATATCGAAGCAGACAATGCGGTTGTTGATATCCACGTTGGTACGGTGGTTAAAAACATTCAGGCTGCCATGCACATACAGTTCCAGCGCTGCCGCGATCCGCTGTGCCTCCGGCTCCGGCTGCCGCTTGATCTCGTCATACAAATCTTCCAGCAGCGGCATATTCTCCGGGCGGGGGTCTGCGATATAGGGGCGGTACACGATCCGCACAGCACGGTCAATGACCGTCTTTTCCACCGGCTCCAGACCGTTCCGTCCGCCTGCCGCCAGTTCGCAGAACGACAAGATAAAGTCAGATTTCAACGCCAGCGGGTTATCATCCTCGCTGTAATTGAGGTTGATATCCATAGGGTTCACATACTGCGTGCTGGTAGGTGAGATTTTGATGACCTGGCCTTCCAGACGGTTTACCAGCGGAAAATATTCCGCCTCCGGGTCGCAGATCAGGATATCGTCCTTTGTGTTCAGGAACACACCCACGATGGAACGCTTTGCGGAAAAACTCTTGCCGCTGCCGGGTGTGCCTAAGATCATGCCGTTGGGTGTTTTCAGCTTTTTGCGGTCAGCAAGGATCATGTTGCCGGAAGTGGCATTAAGCCCGTAGTAAAGAGCTTCGCCGCCGTGGAAAATCTCCTGTGTGGTGAAGGGAACGAACACCGCCACCGCCGAAGTGGTAAGCCCGCGCTGTATCTTAATGCGGTTGACACCCAGGGGCAGAGCCGACACGAAGCCGTCCTCCTGCTGAAAGTCCAGCCGCACCAGGGAGCAGTTATATTTCTGCGCCACGCTTGCCGCACGGAGAAGGTCATTCTCCAGCTTTTGCTTGCTGTCCGCAAAGTTCACCACCAGGAAGGTCATCAGGAACATTCGCTCATTTCTGCTTTGCAGATCACGGAGAATGTTCTTTGCCTCGCCTGCGTAGGTGGCAAGATCGGTGGGGATGATATCCATGTCGAAACCTTCCCGCACTGCCTTTTTCTGTGCGTCGATCTTCATACTGTCAATGTCGGTGATTTTCCGCTTGACCGTTTTGATCGCCTCGTTCTGGTCCATGCTGCGGATATGGAGGCTGACAAGCAGCCCGTTGTCCGTATCCAGCAGTTCGGTGAGCATACGGTCATCCATTTCCGGTGCGCTGATCTGCAGAAAGGACACGGCACAGAATTTATCCGCCATCGTGAACTTCCTTGCTTCACCGAAGCGGAAAGAAGAAGGTGCGATAAAATCCTGAACCGACAGGCCGGAAGGGGCAAGCCAGCTCCATTCAAAGGCAAACCGTTCCCCGTCCGGGTGCAGGATGCCGTGGAGCATTTCCAGCCATTCCTTGCCGCCAAGCTCTTTTGCCAGAGCGCCCATGACCTTGAAATGGTTGAGGGCGTCCATGACAATCCGGGAAAATCGTGCCCGTGCGGTTTTGCTGTCCCGTGCCTCGATGGTGAGGGTCAGGTACTTTGTTTTGATAAGACCGTTGTTGCCCCGTTCAAGCTGCTTGCGGAGCATTTGCGTGTAAAGCTCACGGATATGGTCGAAGTGATCTCCCTGCGCTGCGATCTCGATACGCTTCACAAAATCCTCCCGGTTCATGCGTCGGCTCACAAGAGATAGCTGCATTCCGATAGAAGCGTCATGGGCGTTATACATATCGCAGAGGGCTTCAAAGATCGCTGTCTGATCGTCAGGTTTCGCAAGCTGATAATTCACATCCTCGAACTCGATACACTTCGACCAGGTGTGGTCGTCCAGCTTGCACAGTCCGTCCGGGTACATCTGGCGGAAAGGTAAAGTGTCCTGTGCGGAATGTACCTTGCCGTCGCCTCTGGCAGTTTCCAGAATACGGCTGATCTCACGCTTTTCTGATGCGGTCAGCTTTACCGTGGGTTTTGCTGCCTGCCGTGCCTGCGGCTCTGGCTTTCGCTTCCTGAACAATGGCTTTCACCTCCTTTTCCGCCTGGGTCTGCCGCTCCAGGGCTGCGTAGAAATTGTTTGTCTGGTAAGGCCGCTCCTTCGTCCGCAGGAACATACAGTGGATGACCTGTCCGGCCACCACCTCCAGGGGTTGGCCGTGCCGCTCATACATGGCAAGTAGAAAGAACGGGAGCATGACGATAATCATGCAGAACGCGGCGGCACTGTTGCTGGCCGTGCGTCTGAGCAAAAAGAAAAGCGGTACTCCGACGAGTGCCGCCGCTCCGAAACATATAAGCTGCCGTTTGGTAAGCCCAAACAGCACTTTGGATTTTACTTTCGTCAAATCCTTTGGAATGGTTACATACGCCAATTTATCAAGCCTCCTTAATGCGCTCCGAACAGGCTCTTAGAGAGGCTGCCGGTCTTGAACAGGGCGAAGCACAGCAGGACCGTGTAGCCCATGCAGGCCCATATCGCGCCTGAGATATTTCCGTCCGTGGCGATACTCTGTACCAAAACAGAGTAGATTCCCACGCACACCATGATTAGAAATGCCTGGAACGCCAATGCAAACAGGGATTTCAAGTAGTTCTGTCCTGTATGGCTCCAATCCCGGTTTGTCATAGTGGCAAGCGGGATCGGTCCAACGGAAGTTGTCAAATACACCTCGATCATGCGGCCGTAGATGACAAGCATGATACAGATGGAAAGGGCGTTCATGGTAAGCCCCACAAAAAGGGACTGGAACCACAGCCCGAACAGTTCTCCCGTGCCCAGGGCTTCAAGCTGCGCCTCCATATCCGTGATGACGCTGCTGATATCAATGGAGGTATTCCCGATGATGACGCCTGCGCTGCTGTTCACAACGCTTTGCCCCACATCAAAGATACCCATGACGATATTCCATGTGTTCGTCACAATGAGAACGGCACAGAAGGTCTTGAAAATCCACTTGAAGAACATCCAGGTATCTACATCGTGCAGATTGTTTTTCTCTGTCACAAGCTGGATCAGCTCATAACACATTACGAATGTCAGGATAACCCCGGCGATTGGAACGATCACCGTTTCAGAGAGGTTTCGGATCATAGAAAAGACGCCGCTGTTCCATGCCAGCGGCGTCTGTCCCACTTCACCGGCGATCTCGCCTACTTTGGTATTGACCGTATCGAACATGCCCGACAGGTTTCCCGTGATTCCCTCGATGAGTAGCCCTCGGAGCCATTCATCGAGTTTGTCGAGTATGCCGCCCATAAGCGATCACCGCCGGACGATCAACCGAACAGGCCGGAGAGCAGAGGTACAAGGGTGATGCCAATGAGGGCGACACCGCCGCCGGCCATCAACTGTTTCATACCCAATTAGGTGTAAAACTCTGCTCGATGGCGGGCGGCGGCGTACAAAAAATCTATATGGTGTTTTTAAGAGAACCGTC
>PPYE01208278.1_pt1 | contig 16828 bp, 32 predicted proteins | sample 1559881 | NCBI WGS metagenome assembly PPYE01 (sample SAMN08240022, study PRJNA423297) | Human gut metagenome, whole genome shotgun sequencing project. | reverse complement strand
GTGGTAGGCCATTCACAAAGGAGACTATCGCAGAGATCCACGAAATGCTTGCCAACCCTGTTATCTCGGGGCTTTCTCTACTTGGCGGAGATCCGCTTTGTCAGGACTATGGCGGGATTTATGATCTCATTGATCTTTGTTTCTACACGCATTCAATCGGTAAAACCGTGTGGCTATGGACTGGATTTATCTGGGAGGACTGCTACAATCCGCTTTTCCCAGACAAAAACGAGGATGATCACCAGTCTGCACAAATGGCTTTACTGACATCATGTGACGTTGTGGTTGACGGCCCCTTCAAAATGGAGCTGTCTGACCGGATGTTGAAATGGCGTGGTTCTGCAAATCAGCGGGTCATCGACGTACAGAAAACCTTGCGACAAAAGAAAATTGTCCTATACGAGGGTGAGCACTATGAATGAAAAAATCGAATTTCGCTGTCCTAAATGCGGGAAGCTCCTGGACGGTATTACGCTGGACTACCAGATAGGCTGGTTGTGTAGTGAATGCGCCGAGGATCAGTCTGATGTTCTTCACTGCGAACGCGGATGTAAGGTCAAAGCCGTAAACCTGAATGCTGGCCGAGAGCACGAATCCAAAAAGGCACACGAGCTGTTGGTTGAAGGGCAGGTCTACGAAGTAGAAAGTCTGGATATCGGCGGCTGGTGCTCCTATATCCAACTCAAAGAGTTTCCCGGCGAAGAGTTTAACACCGTACACTTCATTCGTTACGAATAGGAGGAAATATGGAAACTGTTGAAATTTTAGCAGGTGGCGAATTTGCCAATGCCGTAAAAAGTCTTGGCCTGACATCTGCTGTGTGTACTTACCATTATCAGCCTCAGCATCGGCGTGAAGAATACCAGGTTTGGCTGTTGTCCAAAGAGGATTTTGACAATATCTGTGCTATCGACGACGATGACTGGAAGGACGATTGGGGCTGGTGGCGTCACGCTGATGGTTCTAATCTGGGCACTGTTGACTGCGCCTATGTTATCAATGGCGAAAAGCTGATGGCGTGGGATGGTCTTCAGCGTAAAGAGTGGTGCCAGGATTGCAGCGATTGCGCCGGCACCGAAAAGGACAAGGACGAATGCTTTCATAACCATCAGTACCCCGACATTCTCATCTATCTTTGCGATGAAATTGGGGCTTCTACCGAGCGCAATGTTTGCGCTTGCACGATTGATCTGGCACGGCAAAATAACCTAACCCTTGCAGAATTTTTCAAGAAATATCTCGGTTAAGGAGGATATCAACAATGCAGGACGCACTGACAATCAAGGTTCGCTATCTCAGCGATAAAATTCAGCCTCTGGAGTATATCGACGGCAAATCTGACTGGATTGACCTTCGGGCTGCTGAGGATGTTGAGCTGAAGGCTGGCGACTTCAAGCTGATCCCTCTGGGAATTGCTATGCAGCTTCCCAAGGGCTATGAAGCCCATATCATTCCCCGTAGCTCCACCTTCAAGAACTTCGGTGTTATCCAGGCCAACCATATGGGTATGGTGGACGAAAGCTATTGCGGCGACAACGACCAGTGGTTCTTCCCTGCCATCGCTATGCGGGATACCACCATTAAGGCCGGCGATCGTATCTGCCAGTTCCGCATTGACAAGCACCAGCCCCAGCTGTTTTTCGAGTCGGTCGATACGTTGGGCAACGCTGATCGAGGCGGCATCGGTTCTACTGGGAAGCGGTAAATAATGTCTGAGTATATCGAAAAAGAAGCACTGAGACAATTCCCAATTCGGAAAGACCACTATGACAAAGAGAACGGGGACGAGCATTTTATCTTTGGCATAGAGGCTGTGCTTGAATATGCCGAAAACCTACCCGCCGCTGATGTTGCGCCTGTGGTTCATGGGCGGTGGGAGCAAATCAAGGAATGGGCGACAAAGGCAAAATACCGTTGCTCGGTTTGTGGCAGAGAAATCATGTCTGCTGTAAAAGTAAACATCGAGAAATATCCGTACTGTCACTGCGGGGCAAAGATGGATTTGGAGGACTGACTGATGGCACAATTCATCTGCGAAAAACAAGGACGATGCTGCCCGCACGAATTTTACGATTCCATCGAACAAGCTATCTCAGATTCAGAGGACGGCGTTCCGTGCGACCATCTGGTTGAAGTTGTTCCGGTGCGACATGGAAGCATTATTGAGACTATCGAGGATGGTCGTATGAAAAGGGTATTCTCTTGCTGTGGAACCGACTTCACAAAAATGACGTGTTGGATGACACTAAAATATTGCCCTAATTGCGGGGCGAAGATGGACGGAGGCACTGATAAGAGATGGATGAGCTAAAATCATGTCCGTTCTGTGGAGGAGAAATTGAAGAACGGGGCGGGCAATGCAATTACGGAAAGAAAACTATGACGCTGGATTTGAAGTGCAAGCAATGCGAGACGATTTTCAAATTCAAAAGCAAGTGGAATGAGAATCCATATCAAGAGGCGGTTGCGGCATTTAACCGGCGTACAAACGTGAATGAAACACCAATTTCATAAGCACACAAAGGAGAAATACCCAATGGCTACAGTTAAGTGCTGTGACTGCACTCACGCAGATAAAAAGCGTGTCTGCGCCGACATCGGAAAAGATTATGGGAAAATCAGATGTACGCGGTATAGTTGCTGGGTTCCCATGTTTGGAGATCCGTGTAGCGAGTTCAACGTCAACGACGAATGCTTGCAAAAGCTACTTTACTTAATCAAAGAGGAGTACAATCATGAAGGGTCTGTTCCGAAAACGCGGCGGCGGTAAAACGACCGCCTTAGTTTACACATCAGCGATAACCGGATATCCGATTGTCGTACCAACTACCATCAGCAAGCGTTACGTAAAAGACATGGCACGGCGGGTAGGTGTATCTATCCCTGAACCGATTGTTATGTCTGAGGATACCAGAGGCCGTCGAATTGGCGGTGTACTCATTGACAACGCCGAAGAAATCATCCGGGCATATGCTGCAGAGCATTTCAACGCTCCGGTCATAGCCTACACCATAACGGTAGACGGGGATGGTGGTAGCGCATGAGCCTCCTCCCTAATACGGTCGTCAATGGCAACTGTTTGGAAATCATGAAGGAAATTGATGATGCGAGCATTGACATGATCCTTTGTGATTTGCCTTATGGAGCAACCCAGAACTCATGGGACTCGGTTATCCCACCCGCTCCGCTCTGGGAGCAGTATGAGCGGATTATCAAACCGAACGGCGCGATCCTGCTGTTCGGCCAGGATAAATTTACTGCTACTATGATGCTCTCTAACCCTAAGCTGCACCGCTACAATATCATCTGGGACAAGGTGCTAAAGAGTGGATTTCTCAACGCTAAGAAAATGCCGCTCAGAGAGCACGAGGATATCATGGTGTTCTACAAATCTCCGCCGCCGTATCATCCGCAAATGACAGTTGGCGAGAAAAACCACACCAAGGGCAGGGCAGTGGGAAAACAGGCGGAAGACGTTCATTCTAACCGGAGCTATGGCAACTATACATTGGTAGAGTCGCCAGACGGTAATATGAAGTACCCGGCGTCAATTTGGCGCTTCCCTAAGCCTCATCCGTCCGTAGCACTCCACGCTACTGAAAAACCCATTGATCTGTTGCGCTACGCAATCCGTACTTACACTGACGAGGGTGCAATCATCCTGGATAACTGTTGTGGTACCGGTTCTACTCTTATTGCTGCCAAGCTGGAAGGGCGCAGATATATCGGGATTGATAATGGCGTGTGCGATAAGAAGAAAAGCCCTTACTATGGAATGCCTTGGGCACAAGTAGCTCAAATCAGATTGGAGGCGATCGACCATGAACCTGCCGATGAACCTGAACGACATCGACCTTTGGGAGAAAGGACTACTGAAGGGGTTTGCACTTCCTCTGGGGTTTCTGCCTGAAGTCGGCGAAGTAGTGAACATTCTCGAACCGTTCAAAAGACTGACTATTTTTGAGCCGGTTAAAAAAGACGGAGAGACAACCGAAAAGAAAGTCACCGTGGGTATCATATACCGCTCCGATGGTCTATATGCTTGGGATGACAGCAGGGCTGCACCTAACAAGTATGATGAGGCTATCAAATGGAGTCCGGCCAGCCAGCTCCCGGAATATGCTATTCGGCGTAAGGCTATTGTCACCAAGTTTGAGTGCAAGCCGCTTCGATCCTTTACCGATGATGATATCAAACTTCTTCGGCTGGACTATGCTTCACAAGATAATCCCCAGCTTCTTATGGAGGAATATCTGCCCATCAAGAACTTTGAGTTGTTGTATGGCTGGTGGAAGCAGCACTATAAAGCGACCTTGAAAGATTGTGACAATCCACAGGCTATTATCCTCCATCTTGTTTCAACAGATTGACAACAAACTTCATTAGCAACAAAGAAAATCACGGCTTCCCTCTTGACAAATTGGGAGGCCGTGATTATACTATGTATATAGCAACAAAGAAAATTATTCTATCCTTATAGGAGGAGTGCCAAATGAAAGTAGCTATGGTAAAGCATAAACCCTATGGCAAGGTGTTCTGGTTTGAGATCCCTGAGCACCTTGATGAGCAGGATGTGAAAGAGGTTATGTTGGCCTCCGGCGCTACCTTCCCGCTCTCCACAATCGAAGCCACTACCCAGAAGGTGCTGATGAGCGCCATCAAGATCCCGGAGTATATGACCCGTACAAAGCCCAGCGATGAGAAGATCGCAAAGCGTTTTCTGGAGTTCTATCATACCGGCCAGTTTAATACCAATGTTGCCCTGGATGATAACGCTGTCTTAGTTGACGGCTATTCCGCCTATCTGGTGGCGCAAAAAGTTGGCATCGTATTCCTCCCTGCAATTTACAAGGAGGTCTGAAGTATGCCCGGATTTGTGAAACCTACACGGAAGGTCGTTAAAATTGAAGATGCTTTTGGAGAGCTGATCGGCAAAACGCTCGTAAAGGATCTCCATGACAATGAGGAGATTTGCCCTGTTTGTCATGGTATTGGCCTCCGTATTGAAGACAATCCTTATGGGCTGTCTGATGATCCCGATAAGAGTGCCGGCTACTTTCCCTATAAGCACCAGTCTATCCGATTCTGCCCGAACTGTTATAACGGTGTTGTACGTTTTTGCCCCGACTGTGGAAAGCAGCTTCCAAGAAGCCGAACAATCTGCGATTGCGATGCCGTAAAGCAACGCCGCCAGCAGGAAGAAGACCGTAAAGAAAAAGAACTGCTGGAGAAAGCAGAAAAGCATGAGTCGAGCGCTCTTGGCTCGCTATTTGTAATGGCTCAAAGCGACTTCTTTCCTCACAACGAAGGATATTTCAGCTATTGGGAGGATTTCTTTGATAGCTGGAACGAAGAGCGGGAAGAGTTCATGGAAAAACCGCTGTATGTGTGGGGTACCGAAAAGATAGAGATGGAGCTGGACGCCGCAAGTATCGTGTCTTCTGCCTGTGAGGAGATGTACGAAGATGCTTACGACGACATTGGGACTGCTGCTATCGCTGAAATGCAGCACTATCTCGACGAATGGAAAAAGAAGCATGGGCGCACGTCCTATTTGCTGACTACCAAGCACGCTATCCGTATTCCTTGGGAGGAGATGAAATAACAATGGCAAAGAAAAACGACAGTCTGGGCGACCGCATGAAAGGCTATGAGGGTGTTTCTCGCAACTTCTTAACCCGCCGTGTGCCCGCAATCATCCGGCTTGACGGTAAGGCATTCCATACCTTTACAAAGGGTATGGAAAAACCTTTCGATCCCGTACTGACTCAAGCTATGCAGGAGACGATGAAGTATCTCTGTGAGAACATCCAGGGCTGTGTGCTTGGATACACTCAGTCCGATGAGATCACTCTGGTGCTGACAGACTATGCTACTATTCAGACCGACGCTTGGTTTGGATACAACATTCAGAAAATGTGCAGTGTTTCGGCGTCGATGGCGACCTTGGCGTTTAATATCAACTTTGCGCGAACCGCTGAGGAGTGGGGTTGTGATAATATCCCCAACTGTGTATCGTCAGCTATGTGTGAGCGCTACAATACCTATTTCAAGAAAATGGACACTGCCATGTTCGATTCCCGCGTTTTCTCCATTCCCAAGGAGGAGGTAGCAAACTGTCTGATCTGGCGGCAGCAGGACGCAACCCGAAACAGTATTGAGGCCGTAGGTCAGGCTAATTTTAGCCACCACGAGCTGCACAAAAAGACCTGCAACATGATTCAGGAAATGCTTTGGTCTCAGCGAGGCATTAACTGGAACGATTTCCCCACAGAGCTGAAGCGTGGTTCCTGTTGCATTAAACGGCAGTTTGAAGAAACCATCGACGATCCTCGCAACCCCGGCCAGAAAATTACCGTATGCCGTAACAGATGGATCATCGACCACGAAATTCCCATCTTCACTCAGGATCGGGAATATATCGAAAAGCTGATTTAAGGAGGCCATAAAAATGTCCCATATCTATGAGAATGATACGAAGCCCATTCTGAGCGACCCTCCGTACCTGCTGCAATTCATCTTGGCCGTGGTACTGTCTGTGCTCTGCGGAGCGACCATCATGTTCATGTGGAACTGGTTCGTTGTTCCTCTCGGACTGCCCATGATTGGCCTGGTGCAAGCGCTGGGGCTTGATACACTCATCACATTCATTGTGACCACCAGAGTCAATACCAACCCCGACCCGTTCTGGGATCGTTGGATTACTGCTATCACCTACGCACTTCTCACACTGTTCATCGGGTGGCTGCTCCACTTCTTCATGTAACTCAGGAGGATATCACAATGGATACACAAATGGTATTGACCCACACGGGTAAAATCTACTTCAACCGATCGCTCGGTTTGGAGTTTCTTACCGTGGGCGACTACGGCAAAGAAAACAATATCAAAGCTGATTTCCTCGGCTTAACCAAAAAGATTGAGGGCGTTCAGCACCACGATGTTGACCTTATGGACAAGTGGGTAGCGACTATCAGCAGCCAGAAGGGGTGCCCCATGAAATGTACCTTCTGCGACGTTCATAAATACGGCTTCTTCGGGAATGCTTCTCTGCCCGATCTGGAGTATCAGATCCGCTACATCATTGAGCATGAGGATGTCCGTTTTACCAACCGTTTCAATGTCCACTATGCTCGCATGGGCGAGCCGACTTGGAATCCTGCGGTGCTGGATTTTACCGAGTCTCGATTGGACGACCTGGTTAAAGAGTGTGGTCTTCACGCTGTTACCATCCATCCCGTAGTTTCCACCATGATGCCTCGTAGCAATAATGATCTTCCCAGCTATTTGAAGCACTGGTGCGAAATCAAGAATACCCAGCGGCATGGTGAAGCCGGACTTCAACTTAGTATCAACAGCACTTCGGACGACCAGCGGGAAGCTCAGTTCGCTGGCAAATCTCTGAGCCTGAGAGAAATCGCTAACATCGCCAGCGACTTGCCTATGCCGATTGGCAGAAAGTATACGTTGAACTTCGCTGTAACCGAAGCAACGATTTTGGACGCCAAGGTGCTCGACTCCCTCTTTGACCGCGATAAGTTTATCGTCAAAATTACTCCGATCCATCAAACCAAAGCCGCCCTGGAACACAACTACGATATCACTACCAGCTACGACGATTACAGCGTCTACGATAAATTCGAGCAGCCCTTGCTTGATTTGGGCTGGGATGTAATCGTGTTTGTCCCCAGTAAGGAAGAGGATTCCGACCGTATTACCTGCGGCAACGCTCTTATTAGCGAGGTATAACACAATGACTGAACAAGAAAAACTGATCAATGTTAATCTGTATGGCGACGGTAGCCGAAACTCGCGGCTTCGTGCAGAGTACATCTATTGCGATCATGCCGATGTGTGTTCGGCATATAAGGAAGGAAAGTGCTTCCGTAAGACGACGCTATTTGGCGTTCGTTGTGAATTTGGCCGTACGGCCTGTGTTGATGGCGGCACAAAGAAAACCAAGATGTACGGACGTGTTTACAATGATGCCAAAGGCTCAGAACAGTACCATAAGCTCTCTTACCCCAACAACACCTACATTGCAAAAATCGGTGACGGTGCTTTTCTCGCGCCGCCTCATGTCAGAATCGAACATGGCCCGGATTCCAGGCTGTTCTGTCATGATCCTGGGTTCGGTTGCAATCGTCTCTTTGTCCCTATTGACGAGCTGACGCCCGACAATATCAATCGAATTTGTACCTACCATCCGCGTGCTATGCTGGGTGGAGAGATTGAGAGTTATCAGACAGAAACCATCCCGATCTTTCTCCGCCAGTTGTCCAAACTGTTCCCGGAGCAGTACAACGCTTTCATCGCGGCGTTCCCAGATTATGAGCTGAAAGCTCCTGATTATCGTGGGAAATATGCGAAACTGTCAACCTGCAATCGTGAACTGACCTATCGTGACGCTCATGGCAACTCTTTCCGTTTTGACGGCGATGACTTGGTATGTGACAAGTATCGGCTTGGCGGGTTCATGCCGTTCTCATCCTCTGGTTACGCACAAATGCGTATTCCGGTGACAGATGATATGCAGGTAAAAATCACCGACAGCAACCAAGTCACGGATCAAACCGTTCTTATGTAGACACAAATTATGAGGTGAAACAAAATGAATACAGAAGTCATGTTCTCGTCCAAGGCTATGGATTGGGCAACGCCGCAGGCGTTCTTTGACCAACTGGATTCGGAGTTTCACTTCACCCTCGATCCCTGCGCTGACGAGTCTAATCACAAATGCGACCGGTACTTTACCGTAGCAGATGACGGACTGAGACAGCCGTGGGGGGGGCAGACGGTCTTCTGCAATCCACCGTATGGCAAGGCTATCAAAGACTGGGTGAAGAAATGCTCCGAAGAGGCCAAGCAGCCTGATACCACCGTGGTACTGCTTATCCCGGCCCGTACAGACACAGCTTACTTTCACGATTACATCTATCAGAAACCCAATGTGGAAGTCCGCTTCATTCGTGGCCGGCTGAAATTTGGAGACGGAAAGAACTCCGCACCATTCCCCAGCATGGTAGTCATTTTCCGTTAATAGCAACAAAGTAAATCAATCAGAGGTAACAAGATGAAAACCCATACTCTCAAATTCAAAGGATATCATGGGCGACCCAAAAAGATCGTTGAAATCCGCGATCTGAACGAAGCAGGTCAGCCCAAATCCGACCAAGATATTCTGGACGAGGCGTTTCTGCTGATTCATGCGTTCTGCGCCGGACGTGGCGTCAAGATTTATTACATCCGCGTTTGGAATTGCAACGGTGTCACCATTTTTGATGTAGGGAGCCATACTGAGTTCTTCCATCTTACCCCAGCGGTCAGTCTCTACGCAGACGCCGCTTCATCAGAAAGGAGTGAACAGAATGGCTAAGGTTTCAACCAGAACCCCGCCGCTCATTTCCCTTTATTTCTGCCAAGAAAGAGGCGACCCTGACTATGGGTCTTGCCTCTGGGCAGTTTTTAACTTCGATCTCGAACGGTACGAGCTGTCCATTACATCCGACTGCGGGAACTACGCCTACGGTTGGGTTCCTACCCACAAAAGCGAGAGCTTTATGCACCTCATGGCAAGGTTGGACTCCGGCTATCTGCTGGATAAGCTCGCCAGTCCGTGCGTTATCAATGAAGAAGCCACCTTTGAGGCTGTAAAAGAACTCATGGAGGCTTGGGACGTTGATTTCTCAGAGACAGATCGTTGGGGAGATCCCGTATTCGACATGGACGAAATCAAAGACTGTTGCTATCAGAGCAATGAGCGAGATGTCCACGATGCCTTAGAGAGGAAGTTCGAGGGCACATCTATGGAAACCTGTGACGACTACGACCTCTGGAGCTGTATTCAAAAAGACTTCACGGCCAACGCCAAGAAGATTGTGCAGGTCTTCATGGAATACATTCAGCCTGTGTGCAAAAAGATTTCTGATGACGAAAAGAGGGGTTGAGATGGCAGCAATAAAAATCCCTAAGTATATCCGCCAAAAAATGCACCGCATCGCTCACCTTCACGCTACAGCGAACAAAGAAATGGGAGTAGTAGAAGCGTGGCTGGAAAGTCAAGGCTTCGACACATCCATGCAGGGGCTGAGATGTGGGAACGGCTATTCTCTTGAAGAGCTGGATTACGGAAATGACTGCACCGACGAGCTTTGCGAGAATATGGAAAACGGATTCGGTTTGACAATCGAATGAAATCATAGGAGGCAACTAAAATGGCTAACGCAATAACAGTCCTTCTTCAAAAGCGCGAGGCTTTGATCCGGCATAAACAAGAGTTCAAGCGTGAATACGAAAGAAACATCCAGGCAGTTGATGCCGAAATCCAGCATATCGACAATGCTCTGAGCGCAATCGCCAAAGTCGCTGAAGCGTATCATTGCAAATTTTGTAATGGCACCGGAGTAGTTTATGGTGCTGATGCAGCCGGGAGCCGCGAAGAAAAAGTTTGTTCTCACTGCCATGGCACTGGATTTGACGTTTCCGAGGAGGGCTTATGAGAAAGGATATCAGAAAGTGGAGAGCAACCGCAGAAATCAACATGGACGCTTCCAGATACAAGACGGTTGAGGTCAAGGCCAATACCGAAAGAAAGGCTCGTATCTTGGCAGAGGAGAAGTTGAAGAAAGACGGCGCTTTCTATGTCACGAACATGAGGATCGAAGAGATCACGGCTGAATGAAAGGAGCATTTGACATGAAGCCCGGTGACAAAGTTGTAATGAACAACAAATATTACGTGAGTGCGGAAAATAAAAGTCGCATCTGGACGGTAGCATCAGAACCGTGGATGTGCTGTGGCACTCTCGTTGTCAAACTGGAAGGGAAATCTGGCGGCTATGCTGTTGATGGGCTGGACATTATTTCCGAATGAAAACGAGGCTTTCATATGTGCAAAGTATACGAACGCCCGCCTCTTGTCCTAAGCGAAGGTATGAAGCTCTTCGCTGTCAACGCTGGATACCGTAAAACCGACGTAGGTACGAACTGGTATTATGTCCGAGCCAAGAATGCCCGCGAAGCCCGCAAGCGCTTCAAAGACCGGATAACCTGGCTTGATGTCTATGGCGTCCGTGAAGTTACTGACGCCGCACTAATCCAAGATGTGCTTAGTTCTCCGAGAGAGTATATCTGCTTCTGACGGAGGGCGAGATGGGAAAGAGAAAACATAAGGCTCCGCAAATGCCAGCTTGGTTTTGGTACGGCATTGTAGACGGCTGCTGGTGCTGCAAAAATCGCCATAACTGCAACCAGTGTAAAGAAGTCCGTAAATACCGCAAGCAGCATTTTCCACCCAAAGAAAAAAGCAGGCATGGCAAAGCCGATCATGATGATCGAGGAGAATAACCATGAGAGCAACAAAGCAATTCAATAACGTAGACACCCAGAGCAAAATCGCAATCAATACTGACGAGCTTCAGGCCATGTTGAGTTGTGGCCGGTATTCTGCCGTACAGATTGGCGAGGCTGCTGAGGCTCGTATCCAGATCGGGAAGCGAATCTTCTGGAATGTCGAAAAGATCAAAAGCTACATCAACTCTATTTCTGTATAGGAGACTGCCGTATGAACACTTACCTGACCATCATGGTGACGGTCTTAGCTCTTACTCAGATTGTCCGTATCGTTCAAAACACCATCCAGCTTCGCCGGCAGTATAAGCTGTTTCAGGCTCAACTCGGACAGCCGGATGACATCACCCAAGAGGATCTTGATATGCAACGCAGGGCATATCGTTTGATTGTGGACTACTTAGAACGCCATGAAAAGTAATACCGTTTGGAGAACCATTTTCTTCTGTATCAAACGGAAACATCCAGACTGGAGTAACAAGCGTATTACCGCTTGCACCAGATACGCATACAGGAGGAGCTAACTACAATGTCTGAATACATTAAGAAAGATCCGCTAATCGAAATCGCAGAGCAGCAAGGCCATGTGACCATTGATGACATCATCAATGAGCCTCCTGCCAATGTCGCCCCGATACAATACGGCCAGTGGATTTTGCGTGGCCGTAAGATCTTGTGCAGTAAATGCAGAGCTGTATTTGAGGAACTAAAAGAAGAGGAGCTGTTCGAGGTTAAGGCAGACTTGCCATACCTATGTGAGATTGAGAAGTTCTGTTTTAACTGTGGAGCAAGAATGGTAAAGGAGATCGAAAAGCAATGACCAAAAAAGAAGCCATTCATTTCCTCTATCAAATTGCCGATGAGATACAGTCATTTCTTGACAAAACCTCGTCCTCCAAAAGGCAATGGACTTCTCACAAACGCCTCGAAGCATTAAGTATGGCAATTTCCGCCTTATACGATCTGTCCCAAGCCGAAGAAGACAGTAGGCTAATCATCCCGCCTTGTAAAGTAGGAGATACGGTATGGGTTATCACTGGCACAACAATAAAACTCTGTATCGTAGATCGCATTCATATTTTGGGAAACGGGCAAATGCAAATAAGGGCGAAATACTTTGTCACAGATAATATCTACCTGTATCCCGATATGTTTGGGAAAACTGTGTTTCTAACTTGCGCCGAAGCGGAAGCTGCCATAGAAGCACGGAAAGGAGACAAAGAGTAAGATGAACTTTAAGCAGTTTGTCCGGTGGATGTTGGTTTGCTTTGTTCAAACTCATATCAGACATTGCCAGGAATGCCTTGGCAGTAATGGGCACTGCCAAGAGTGTAACGACTGGCACCATTTGTTCCGCAGAGACTGGCAACGGACGTATTGGAGAAGGAAGTTCTGACCATGAGCAATAACGCGAACTGCATCACTTGTAGGCACAAAAAGGACTTCTTAGTTCCGTGCGATTGGCTGAAAAAACAAAGAGCCGTGATTATGCCGCCCTGCCCAAGATATGAGTCCGAAGAGGAGGATACCGATGCCCGAACCAAACTTGAAACCATTGCCTTGCCCATTTTGCTCCCGAAACAGGGCGATGCGATAAACTGGTCGTAGTTACAGTTCGTTGTAACAAATGCCACACGAGAGGCCCGACAGTCTCTATGTACGCAGGGTGGTACGATCGGCCTGCTCAGGTTTTGAATAATGCTGCTATCGAAGCCTGGAACCAGCGTATCGAAAAGGAGGCGACTAACGATGCCGGCATATAAAATTGGAATTACAGAGGCTGGCGATGCCGGCGTTGATCTGTCATGGGTTGACAAAATGGGATCTGTTGATGGCGCAGTGCTCATTACCAAGTGCATCTCTCCTAACTTTGTCGATGCGGCTATGAAGTTCAAAGACAAGATAATCGTCCATGCAACGATTACCGGCTATGGCGGGACAATCTTAGAGCCTCTTGTTCCGTACCCATATGAGCAATACGGCGCAATCATGTACTTAATCGAAAAAGGATTCCCAAAAGAGAAAATCGTAATCCGTGTTGACCCCATTATTCCAACCAAGAAAGGTTGCGAAAGAGCACTAAATGTTATCAAGACATTTATCGACATGGGGTTTAATCGCTACAGGATCAGTGTGATTGATATGTACCCTCATGTTCGAGAGCGTTTCAAAGCTGCGGGACTTCCTCTTCCCTATGGGCCAAAGTTCTCGCCAAACGAAAGCCAGCTCAGAGCAGTAGATGGGATGATCTTGGATGCCAAAAACTACCTCATCAGTCTCGGGAAACCACTCAAAGATTTGCGCATCGAATCTTGTGCTGAACCCGGACTAACAGAGGCGATTGCCTGCGGCTGTATTTCTGGATACGATCTTGAACTGCTCAAACTTTACTATGGAAGCCCGCCCGACAGAGTAGGGTATCAGCGTAAGAACTGTATGTGTTATTCAGGTAAGGTTGAGCTGCTGGAGCATAAGCAACAGTGCCCACACCATTGTCTCTACTGTTATTGGAAGACAAAGTAGGACTAACAGGAGGTCAATTACTTATGCGTTGGCTGATAAATTATATCAGATCTTGTTTTTGCAAACACGAATGGGAATTGATTTTTGACGTATTCGTAAAGGGAGACATGAAATCGTTCAGTTGCAAAACATACCGATGTAAAAAATGTGGCTACTCAAAAAGATACCACAGCCATTAGGAACAAAAAAAAGAGCGTAGGTGAAAACCCTACGCTCTTATAGCTTTAGATTTCTTCGCCATTATCATTTCTAAGAAATCTTCCTTCAAAATGACAGTCCAGCGCATTGGCGATCTCTACTAATTCCTTTTCGCTGAAATTATCACGTCTAAATTTACCACTAAGATTTTGAGAAGTACAGTTGAGCCGCGACGCTAATTCTTTCAAAGTCATGTTACGCTTGATAAGTGCGATTTTGATTTTCTCGGCCATTGCCATACTAACACCTCACAATCTTTGTTAAATCATTATAAATTGCTAAAGCACAAAAATCAATAGACAGTTTTCAAAGTAACCTATTAGCGATTTTATCGCTTGACTTTAGAAACCCCTCAAGATATTATGTAACTGTAGACTTACCATCGAAACAAAGGGGGATGATAAGTATGGCTGGCTTAAAACGAACAGACAACAAAGGCCGCATCTTAAAAGACGGCGAAACCCAAAGGAAAGACGGTACCTACCGTTTTACTTACACCGACGCAGATGGTGTTCGGCATGACGTGTATAGCAAACGGCTGGTTCCAACTGACCGCCTCCCTCCGGGCTGCAAAGACGATCTCTGCCTTAGAGAAAAAGAACGAAAGATCAACCGCGATCTGGAAGACGGCATCAAGGCTGCGGTCGAAAACAAGGCTACGCTCAATGATCTGTTCGAGTTGTATATGGCAAACAAGCCCGAGCTGAAAGATACCACTCGTAGCAATTACCTCTATATGTATAACAAGTATGTGAGGAACGATATTGGCAAGAAAAAGATAGCCAGTATCAAATATTCAGATGTCAAGGCTTTCTATAACAAGCTCATCAAAGAGAAGGGCTTCAAGCCTAACTCTATGGAAATTATTCACACCATCATTCACCCCGTATTTACTCTGGCCGTCCGTGATAACTACATCCGTATCAACCCAGCTACCGGAGCGATGGCGGAAATCAAAAAGAGCCACAACTGGGAGAAGCCAAAGCGTCACGCGCTGACCATCGCAGAGCAGACGGCATTTATTGACTATATGAGAAATCACAAAGTTTATAATCATTGGCTCCCCTTGTTCACTGTCTTGCTTGGTACTGGATGCCGTATCGGTGAAGCCATTGGCCTGCGCTGGGAAGACTGCGACTTTGACGAAGGGATCATCAGTATCAACCACAATATGGTCTACCGAAAGTATGAGGAAGACGAAAAGGCGCGTTTCCATATTGTAACACCAAAAACAAGCGCCGGTGTCCGTATTGTGCCTATGTTGTCAGAAGTCAAAGCCGCTCTGCAGGCAGAATGGGAAACACAAAAGATAGTCGGGTTCAATGAGTCCGTTGTCGATGGGTATACTGGCTTCATCTTTCAAAACCGCTACGGCGATCCTCTCTCTCCTCATAGTGTCAACCGAGCTATTGACCGCATTTGTGCCGCCTACATCGAAGATGAAACGGTGCTGGCCGATCAAGAGGGGCGAGATCCTGTATTGATTCGTCACTTTTCTGCTCATAATCTGCGTCATACTTTCTGTACGCGGTTTTGTGAAAACGAGCGGAATATCAAAGTCATTCAGGAAATCATGGGTCATGCTGATATTGAAACTACCATGAACATCTATGCCGAAGCTACGAGGGAAAAGAAGAAAGAATCTTTCTCCAACCTCGAAGGAAAAATCAAGATCTCTTGAGGAGGATTTCAATGGGAAAGCTGATAGATCTCACCGACCGCACATTCGATATGCTGACCGTTATAAAAAGGGTTGAGGACAGAAAACCAGGCCGTCCTATGTGGTTGTGCCGGTGTGAGTGCGGCAATACCGTTGTCGTATCCTCTACAAATCTGCTACGAACCAATGGTACAAAATCATGCGGCTGTCTTCGGCATACTCCCTCTCCCACCCTCATTGATTTGAGGGGCAAAACATTTGGCAAATTGAAAGTAATAGAGAAAGATCCAGACTCAAAACCAGGTAAAGCGAAATGGATTTGCGAATGCAAATGCGGAAACATCGTGTCTGTCCTCTCCGATAGTCTCCGCAATGGAAAAACCAGATCCTGCGGTTGCGCCCGATCTCAGATCAAGCATGACCTTACAAATCAGACGTTCGGCTTTCTTAAAGTAATCGAGCCGGTAAAAAACGAAAGGATCAAAGGTAATGAAACTCGCTGGAAATGCCTCTGCCAGAATTGTGGGCGCACCGTTGAGGTTAGCAGCTATTGGCTCAGGCACAGCGATCCTTATGGGCACTGCAAATGTACCAGATTTAACAAACTACTCTAAGGCCATTTACAGCCTCTCTAAGCGTTCTAAATTTTAGGGGTAAAACTACCCTCGGAAATCCCAATCGTCGCTCCTGCGTTACCCAGCGGCTCAGCTGGCAAAAAAAATAGGGTGCAGAAATAAATCTGCACCCTATAATTTTTTAGCCTCTGCCCTTGCTTTTGCCTTTGCCTCCACCGCACTTAGCCATTTTCGACACCTCTTTCCTTCTTGGTCTTATTAAAAAAGAGAGTCAGCCCGTAGGCTAACTCTCTGTGGTAACACTGTGGTATTTTCGGCAAATGTGGTAAAGCTGTGGTAAAATAAAAATCACCACTTAATTATCACAATTTTTTGTCCAGAAAATAAGCGTTTTATCTTTATTTTTGCGTATTTTATAACTTTTTTAGAGTGTTAATCTCCGAGTGGCTTCATCGTCGGGAAGAGTATGACGTCCCGGATGGAGTCGCAGCCGGTGAGGAGCATGACGCAGCGGTCTATGCCTA
>PPYE01597834.1_pt1 | contig 16840 bp, 13 predicted proteins | sample 1559881 | NCBI WGS metagenome assembly PPYE01 (sample SAMN08240022, study PRJNA423297) | Human gut metagenome, whole genome shotgun sequencing project. | reverse complement strand
AAGCTAAAGTAATAGGCTGATCTGACTGCGGTAATGAGGCAATATCATTCAAAAATGAACCTGCAATTACTGCTTCAAATTCTTCTGGACATGGTTGAGTAAGTTGAGTTTCACTCACCGCTAAACGATACGAGTCAGTTGCAACCATTTTGAGTTCATTTCCCACGCAGGAAACCAACACACCGGTTAGCACCGCACGAGTTTCATCATGAGAAACTACTTTTGCGGTCCTCTTTACCATGGTTGAAAATGCCGAGAAAGGAAATTGTGCTTCCTGTTCAGCTTCTACCTCTGGAAATGCAGGAAAATCAAGAGGATTGAGCGCTTTAAGTGAAAAAGTGGTTGTATCACAGAAGACCGAAGCTGTTGCATCGTCCGATTCTATTCTTACAGCCATATCTGGCAAGTTTTTCACGATATCCAAAAAGAGCTTTGCAGGTACAACTGATTCACCTTGCTCTTCCACTAAGGCGGGGCAGGTTACTTTTATAGATAGTTCTAAGTTGGTTGTTTGTAGCGTCAAGCTTCCTTCTTCTGCTTTGAGATAAACTCCAGCAAGGATAGAAAGCGTTGAGCGAGTAGAAGAACCTTTTACGCATACCGATAGGGCATTTTGAAGTTCTGATTGATTGATACTGAATTTCATTAAAGCTCCTCTGATACCTCTTTAGAACTGTTGCGTTAATTTATGATACCCGTTCTTGATGTTTTAACCTTCCATCAATTCAGGATTTACTCTTTTGGATTTCCCCTTTATTTTTTCTTCTTACTCTTCTTAATTAAATACTAATCATAGAAGTAATAAGCAGCGTTGATTTGTTGATAACTTCTTTTTTACCTGGTCAGTATTAATAAAAGATGGGGTATAAATCATGTGGATTATCCCTCTTGTTTTCCCCGTGGAAAAGGTGGGGAAAACCTTATTAACATTATTTACTAGTTATCCCCAGTACTTTACGGTATTTATGCACGTCCTTATAAGGGTTAAAACAAAGATTACTAGTAGTGTTTGTTTGGTATAAATTCCTGCATTTAGTACTGTTGGATACGGATCTTTTCCCGAATAGCCTCGAGTTCTTCGCGAAGATTTCGGTCTTCCTGAAGTTGGTTGGAAATTAGATCGCATGAATGCATAACTGTTGTGTGGTCACGGTTAAATGCATTACCAATATTTTTAAGGGTGGTTTCAGAAAGCTCGCGACAAAGGAATATTGCAACCTGTCTTGGATGTACTATTCGGCGTTCTTTCTTTTTTCCTATTAAATCCTTGTGCGCAACACCATAGAAGTCTTCTACGGCGCCCTGAATCATCTCGATGGTAATACGCTTTTTCCCGCCACCAATAAAATGATTTCCTAGAAGTTCCTTGACACGACTTTCTGATAGTTCATGCTCTTTGTCCATTTTGAGCGCAAAGATAACATTAGTAATGGCGCTCTTTAATTCTCGGATGTTTGAGCTTGAATTGTCTACGATATAGTCGAGGATGCTATCTGAAATAGTGAATGGTAGTTCTTCTTCATTTTTGTATTCCGCAATGAAACTTTTAATAATGTTTCGTTTGGTTTCGTCGTCTGGTGGTTGGATATCAATCGTTGCGCCAGAGTTAAAACGAGAAACATATCGTTCATCTAAGTCAATATTTTTTGGGGCACGGTCAGCAGAGAAAACAAACTGTTTTCCTTTAGGGATCATCTTGTTGAAAATACGAAATAAGGTATCAAGAGTCCCTGGCTTTCCTTGTAATCCCTGGATATCGTCGATAAGTAATACGTCAGCTTGCTGGAAGAAATTTTCAAAATTCTTAAAACTTTGCTTATCGACATTTTTCTCTATTGCAGCATCTGAATAGCGATTCACTAACTCCATCGAGTCAATATAAATCACTTTAAAGTCTTCGTATTGCTCATTGATGTAGTTTTTGATTGCGCAAAGTAAATGGGTTTTACCCACACCACTTCGTCCGTAAATAAATAAAGGATTAAGTGCTGAAGAGCCTGGTTTTTCAGCAACTTCAACAGCCATTGAATAAGCCATCCGATTAGAATCACCCATAACAAAAGTCTCGAAGGTGAGACTATTGAGGCCTTCTACTCCCCTTTGTTCAGTTTTATCTGATGAGTTATGACTGATATCCAATTCTTCATTTTTAGGGGAAGAGTAGGTGGTGAGGTTATTGTCCCTGTAAAAAGATGAGTCCTCTCGCGTTGGTACGTGAAGGGGATTTGGTACTTCTTTTTCTGGGGTATTGTATCCGCTTTGATTAATAAAGGGTGCCTCCCTTTGGACACTTGGTGTAGGGGTTGGCGTTGGTTGTTTTGGTGCTGGTTGATGGTGCACTGGAACTTCCTGGCTTACCGTTGGGGCACTTTCGGGAAGTGGCGCAATTGGAGTAGAGGTTGGATCTACTTCAATTTGAACAATAAAATCCATTCCATACATATCATGTAAGGCTTGTTGGATATCTTTAATGTAGTGCTTTTCTATCCAGTCTTTAATAAAACTATTATCCGAGGTAAACATTACAAAACCCTGGCTCGCTGCTTGAAGTTGCACACGAGAGAAGAATGCATCGATTTGTGATGCATTCACATTGGGATACGACTTAATTTGACGTATAAGGTTTGTCCAGAGCTCTGTTAAATCCATTGTTTAGTTATACCTTGGGTTCTCTCATTGCAATTAGCATTATTGTGCTTTAAGAAATAATTATATAGAGTTCTTTGGTCTTTAGAGAGAAAGTGCTACTCGTTCTCCAAAAACAGTCAGTTTTCTTTTCTTATTGTTCTTTTCTACAAGCTTTTGTTCTTCCATTTTAGATAAAGCAGTATGGATACTTGCTACTGCAATACCGGTAACTTTATTTATTTCGGTAATTCCTAGAGCTTTATCAGGAAGAAGAGCCTGAAGTATACGTTGTTCGTTTTCGGTTAATTCAGGTATATCAAGCTGCGGTTGCTCGTCGTGAATACTTCGAGATGCTACTAAACTTATAGTTACAACTGATCCTTTATTAATGTTATCTTCGATTTCTATATATCCATGGGTTGTTTCGAGATAGTCCTTAACAATTGGTAAGCCGGATCCAACTCCACGAATATACCTTTTCATGGGTTCAGTAGCCGATGAGAAACCTGGTTCTTGTACTAAGTCTTTATGAGCGATACCTGGGCCCTGATCAGCGAAGCGTATAGTATTTCCTTTATCCATGATCGATACGACAATTTCTTGAAATTGTGCGTGGATGAAATTTTCTGATACTTCACGGATGACCGTATAGGGAATAATCCCTCCTTCTTCTTTTGCGTTCTTATAGGTAAGTGAAGCAATGCGCTCGATATATTCGTGGGTAGCAGTGCCTTGTATCTCGATTACACGTGGAGCGGATTTTAAGTCGTCATAGATTGCTATACGGGCTGGAGTTGCAATGTAAGAGTAATCAAACGCTTCGTTTTGAGTTTGATTGTCTAGGGCAATATTAGGTAAATAGGTGGCATGAGATATGGGGGCCGTATGAGGCACCTGAGTAAACTGTGCTGCTGATGTTGCAGTAGTTGATTGATTCGCTTTACCTGTAAAGGGTGTGTTGTTTTCCGGGTTTTGATTGTTAAGGTGATTTACCTCAGTTGTATTAGGTGTATTTATTCCGTTAGTTCCTGTAGGCATAGCATTCATTTCAATACCTGGATTCCCTATGTAATATGCAGGATATCCAGGGTTTTGCGGGATGCTTTGCGGGGGATAATAAGCTTGTTGAACTGAAGGGTTCATATAAGCTTGTGGGGAATAGTATGGACTTTGATTTTGGAATGGCGGCACTCCCCCATTAACGGTATAGGCATAAGGTGGCAGTCGAGGTGAAGATTCCTCCACTTGTGCATTATTAATTAAGATCTCTGGATCTTCTGCCTGAAGGTCTGAATGAGTATGTGGAGTGTTTTCTGGTGCCATGCTACTTTTTCGGTTCGTTTTCCAGGAAAGATGAAAATAGCTCAGTTATTCATATCTCGAAATGAACAAACCGAGCATCTTTTCGTTCATATTTTAGTCAGCGAGTCAGTTTTTTTCAATTATTCACTCAGTTTTCCTATATGTTTTCGGAGTTTTCAACATTCTTTCAAGAAAATGTGGAAAACGTTGAAAATGTAAGTGAAAAAGATTGAAAAAGTGAAATAGGAATATGGAAAACCTTTCCCTTTCTTTTGTTAACTGATGTTAAATCGGGCGGAGAAATATCACTTCAGCGATAGTGATTCACATGAAACCCTTGTTTTATAAATTCAAGTATTGCATTTATATCCACTCTGTGCATTCAAGTAAAACACCGGGTAAATCGCATATTTCCACTTTTTAAATGATTTGAGTAATAGTTTTTTATAGATTCCTTCTTAAGTGAATTTCCTAAACAAAATTGGAATGTTGATTTGTTATTTAGTTTTACAAAAACACCAGGTAAGTTATCCACATTATCCACATTGATATACCTTAAAAATGTGGAAAACTAAACCAAGATAGGGAAAAAGATAAGTAACTGATGTTTATTAACGAGTAAAACTATGGCAAATTTATTTGTTCATTCCCAGAATGGGAATGAATGTGGTTTTAGATAGAAATTTATGATTCCTTGACCACCTTAAAGGTTCGAGTGTAAAGACCTGTAGATAAATATAAAGGCATGCAGGTTTCTTTATGACAGCGAGGCAGCTAAAGAAAATGAGGCGATTTGAGCCAGCGAGACAATTTTAGCTGACGAAAAATTAGCTTTATAGTTTCATGAAAAAAATCCAGAGCGTCGTTTGTAGCGTATTACGTGGATGTTATGTGGTGACATAGATATAATTACCGCTTTTCGGAATTCTATTCTTGACTGATTATTTCCATATCGTACAATTTCAAAGTTACTGTAAATCTGAAAGGAAAACGTACATGAAGCGCACCTATCAACCAAACACCCATAAGCGCGCCAAGACCCATGGCTTCCGTGCACGCATGGCTACTAAGAGTGGTCGTGCTGTTCTTTCTGCTCGTCGTGCTAAGGGCCGTAAGCGTCTTGCCGTTTAGTTTTTCTTGTGAGATACCGTGTTAGGAACTATCAAATCTAGCACTGAGATCTCCTACCTGTTCTCGCACGGAAAACGACATGCAACTCCTTATATGACAATGATCGTCTATCAAGGGGATACTCAACACGGCCCTAGTGGCCGTGTTGCTTTTATTGCAGGTAAGAAAAACGGAAATGCTGTTTGGCGGAATACCGCTAAACGAAGGATGAGAGCAGTATGTCATGATCTTGGTGGTCCTTGGCAAAATTTAACTATTCTTTTTATTGCGAACCGCAAGACGACAAAGGCTGAATATACTAAACTGCTTTCAGCATGTAGAAAGGTTATAGATTCATACGAAGTTAAGGCATGATAGCTATGAAGAAATTAATCGTTTTTGTAAAGGCTATCCCCCAGCAGCTTCTAATTCTATTGATTAAGTTTTATCGATTAGGAATTTCTCCTTTATTACCTGCAACCTGTCGGTTTATCCCTACTTGTTCGCAATATGGGTTAACAGCAGTAAAAAGATTTGGCTTTCTTAAAGGTTTATACCTTACGATCAGAAGGATTCTTAGGTGTAGGCCTGGCGGTGGCAGAGGATATGATCCAGTTCCGGAAGAATTTCACTTTCGGATGAAAAATTATAAATAAATCGAGTGAGAGGATTTCAGTATAAATGTGGGAGGCATTTAAAGACGCCATCTTCTTTTGTATTCAGTTCTTCTATAACTTTGTAAGTGACTGGGGTCTTGCGATTATCATCGTTACTTTGATTCTTCGCTTGATCATGTTCCCTTTCATGCAAAAGCAGATTAAGTCATCGTACAAGATGCAACAATTTCAGCCACGCATGCGGGAGATACAAGAAAAGTATGCAAATGACCAACAGCGACAGGCTGAGGAACTTCAGAAGGTCTATGCAGAGATTGGATTTAACCCCATTACAGGCTGCCTTCCTTTATTGATTCAGATGCCTATCTTTGTTGCGCTTTTTCAAGTTTTACAGGAAATGGGCGGAAGAACAGAGGGCATGATTTACTCCTTCTATAGTATTCTTCCTACTCTTATTGATTCGCCGAGTGCAGTATTTAGTCAAGGGTTCATGCAGTTTATCCCCTATGGCATTCTTCTTTTACTGTTCGCCTTTTGTACCTTCCTTCCTTCGGTACTTCAGCAACGAGGAACAAATAATCCCCAGAAGAATCAAATGCTTATCATGATGGGTATTATGTCCCTCTTTATGTTGTGGCTTGGTTGGACATCTCCTACTGGTGTATTGCTATTCTGGGCTACTTCTTCAGTTTTCGGCGTTCTTCAGCAGGTTATTTCAACGCGTGTGTTTAAGCGCCAGGATGAACTTGTAGTAGCTGAAGACACTACCCCAAAACCTGTTGAGGTTGATGTTGTTCGCAAAACAAAAAAGAAGCGTCCTACTAAGAAAAGCAAATAAAACATCTCCAAATATTTTTACCGTCTCCTCCCCTTCCTTTGTGAAGGGGAGATTTGAATGTAAGGGGTTTTTATGACTGAAGAAACGTTTGAAGAGAATATTATTGAAGAAGATTACGATGATGATCTTGATTCAGAAGAATCTGAAGTTCATATCTATACCGATGAAGAAGTAGATCATATTGCTGATACTGCGATTGCAGCAATTCAGGATATTTTGAAGTATTTCAACGTCGGGGAAGTTACTATCGATGAATATGAAGGTGATGAGGGAGAATTAATTCTTGATATTACTGGAGATGATCTAGCAGTCTTAATTGGTCGTCATGGTAAGACTCTTGACGCGTTGCAATTCTTAATCTCCTCTATTACTTCACGTACTGTTGGTTATCGTTATCCTATCGTTATTGATGTTGAGGGGTATAAAGGACGTCAACGTCAGAAGCTTGAAGATATCGCTCGTAAAGCTGCCGATAGAGCTTTTAATCAGGATCGCAGCATAAAACTTCGTCCTATGACTCCATACGAACGTCGACTTGTTCATATTGCTCTTCGAGATGATGACCGTGTTGAAACTGTTTCTGAGGGTGAAGGACGCGCCCGTCGTGTCGTTGTTATTCCCCGATAATGTTTCACGTGAAACAAGCTAAGGCTTCAGAATGGATAAGATTAATTCAACTCTTTCAATCGAGCAGCGTGAGCTGCTCGATTTGCATTTACGCTACGTAATAGAAGAAAATAAAACAACAAATTTAACAAGAATCACTGATTGGGAAACTGCGAAAATCTTGCATGTTGAAGACTCCTTGGTTGGAGTTCCCTTTATTGAAAAGGCACCACAGGGTGATTATTTAGATATGGGAACAGGGGCAGGATTTCCTGGTATTCCTATTGCTATTACAACTGAAAGAAAGACGCTCCTTGCAGATTCGGTTGGTAAAAAGATTACTGCCTTAAATCGAATGATCACTAAACTTTCTCTTGAAGGAATAGTTTCTACCTTCCAGGGAAGAATTGAAGATCTCGCAAAAGATCAACCTGAAAATTTTAGTGTGATTACAGCACGTGCTTTATCTTCGCTTTCGTCTTTACTTGAACTTGCATCGCCTCTTCTTAAAATGAATGGACATTTGATTTGCTATAAATCTCAAGATATAGATGATGAGTTAATGCATGCAAAAACTGTTTGTAATAAATTTGGTATGAAATTTATAGAGGTACAAAATTTCACTCTCAGTGATGGAGTTACTCATCGCAGTATTGTGGTATTTGAGAAAACTTCTAAACCAAGTATTTCTTTACCAAGAAGAGTTGGCATGGCTCAGAAAAAGCCTTTCTAGTAAAAAGATAGTTTCAAGCTAATTCCTTGGTCTTTTCTATTTAACTAAGAGCGAAGAGATGATAGTATTTTTCAAGTGAAATTTATTATTAAACTTCCTAGCTAAATTGAAAGAGATGTTTCACGTGAAACATCTCTTTTTTATAAAACTAACTTTCCGATTATTTCTTGTGAGTAACTACTCATGCGTTAAATAAAGTATCGTTTGCTACTTGATTCAGTAATTGACTTTTCTCTTTTACCTTACTGTTTCACGTGAAACAGTAAGGTAAGTAATTAATGAGATGAGTCTGTTTTGGATAAAGGAATCTAATATATGTTTCACGTGAAACATATATTAGATATAATCAGTTCGATATCGAGGAAAGGAATATTCGTGGGATTATTCGGTAGTCGAAAGAAATTTAAAAATAACCCAGTGGCTCCCGTTAACGAATCAAAATCTCAGGTATTGTTAAAAGAAGAAAAGCAAACAACTTTTGATGAGATTAATGAGCATGCAGAAGTTATCGAACGAGAAGTAGACACTACAGAAGCCGATAATTCGGAATCTAGCAACGAAAATCAGATAGCAGAAAATGCTGAAGAAACGACTAAAAGTGAAGAAGTTTCTGAAGACGATGTCGTAACAGCTCAATATGTTCCTTTCACTCAAAAGCCACCAGTTACCCACAGTATTGGTCAGACTAAAATATTGGCAATTATTAATCAAAAAGGTGGCGTAGGAAAGTCAACCACTGCGGTAAATCTTGCTGCCGCATTAGGTGCTATGAATAAAGAAGTACTTCTTGTTGATTTAGATCCGCAAGGTAATGCAACGAGTGGTTACGGAATAGATAAACGTGAGCTTGATGGCTGTGTTTATGATGCACTTCTAGGAGAAACACCAGTAGAAGAAGTTATCTTAGCGTGTGTTGGTAAAGGAGTAGATGTTTTACCATCAACTATTAATCTTGCTGGTGCGGAAGTAGAGCTTGTTAATGAAATGGCTCGAGAAAATCGCTTAAAAAGTGCTTTAGGAAGCCTACGAGGTCGCTACGATTATATTCTCATTGATTGTCCTCCTTCCCTTGGATTGTTGACGATAAACGCTTTAGTTGCAGCGGATAAACTACTTGTTCCTATTCAATGCGAGTTCTATGCCTTGGAAGGTGTGACAAAACTTCTTGATTCGATGAATCGTGTCAAAAAGATGCTAAATCCTAGCTTGGATATTTTTGGCATTGTGATGACTATGTATGATTCGCGCACCAATTTATCTAATCAAGTAGTAAATGAAGTGCGATCTTTCTTTGGTAAAACAGTATTTGAAACAATGATTCCCCGCACGGTAAAGTTGTCTGAAGCTCCAAGCTATGGACAACCTATTATTGAATATGCTCCAGATAATAAAGGTACAGAAGCTTACAACGAACTTGCCCGAGAGGTGATTGCCCGTGGCTAAACAAAAAAGTGGTCTTGGAAGAGGTCTAAATGCGCTATTTGACGATAGCTCACTAAATCATTCACAATCAGCCACGTCAGAAAAGAAAGAACAGAAGAAAGATATTTCTTCTGAAACTAAATCAGCAGATATTTCTACTAAGCAAGAAAATCAGGATAGTTTAAATAAAGCTGGAACTCCTTCTGATGCTGCGCCTAAAACATCTTCTGATATTTATATTTCAGAAGATGCCATTGAGAACGCAAAAGTAGTTTCGAGGGATGCTCGTCCAAAAAATTCTGTAAGAGAACCTATTTCTCAAAATAGACCTAGAAGTATTTTCCAACATAAAAGTACGAGAGAAATCTCTAATCGAATTAATTCAGCTGGGTACACAAATCACACTGGAGTAGTATCGGATGTTCAAAATGGAGCTGGAGTAAATTCACCTAATACCAAGAACCAACCACAGAAAACAACAGTAGCAGCTTCTCCAGTGGTGGATAAAGTTCTTCACACGGTAAAGCCTAAGGAAGAAAAAGGATCTACGGGAGTGGTTGCACTTGATAAGGTTCAACCAAACCCTGATCAACCGCGCACGAACTTTAAACCTGAAGAAATTGAAGAACTTGCTAATTCAATTAAAAAAGAGGGATTGTTGCAGCCGATTTTAGTACGAAAAGTTGGAGAAAATTATCAAATAATTGCAGGAGAACGACGTTGGCAAGCCTGTAAGAGCCTTAATATGAAGGAAATTCCAGTTCGTTTTTGGGCAGCAGATAACGATAAGGCCTTAGAACTTGCGTTAATTGAAAATATTCAGCGTACTGATCTTAATCCTATTGAAGAAGCTTATGGTTATAAGCGATTAATGGAGCGTCGTGGGATGACTCAGTCCGAAGTCGCTCAAACAGTATCTAAGGGTCGCTCAACAATTGCTAATGCTTTAAGACTACTTGATCTTCCTGAGGAAGCGCAGCAGCTATTGTTTGAAGAGAAGATTACAGCAGGCCATGCTCGTGCAATATTATCAATCCCTGACGCTGAGGGTCGTAAAACCTTAACGCAGAAATTAATGGATGAAAAATTAAGTGTGCGCGAAACCGAAGCGATTGCACGACTTTTATCTGGAAGAGCTCAAGCAAAAGAAACTGGTAAAAATAAACGAGTTCCAGCTCCAGCAAGTTTCAAAAAAGCCGCAAGAGGCTTGACTCGATTCTTATCAGTACCCGTACGTGTAAAGACGGTACAAGGGAAAAATAAAATTGAGATTCAATTTAAAGACGAAGCTGAATTAGAGAGAATTTTAAGCTTAATTGCAGAAAATTCCAAATCTAAAGGCGCTGAAAAGGCAGAAGCTTAATAATTCGAACTTTTATACCTTAAAGAACAAGATCGGGGCTCACAGAGGATTCTGTGGCTCCGATTTTTTAATCATTACGAGTAATTCAGATAAAGTAAGTTACTACTTAGCCAGAAGCCGCATACAAGTAAGTAGCTTAAAGTTTTAATTTGTTCTTTAATTGTCCACAGGCTCCGTCGATGTCGGATCCTCGTGAATTCCTAATAGTGCATTCTTTTCCATGAGATTGAAGAGTTGAGACCCAAGAGTCAAGTGTCTTCTTATCGCTCGGGACAAATTTACTTCTCTCGATATGATTAAGAGGGATAAGGTTGATATGGCAGAGAAGGTTATCGCAAAAAGAAACTAAAGCTTCAAGATGTTGGGGAGTATCGTTGATTGAATCAATCATAAGGTATTCAAGACTTACGCGACGACCAGTTTTTTGAGTGTAGGTAACCAATTCATCTTTAAGATGCGTTAAGGGCATCTGGCTACAGCGAGGCATTAAATAATCACGTGTAGATTGAATAGCAGAATGCAGAGATATCGCTAAAGTAAACTGCTCTGGTTCTGTGCTAAGTTTTCTTATTCCGGGAAGAATTCCACAGCTAGAAAGAGTTATGTGACGAGCGCCAATTTGGAGACCATCTTTGCTATAAGGTATTCCAACCGCTTCAACTTGAGTATTGTCGTCGAAAACAAACACATATTTTCTCGTGCCGTCACGAGAGATTTGTTTGTCGAGAATTACCGGAGGGTTAAGTGGACATTGCGAAGAAAGTTCTTTACGCAAAGATGCCGGAAGATTAGTCATCTCGTCATAGGACTGTGCAAAATCTCGGTAAAGCCAAGTAGCAAGCTGTTTTGCTCGAAAGCTCGGTTGATTAAAATTATTAAGAAGTTCAGGTAGTTCTGAAATGTTGTATGTATAGATTGATTTATTCATACCGACATTATACGCAAGGAAAACGATACAGATTAAAAGGAAATAGTAAGTCTCTATATGTCCTTTGCTATACTCACGAAGAGCGCAAGATAGCTCAGTATCTAATATCAAAATAATATTGAATGTTAGTTCTGAAAAAAGCTACTGGTGTTGGTTAAATTATTTATCACGTTTGAAAGCGAGAATTATGTCCTCTCAACGTAAGCCTGATTCGATCAAAGTTGCTTTACTAGCTGGTGGAAAAAGTGGCGAAAGAGCTGTTTCTTTATCTTCGGGTAAAAGTGTTGAACAAGCATTAAAAGCCGTAGGGTTTCAAGTAACATTGCTTGATCCATCAAATAAAGAGGATCTCAAAACCTTAGTTACGAATACTTTTGATGTGGCGTTTTTGGCTTTACACGGTAAAGGGGGAGAAGACGGCACTATTCAAGGATTCCTTGAAACGGTGGGAATTCCTTATACCGGTTCAGGAGTTTGGGCGAGTGCAACTGCCGTGAATAAAATCACTTCAAAATTCTTCTATCGTGAAGCTCAAATTCCAACTCCTGGGTCTATGAAATTAAATACCCCTCACACTTCAAGCGAGGAAATAATCTCTCAGGTAGGACTTCCTTGTGTTGTTAAAGCGGCAACCGAAGGTAGTGCTCTTGGGGTGTATATCTGTAATACTGAAGAGGATGTTACTCAAGCGGTGGAGAAGGTATTCACTGTTGATTCGTCAGCTTTTGTAGAAACATTTATTAGTGGAAGCGAATTTACCGTGGGCGTTTTAGGAAGCGATAACCCACAGGCGCTTCCTGTAATAAAAATTATTCCCGTCAATGAATTTTATGACTACGAATCAAAATATACTGAAGGAGGATCTCAGCATATTTGTCCTGCACCTTTAAGCGATAAGGAAACAAAAGAGGCTCAAGAGCTTGCCCTAAAAGCGCATCAAGTTTTGGGATGTCAGGGTGTTTCAAGAACAGATTTAATTCAGGATGAAACGGGTAAGTTTTGGGTTCTGGAAACTAATACGTTACCAGGAATGACTCCCACTTCGTTATTGCCAGATGCAGCTAAAGTAAGCGGAATAACTTTTGAGCAGTTATGTACCAATATGGTATTTGAGGCGTTAGATAAAAATCAGGCACCTTCATTAGGATAAGGTGCCTGAAATTAAGGTAGAAAATATTTGAAAAGAGAATATCTAAAGTAAGCAGACACGAGGGTGATGTAACGATAAAGCTAATTCTTAGAATAATCCACAAGAATGGAGACCGAAAACCAAAAGAGCAACAAGTGCTAAAAGGAAAATCCAACTCGCAATAGTGCACCCTATATTACCTTTTCTTGCTTGCTCAACAAGTGCTTCAGTGCAGGAACGTTCAGTTTTAACCCAAGCGGTCCCTTTTTCTTTTTTAGGTAAAGCAACACGATCGCTAGGAAGCCAAGCGCCCTGAGTGTCAATAATTTTCTGCAGTGAATCTGGACCAAGTTTAACCTTAGGTCTAACCCCTTTACTAATTTGTTTTCTAATTCCTTCCACGAAAGTAGAAAAAGCAGATTCATATGCAGGATCGTAGGAAATGATTACAACCTCACCCCAATATAATCCAGGTTCAGGTTGTTCAGAAAAAGCAACGAGCGCTAAGATAGCAACAGTGTTCCAACCTTTTGCTTTACAAAGATCAACTTGTTCAGCAACCTTTGGACTTAAATAGCCCATTTTTTTACCGAAAGGATTAACAATCCATGCTTTATTTGAATCAGGAGTAATTTCGTGATCAACCGTAAAGGTGTCACCTACGATATTATCGGCTCCTAAAAACGCGGCAGCTGCTTCTTTGTCGACTGTATCGAATCGCGCATAAGTTGCGAAGTAGCCAATCTTTGCCATAGTTTCTCCTATAAATATAAATATTAAGATCGTACTGAATTTTATAAATGATAGTCTTACTGCCATGGAAAAACAAAACTCACAACAGCAAATAACGCTAGATACCTATATCTTAGAGAATACTCCTCAAAGAACCCTTGATCGTTATCATGGATTAGCTGAGTATGCTAAAACTCATGATTTTGGTGTTCTCGATGAAGATGTAGTAGTAATTGATACTGAAACAACGGGTTTTTCTTTTAATCATGATGAGTTGATTCAGATAGCGGCAGCTCGTATGGTTAAAGGTGAAATTACAGAATGGTATATTACATTTGTTAACCCTGGTAAACAAATTCCTGAGGATGTTGCTCATCTCACTAATATCAGTGACGAGGATGTGAAAGATGCCCCTAGTCCTGCCGAGGCACTTCAGAAACTTGTCGAATTTGTTGGAGATTCTGATCTAGTTGCTCATAATGCAAATTTCGATTGCACCTTTGTAACTAAGAATCCTGCAGGCGAGCCCTTAAAGCAAAATAAATGGATCGACTCTCTTGATTTAGCTCGAATCGCTCTTCCTCGATTTACTTCTCATCGATTATTGGATCTTGTACGTGCTTTCGGGGGTCCCGAATCAACTCATCGTGCCGATGACGATGTTGCTGCTACTTGTATGGTGTATCGCGTTTTGTTGGCGGCGGTAGCAACACTTCCTCAGTCTTTGATTTGTGCGATTGGAAAAATGAGCGAAGTGGAGGAGTGGAACACTGCGTATGTTTTCCGTTCTTTAGCAGATCCTGAAGTATGGGAACAAACCGAAGCATCCGCATACAATCTTCGTAAGTATCGAAAAGAAACATTAACTAAAGATCTCAACCCTGTACGTCCCGACGCAAATAGTCCTGCTAGCGGGGTATTTGAGGAAGCTGTCGTTAATGGAGATACCGAATATGTAGATAAGAATCAAGAAATAGATGATTCTACTGTTCCTTTAACTGCGGAAAGTGCGGAAGGCCAGCAAAATCCTGAAAACGATTTAGATAGTAACCAGGAAAATATAAATGCGCCGCGCGTACTGTCTTTTGTAGATAAAGAAGTAATTGCGCATGCCTTTAGTCCAGAAGGACTCCTTGGAACGTTGTATGAGGACTATGAAACGCGTGAAGAACAACGGGAGATGGCATTAGCTGTCCATAAGGCAATTTCTCAGTCGTGCAATTTAGCTGTTGAGGCTGGAACCGGCGTTGGTAAATCCATGGCGTATCTCGTGCCTTTAGTGTTTGCCGCAAAGGAAAACGGAATAACAGTTGGAGTTGCAACTAAAACAAATGCGCTGTTAGATCAGTTGGTCCACAAAGAACTCCCCCTGCTGTCAAGTGCTTTAGGGATCACCTATGCACCTTTAAAGGGCTTTAATCATTACCCCTGCTTAAGGAAAGTTGAAACTCTTATAAAACAGGGTCCAAAAACAATCATTTACAAAAAGCAGCCCCTTAATCAAACACCATCTCTGGCAGCACTTCTCTCTTTTATTGTGCAGAGTGACTACGATGATATCGATGCGTTAAAAATAGATTATCGGGCAATTCCTCGAAAGCGTATTACCACATCAAGTGCAGAGTGTTTAAGAAGGAAATGTCCGTTCTTTGGGCGATCTTGTTTTGTCCATGGCGCACGAGAGCAAGCCCAGCGTTGCGACGTGGTAGTCACTAACCACAGCTTACTTTTCTGGGATACTCGATTTGAAGGAGGACTTTTACCTCCTATTCGCTATTGGGTAGTAGACGAGGCTCATGGCGCTGAAGCAGAAGCTCGGCGTGCCTTTTCGTTGTCTACTTCGAGTAATGAAATTATGACGTTAGTGAAGCGTGTAACTGCTGATTCCGCTTCAGTTAACGTACTTACCCGAGTAAAACGAAGTGCTCAAGCTCCCGAGGAAGGACAAGCGCTCTATGACGCTTTGATTGCAAAAGCAGAAACTGCTGCAGGGGTATTTTCGATCGCTGCGGAAGAATTCTGTTTGAGCGCTAAAGATCTCCTTGTGTTTGATCAGAAATCGCGTTCACGAGGGTATGAATGGTTTGATTTATGGCTAAACAGCGAAATTCGTACGAGTGAAACATATCAAGGAGTAAGAGAATGTGCTCGCTCTTTGTACAACACGTTAGAAAAACTCATTAAAGCAACTCGTGATCTTGTCGCGTATGCTGAACAAATGGATGATACTTCCAGTGCTCAGCGTGAACTTGCCCTTGTTGCGTTGGAGCTAAGAGAGTTATACGAAACGCTCGATATCATATTCTTCCATGAGAGCGACAATAACGTGTATTCAGTGCGTCTAAATAGAGCAAAGGGTGTGCTTGATGAAGTATTTACTGTTCAGCCTCTTGATATCGGTAAATCGCTCAACGAGTTCTTATATCCAGAAACACGAAGTGTAATATATGCATCAGCAACCCTATCGATAGACGGGCAATTCGATGCATTTAATCGTGCGGTAGGATTTAATGAAGCTGATGAATCACGTGCTGAAGTACTGAAAGTTGAATCCAGTTTCGATTTCGATACTAATATGCATATTTACGTTCCTACCGATATCCCTGAGCCGCAGGATCCGCATTATTTAGAGGCTTTAGAGTCCTTCTTAATTAAGCTTCATCGTGCGCAAAAGGGATCATTGTTGACTCTCTTTACTAATAGACGCGAAATGGAGCAGTGTTTCGGGAAAGTCCAACCAGCGCTCAAGGAAGATAACTTGCGCCTTGTATGTCAAAAATGGGGTGTATCAGTTAAAGGTTTAAAGGATGATTTCCTTAAGGATGAACACTTAAGTCTTTTTGCGCTTAAGAGTTTTTGGGAGGGCTTTGATGCTCCCGGTTCAACCTTGAAAGGGGTCGTAATTCCTAAACTTCCTTTTGGATTACCAACTGATCCTCTTTCATGTGAGCGTCAACAACGTGATGATCGAGCGTGGGCTCATTATTCTCTGCCTTCAGCAGTTATCGAGGTAAAACAGGCGGTTGGAAGATTGATTCGAACAGCAACAGATAAAGGGATTGTGGTACTTGCTGATCGAAGGCTGATAACAAAGTATTACGGTAAGAAATTCTTGAATTCTTTGCCAAGTAAAAATATCTCTTATCTCACCTGCGATGAAATTATTGAAGATGTATTTTTGAATCACGGCAATTAGCTAGATGCAGAGAAGTAAGAGGTAGTACGTAATTCTTTAAGGGGAAACTGAGAGTATTTACGTGGTAAGAGAGAAGAAACATAAAGGAAAAAAGCAGCCAGGAAGAGGCTTAGGTCAGAAAGAGAAAAAATTTCTTCACGTAAAGGAATTCTCTCAAGGAAAGCCAAATGAGCTATCACTTAATGTGCTGGAGCAAAAAGCTGCGAATTTAGAGGAACAACCAAGTAGATTTAAAC
>PPYE01539981.1_pt1 | contig 16843 bp, 10 predicted proteins | sample 1559881 | NCBI WGS metagenome assembly PPYE01 (sample SAMN08240022, study PRJNA423297) | Human gut metagenome, whole genome shotgun sequencing project. | reverse complement strand
GCCGTGGCGACGCTGAGCGGCGGCGAGCAGGCCCGGGTCAAGCTGTGCCTGCTCACCCTGCGGCCCTGCAACTTTCTCCTGCTGGACGAGCCCACCAACCACCTGGACAGGGCGGCCAAGGAGGCCCTGGCCCGGGCGCTGGACCGGTTCCCGGGCACGGTGCTTCTGGTGTCCCACGAGGCGGACTTCTACCGGGCTTGGGCGCAGCGCGTGGTGGAAATCGGGGGAAAGGGGCGATAGCATTTTTCCGCCCCCTGTGGTAAAATAGAGCGTGGTAAAGCGAGGTGTATCTATGCCGAGAACAGCAACGGTAAAGCGCCTGACCTTCCCGGAGGGGCGGCGGGTGCTGGCCATCAGCGACATCCACGGCAATCTGCCGTTTCTCAAGGGCGTGCTGGCCGCCGCCCATTACGGCCCCGATGACATCCTGGTGCTGGTGGGCGACCTGGTGGAGAAGGGGCCGGACAGCCTCACCACCCTCCGGTTCATCATGGAGCTGGCGGAGTGGAACACGGTGTACGGCCTGCGGGGCAACTGCGACAACCTGGTGAGCGAGTTTGTGGCCGCGCGAGGGGAGGAGGAGCGGTTCTACCGCCACTATGTGGACGTGTGGCGGGACCGCTGTCTGCTGGTGCAGATGGGGCACGCCGCCGGCTTCGAGACCCGGGGGCCGGAGGAGCTGCCCGCTCTGCGGGAGGTGGTGCGGGCCCGCTTCGGCCCGGAGCTGGCCTTCCTGGAGGCCATGCCGGAGATCCTGCTCACCCCCGACTACCTCTTCGTCCACGGCGGCGTGGCCGACGAGGCGCACCTGGAGGGGCTGGACGCCTGGAAGTGCATGAAAAACGACGACTTTCTCTCCCAGGGACACTCCTTCCGGCGGTGGTGCATCGTGGGCCACTGGCCGGTGACCCTCTATCACCCCCACGTTCCCTCCGCCGCCCCGCTGCTGGCGGAGGGGCGGCATATCGCCTCCATCGACGGCGGCTGCTCCCTCAAGGTGGACGGCCAGCTCAACGCCCTGGTGCTGCCGGAAAGGCCCGGCGGGGCCTTCTCCTGGTTCGCCTACGACGGCCTGCCTACCGCCACCGCCCTGGACCCCCAGGCCCCGTCGGCGGACTCGGTAAACATCCGCTGGGGCCGCAACGCCCTGGAGGTGCTGGAGCGGGGGGCGGAGCTCTCCCTCTGCCGCCACCTGGAGACCGGCCGGGTCTTGGAGGTGCTCACCGAGTATCTCTATGTGGACCGGGGAGTGACCCGGTGTGAGGACTCCACCGACTACCGTCTGGCGGTGCGCCCCGGCGACACCCTCTCGGTGGTGCGGCGCATCTCCGACCGGGCGCTGGTGAAGAAGGACGGTGTCACCGGCTGGTACTTCGGACGGCTGGCCCACTAGGTGCTGCCATCCCGGCAGAACGGTCGCAGCCAACAACAGAACTCCGTTATGGCGGGCTGATCGGTACGAATTTTTCTCTTGACAACCAAAAGAAAAATAATATAATAATAGTAATTATTATTATTTAAGGAGAATCAATATGGATATAAAAGGGACGCGTACCGAGCAGAACCTGTGGAATGCCTTCAGCGGGGAGTCTATGGCCCGCAATAAGTATCTCTTTTTTGCCGACAAGGCCCGGCAGGAGGGTTATGCTGAAGTGGCCGAGCTCTTTGAGCGGATGGCACAGAATGAAGGAGTCCACGGCAAACTGATGTATCAGAGGCTGTGCGGCATCGGCAGCACGGCGGACAACCTTCAGGAGGCGATGACCGGGGAATATGGGGAGTGGACCAAGCTCTATCCCGGCTATGCCCAAACCGCCCGCGAGGAGGGGCTGGACGAGATCGCGGTGCTCTTTGAGCAGATTTCTCAAATTGAGAAGGACCATGAATTCCGTTTTATGAGTGCCTTGGCAGGGCTCAAGCGCAACCATCCGGCAAAGGAGTCCGAACCCATGTCCCAGGAGCAGGTGGTCACAGTAGACGGTTACCGCTGTGTGTTCTGTGGCGCTGTCTTCGACCACCGGCCGGATGTGTGCGGCGTCTGTGAGGCCATTGGAGCCTTTGAGCCGACAACATACCGGAAAAAGGTGAGCCGGTAACCAAATAGGCCAAATGTCAATACTAAAACCCGAATTTCTTTGAAAAATTTTTTATAGTCTTTATAGGCTTGCAAGGAACACGTTGAAAAGTTCCGCAGAGGTGTGCCAGTCCAGGATTAACCGTGGGTAATTATTTATCCAGTCCTGGACCCGGCGCACCTCTTTTTGCGTTACCTTACGGAAGTCCGTGCCCTTGGGGAAAAACCACCGGATAAGCTGGTTCTGCTTCTCGTTGCTGCCGCGCTCTCCGGGGGACCTGGGGTGGCAGTAGTAGACGTGGGTGCGCTTCTCTCCGGGCAGCAGACAGGAGCGCTCCATGCCCTTGCAATCGGCAAATTCGCTCCCGTTGTCCACGGTGATGCTCTTGAACACCTGGCGGAACATAGCGGTCCCCATGCGGCGCTCCAGTCGGTCCAGAACGCCCACGACGCTGGCGGCGGTGTCGTCGCGCATCTTGCGGATGATCTCGTCCCGCGTCACGCGTCCGGTGAGGACGCACAGGGCGGCCTTGGTGCCCTTCTTGCCCACTACGCTGTCCATCTCCCAGTGGCCCGGCTCCTCCCGGCTGTTGATGTGCTCCGGGCGATGCTCGATGCTGTCCCCTCTGGGGGCTTTCGCTGCTTTCACGCGGTTGTAGGTCCGCTTCTGGTCGCTCTTGTAGCGCAGCTCCTTGTTGGTCAGGGGCCACAAGTCCCCGTTCTCGATGTACTTATACACAGTCTGACGACATAATGTGCAGGAGAAGGTGGTCTCCGGCGTTTTGCCCAGCATGGAGCAGGCAACAGACGGGGAATACCCCTCGGAGATGGTTTTGACCAGCCACCGGGCCAGCCGGTGGTCTTTGCCTATTTTCAGAGGCTTTTCCATGTTCTTCTTGCGGTCCAGGTGGTAGTCCTTGGCGACATCGGCGGAGTAGGAGATATAGGTGGTCAGATCGCTGCGTTTCAGCTCCACCGCGCCCCTCCGGCACTCGTCGTAGACCGTGCTGTGATGCACGCCCAGATAGCGGGCGATCTGCGGCTTGCTGTACCCCTCGCGGAGCATTTTTTCAATGGTCAATCTGTCGTTCCAGGTCAAGTGTGCGCCCTTATATCTCGGCATAGGAAAACCTCCATTTGCAATACTTTTGCATAGCATTTGTATATCTTTAGCACACTTTTTTCGGCCATGTCAATAGCCCCGGAAGACGCAAAAATCCCCCTACTATCCGTAGGGGGATTTCAAAATTTTTTTATTCTTTTCCGGTCAGCCAGTCCATCGTCACGCCCAGGACATCGGCAAAGATCATCAGCTCGTAGTCCGTCACGAAGCGGTCCCCGGTCTCTATCTTGCTGATGGCCTCCCGCTCGATGAACACGCCCTTGACCTGCATCCTCGCAGCGAGGTCCGCCTGGGAGATGCGTTTGGTCGCCCGCACCTGGTGGATGCGGTCGCCGGAGATATTCTTTTGTCCCTCAAAATCGTAAATCTTCACACGCAGCCCCTCCTTGGCACCTTGACAGTACCACGGAAAAGGGCTATCTTTGTAATAAAGATTTACAACCTTTATCGTTTTGGTACAAAAAGTGGGAATATCTCACTTCACGTCCGGCAGCTTCTCCAGCATACCGGCGGCCTCCAGCAGATTGTAGATGATCTGGGCCGTGGCCTCGCGGGTGATGGGCTTCTGCCATCCGTAGTTGCCCGCACCGTCTCCGGCGAAGATACCCTTGCGCTTGCAGTAGTCGGTGGCCTCCTTGGCCCAGGCGGAGGGGGTGTCCCCGGTGTCGGCGCAGCTCGTGAGCTGTTTGGTGTCCATAGTTTCTTCATCCTTTCCGGCCTTTGCGGCCTCCAGTCTTTTGTTGACTTCTGCGGCGATCTGGCCGTGGCGGCTGTAAAGCCAGTCACCAGGGCAGGCTTTCGCCGCAAACCAGCGGTGGACGGTCATGTTCTGCTGGTCTACCTGACCTACGAGGTTTTTATCTCCCTTCCAAAGCAGCCTGGGGATGCCGTTGCGTTGGCAGATGTCCACCAGCAGGTCAATGAGGGACTTGTAGGCCGCGTCGGAGACCGGCCACGGGTCCTTGGCAACGGTGTTCGCCACCTCGATGGTGACGGCCCGGTTGTCGTTGCTGGAGGAGGAGGTACACCACGAACGGTTGGCCTCGTCCACATACAGGCCGATGCGCCCGTCGCTGCCGATGCCGTAGTTGCTGCTGGCCTGGCGTTCCTTGTTCTGGAACAGTTCGCCGCAGCGCTCCACGGACAGGTTCCCGGCCATACAGTGGATGGAGATGGTGTCGATGGCGTGCTTGCGCTTGCCGGAATGGTTGGGGGACAGCTTGGTGTAGCTGACCAGCGGGCTGTTACTCATTGCCCGCACCTTCTTTCAGAACGCCGTGGTTGAGTTCGTAGACGGCGGCCTCAATGAGCGCGTCGATGCGGTCCTCGTCCAGAGTGATGCCGTGCTCCGCCAGCCAGTTGAGGACATAGGCTTTCTTCTCCTCGCCGCGCCCGCTGCCACGGTAGATTTGCTCCGCCGCCGTCACAGCGATTTTCACCCAGGCATTGATCTCCGCCTGCTGCTGGGCCGTGGTCCGGCTCTTGATATAGGGGATGACCACGGCGGTGATGACGGCAGCCACAAGGGCAGCCGCCGCTTCAATGATTGTCGTAATATCCATGATGTGCTCCTTCCTTTACTCCACGATTTCCCAGTCGTCGGCCAGCATATCCGCCTGGCTTGCAAGCCATCCCATTTGCACGCCGGAAGTGCCGCAGAATGCGATAGCCTTGTTCCCAATGGCCGCGTGCTCGGCATTGACGATTGTGCCAGCCGGGGACGTGTAACTGATGGCAGAGGCCAGCTCAATGTGCTGGTTCTTTCCGTTCCAGCCCGCCCGTCTGCACTTCTTCCCCTTCTTCATGGCCTCGATAGCCAGCCCGAAGTTCATACTGTCGATGGGGCGGTACGCCGCCTCGAACACGGCCTTGGGGCTGAAACTCTCGTAGCCGTCCGGGTAGCGGACCTTATAGCCCTCCTCCACGGGGTCCATGCTCTTGGGGGTGGGCTGGCCCTCCTCGTAGACCCTGCCGCCCTTGCGAATAGCAGGGACCGCCTCAATGATTTTCGTGCCGATATAGGTTTTCATTTCGATTTCCTCCTTTAGCAATCTCGTTTGATTTTCTTCTCCGGTGCGTTGCTCTTGCCGAACACCACCCCGTCGTTGTGCTCGAAGATGTTCTCCACCACCTTGAGGACGTTCACGCCCAGAATGGTCTCGATGGCCTGCTCGGACAGGTCCACCACCGGGAACACTTGGCCCAGGTGCACCGTGGCGTACAGGGCGATGAGGTAGGACATCGTGACCCACCCCAGCGCGGCGATCTGCGTTGTCACGAACAGCCGCCGCGTGGTCGTCTTAATGTTCTTCATCTCGTACCGCCTCCAGATGGTCAATGCGGTGGTGTGCGGACTTGGCGCTGGCCTCCACGGCAGCCAGACGGCCCTCCACCTCTGTGTTGGTCTTGCGCTGCTCTCGCTGTTCCGTCTTGATCTCGTCCGTGTTGGACTTGATGTACCCCAGCTCTGTCAAAACGGTGCCGAGCTGTTGGCCGTTGCTCCTGTCGTCTTTCCCCTTGTTGCGGGAGAAGGTGGCATAACTGATGACAGCGCCCAGCACCGTGCATACCAGTCCCACAATGATGTTCCACTCCATTGGTATCACCTGCCTTTCCCATTGAGCATATCAAAGCCCCGCATCCTTTTCGCCCCGAAGCAGATAAAAATTTGAAAGAGAGGGTCCACCTATGAAAGCCTTGGTCTATATCGTGTGCGTCGCCGTAGCAGCGATGGTGCAAACCGCCATAAGCATGAGCGGTGTACAACTCGGCGGTCTCCCTGTGGTCCTGCTGTATGGCACGGCCTTGGCTGTCGCTACCGCCGCTTGCAAGGCCATCCAGCGCAGGAAAATGCGTCCGGCCATACCGAAGGAACGATGGTACACCTGCCCGAAGTGTGGGCAGCTCGTCCCGGAGGGAAAGCCGTGTGACTGCGAAAGTCTTTCTCCCCAGCCGGGGAAGAAGTTGTGCGGCACACCGTTCATCCAGGCGGGCAAAACCCCGCCCGGAGTTGAAACCGAACAGCCGAAGCCGGGAAAGCGGCCTCCGGTGGTTCCGCTTTGCATAGCTGCTGCTTTGCTGGTGGTATGCACCTGCATCCTTGGCTACCGTGTCTCCGTGCTCACGGCAGCGCGGGATGACCTGGCAGCGGAGAATGCGGAATTGCGCTCCAGAGTTTCCACGCTATCCACTGAAAAGACGCAACTGCAAGAAAAAGCGAATGACCTGGAGGCTCGGAACGAGGATTTGTCCGGCTACCTTCACGACGCCATTTTTCTTTACAACAACATTGGGTTCATCGTCGAAGGGTCAAACCGTTATCACAATTACGATTGCCCTGTGTTCCAGGGTGCTGACGAATACTGGGCGCATAATATAGAATACTGCGAGTATCTGGGGTACTCGAAGTGCGGAAATTGTTGGTGACGACATGAAAAAATGGGAGCAGGGATGACCTGCTCCCATTTCTTTACCATTCGCTGGTGTAGACGGTCCCCCAGAGGAAAGCCCGCTGTTCATCGGTCAGGCCGGAGAAGTCCTCCAGCCATTCCCGCACATGGTCGCTCTTGGCCTCACCCTTCACGGTCTTGCCGTCTGCGTCCTTGGTCCCTTCCATCTCGTTGTAGGCGGTGTGGAACAGGACGTACTCCCAGGGTTCGATGCCCTGGGCCTCTGCGTCGTCGGCCTGGGCCATCCACTTGGTGCTGACCTCGTACTGTCCGTCGGAATGGTCCGCCAGGGCGCTCTTGTCGGCCAGATCATAGGCCGCCTTGAGCACCTTGTCGCGGGCCTCGTCGTCCATTCCCTGGAAAATAGGGCTGCTCGCCAGGTCGTCGGCCATGCTGCGGTAGTCGCTGGCCCGCTGGTCGGAGTATGCCCGGTAGGCGCTGCTGCCCAGGTCGTCCGCGCCGAAGGTCTCCTCCTTCTCCTTGGCCGGGGCGTATTTGTCCCGGCTGCCGATAAGGTCCCGTGCCCTCTGGGGCAGGGTGTAGTCCGGGTCCTTCTCAACGGCCTTGTTGTAGCGGCTCCGCATGGCGCTGTCGATGCTTGCGCCGTCCACGCCCATGCTGTTCATCAGGTCGTCCCTGATGTGCTGGTAGGTGTCCATGTCGCCCTGCTCCAGCGCCCGGTACAGAATGGCGTAATAGCGGTTCTTGTTGCCGGTGTTGGAGATGTTGTAGATAGCCTTTTCCATCTCATACTGGAGCGGGATGTTGCCGGTCTCCACCGCCGCGCTCCGGGCCAGGCCCCACATATCCCGCGCCAGGTTGGAGGCCGGGATGCCGAACATCTTTGCACCGGCGGCCAGCAGCCCCTTGAGGGCGTAGGCCCTGGTCCGCTTGCCCTGGCCGTCGGCGCTCTGGATGGCCGTCTGTCCGGCCTGGATAAGGTCGGACACGATCTCCATTTCCGTGCGGGACACGTCGTAGCCCTGCATGATGGACAGCGCGTCCTTTACAAAGGGGATTTGCCCCAGGGGGTTCATGTTGCTGCCGACGTTGCCCTCCATGATGGCGTTCCAGGCTTTCTCCCAGGGGGTCTCCTCGTCACCGGAGATGCCGGTGAACGCAGCCCGGAAGCGCTCCCAGTATTTTTTATCTTCGTCATCGTCGCGCATGGCGTCGATAAGGCTCTGGGCCAGAGCGTTGACCACGTTCGTCACCACCAGGGCCGTGGCCGCCCGGCCCATCGTCTTGATGGCCTTGCCGCGCTTCTGGCTGTTCTGTTCGTAGCGCACCTGGTCATAGGCCCGCATCAGCAGGTTGAGGCTCATGATAGGCTCGCCCATGAAGCTGGTCGCCTGCTTCACCACCGCGTTGCTGGAGCGCATGATGTTGGACCGCTGGAGCACGCCGTCTACCACCTGGGTCTGGTCGATGACCTCCGCGAACAGCTTTGCCGTCTGCCGGTAGAACGCCTCGCTGCCCTTGGTGAGGCCCTGGTGTTCCCGCGCCGTAGCCCACTCGCAGGCGTTCCACAGCTTGCCCCAGGTCACAGCGTCCGCCGCACCCGCAGGGGCGGAAAGGGCGTCGTTCAGCTTCCGCACGTTCGTCCGGTTGTCGAACAGCGTCTCGGTCATCTTGTAGGGGCTGGAGATGTCAAAGCCGCCCGCATCCTTCCGCATGGCGATGGGGGAGTATTGCAGGGCTTTCCTCCATCCGCTGCCCCGCGTAACGCCTCTTGCAAGGCCCCGCGCCATGTCCTGGGGGTCCAGTACCGCCGCCGCCCGGAAGAACGCCGTGGGCTGCTGGATGACCACGCGGATGTTCGCGCCCACGGCTGCGCCCTTGAAGCCGCCGATGGTCTTTCCGGCGATGTCCCACATAGGGCTGTCGCCGGGGGCGTTGATGCCGTTCTGGATGTCCTCCATCAGGTTGTGCCAGTATTTTTGACTGCCGGGGCCGCCCACGCGGTCCAGCAGGCCCTTGATGGTCTTGCCGGTTGGGTTGCCCTCCTCGTCCCGGAACTGGTAGTTGAACAGGCGGTTGATGTCCTCCATCGTGCAGAGCCAGGAGGCATAGTCCGTCATGTCGGAGGCGTGGTTGGCAAAGGTGGTGAAGATACCCGCCAGGTCCAGGGCGTTGCTCGCGTGGGGCATCGTGGTCTTTGCCATGCCGATGTTCTTAATGGAGCGAGTGTTGTTGCCGCCCTTTTCGATGTTGCTGTGCAGGCCCTCCTTGGCCGATTTGATGGGCCAGTAGTCGCTCTCGGTGAACTTCTTATAACCATAGGCTTCCATGCTGGCCTTGTTGCCGTAGTCGGCCAGCACGCCACGGGTCAGTCCTTGCAGGCCGTCCGCGATCTTCACCTGCTCCGGTGTCAGCGTCCCGGTGATGTTCGCCAGGTCGCCCTCCGTCAGGCGGATGCTGTCCGTGCCGCGCCGGATTTGCGAGGTTTTGATCTCTGGCTGGACCACGCCGCCTTTGAGCAGGTGGTCGTGGGCCTGCTTGCGCTTCACCAGCTCGTACAGCTCCATCACCTGGGCCGTGGAAAGGGTCAGTTTCTCGCCTCGCTCCGTGGTGAAGGTATGCGTGGTCGCCTCCAGCTTCTTCACCGTCTTGGGGTCCACGATCTTGCGGACCTCCTCGGCCACATGGTCCACCATGAGCTGCTGCTGGTCCTGCGCGTCCCGCAGCATCCGGTAGACCGCCTTGCCAGCCTCTCCGTAATGGGAGAAGAAGGTGTACGGGGTCTCCAGGTCAATGAGGGCGTGGTTGCGGGTCAGGCTGTTCTTGGCCCGGCGGCTGCTGGTCCCGATGGAGATAGCCTGCGCCCAGTCCGCCGTCCTGGCGTACTTGGCCTTGGACAGGACTTTCCCCGCCGTGTTCACGCTGTGCTCCACGGCCTTGACCACCTGCCACACGGTTTGAAGCTGCGCCACGCTCATGTCGGCCAGCTTGATGTCCTTCATGGCGATGACCGCATCGAAGCCGCCCTTGATGCCGTCGGCGTCGCTGCCCAGCAGGGAGGGGTCGATGACCATATCCCCGCCCTCGGCCACGATCTTGGCGTACTGCTCCTTGAGGGCGCGGAACGCCTCGGTCCGCTTGGTGGGGGTGCCGCCGCCGTCCTTCACCCGCTTGCCGTTCTCGTCGAGGGTGTACTGGCTCTCCTGGTTGATGCTCTCCAGCATAGCGGCCACGCTTCCGCGCATGGCCTCCGGGATGTGGTGCTGGTCGCTGGGGCGGAGGAGCTTCTGGGACAGGGCACTTGCATGGCGGGTGATTTTGGCCCGCAGCTCACGGGCCGCCCGGCGCTCCCGGCCCGCCGCGTCCTTGGCCGCATAGCGGTCTTTCAGGGCGCCCATCTGCCGCTCGCGGGCCTCCCGCTCCTTGGCGATGGCGTTCTGTACCCGCTGCCGGTTCTGCTCCCGCAGCTCCGCCAGGCGGGTGGCGTACTGCTCCCGCACCTTCTGGACCTGCTCCCGGCCCTTGGCCTTGGCGTTCTCCAGCTTCAATGCCTGCCGGTCCGCAAAGGTCTTTCGCGTCTGGGGCAGGTCGAAGAAGGTCTCCATGATCTCGTTCGCCGCGCCGGTCACGGCCTGGTCCATGTAGCGGGAGAAGGGGTTGTACTCGTTGATCTCGCTGATGCCGTCCAGCACTTCCACGATGTGGAGGAGCTGGTCCGTCGGATGGGTCTGCTCCTGCTCGCTGAAAAACTCCGGCCAGCGGGAGGAAAGCTCCTGGTACACCTGGTCGATGTTGGTGTGGCCCTCGCTGCCCAGGTTCAGCCGTCCGAACTGCCGCTTGCGGAAATCGCCGTAGTCTGCGATGTCCCCGTGGTACTCCTTGCCGTAGATGATCTTGGTCGTCCGCAGGTAGTCCCGCAGGTCGCTGTACGCATCGTACATATCGCTGTCCACGGCCACCGCGTTGCTCACCAGGGTTTGCGCGATGTCCTCCGCCCGGCGGCGGGCCTCGGTGTAGGTCAGCTCGTCCTTGCCGTCGTAGCCGCTGGCGATGTAGTCATAGAGGCTCTGGAGGTCTCCCTGGATGTCCTTCACCGCGATGTCGGCCCCGTAGTTCTGGATAAGCTGTTTCGCGGCGGCGGTCACGGCCTTTTTGTCCGTGGTCACGCGCTGGGTTCGCCGGGTCTGGCCCTGCCAGTAGTCCCGGCTCTCCTGGAGCTTCCCGTTTCGGCGCTGGATGGCGATATAGTCCTTCATCTGCTCCCGCAGCAGCCGGTTCTCCTCTTGCAAGGCCGCGTTCTCCTGGAGGATGTCCCGCCCCTTGAGGGACAGCCTGTCTCCGTCGCGGGTCACGATGGCGCTGACAGCGCCGAATTTCCGGGTCGGTTCCACGGTAAAGCCGTCGCCCAGGGCGTCCTTGAGGTAGGAGACCAGCTCCTTGGACGTGAAGCCCTTTTGATAGCTGCCGGTGTTGGAGATGAAATACTCCATCAGATCGTCGTTGATGGCGACCTTGCTCCCGGCGTTCTTCACATCCGTGCCGCGCACGTTGATAAACGCCCGCCCGCCGGGGTTCAGCATTTCACCGATTTTCACCACCATAGCGTCGCGGAGGTCCTGGGGCATGACGTTAAGGACCGCGTTGCTGATGATGACATCGTAGGTCTTGTCCAGGGTGGAGTAATCGGTGTAGTTCGGCTGGTACTTGGCATCCGGGAACGGCTCGATGTCGTCCACGTCAAAGCCGTACTCCTCGCGCCCAGCTCTGGTCCCGTAGCCCAGGCCGGAGCTTGCATCCAGGATGGTCCCGTCGAAGTTCTCCGCCTGGAGGGCGTCGTAAATTTTGCGGTAGCTCTTGACCGTGCCGGAAATCTGCGTCGGGTTGCGGGTGTCCGCCTCGTCGGCGTCCAGGGCAAACAGGGTCGGATGGGCGGCCTTAACCTCGTCGAAGGTTGCCCCCGGCCTCCAGTCGTCGCTCGTCGGCTTCACAGGGGGAACGGTCTTGAGGGAGAAGCGCGCACCCTCCACGCTGTTGATCTTGGCAAGGCGGTCCGCGTCGTCTCCGGTCTTGTATTCCAGCATCCGCACACCGGCCTGCTCCAGACCGTCCCGCAGCTTTTTGCTGCTGTCGTCGGGGATGACGGCGGCCAGCACTTCGTCGAAGCCGACGGCCCGCCGGGGCTTGGCCTCGAAATAGCCGGTGGGCATTTCCGCCGCCGCCTGGTAGACGGCCTGGATGTCCTGGGCCGTCTGGCTGCTGATTTTGTACCCCTCCTTGGAGAAGGCCCGCATGATAGCGTCCACCGTCCTCTTGCCCTTGGACGTTTCCATCAGGATGCTGCCGATGATGTCGCTCTCGACGAAGGAATTGTCGGAATGAGCCTTGTTTCCCTGCTTGATCTTCGTGATGATGCTGCCGATCTGGTCATCAATGGCCTGGAGCTTTGCTTCATACTCGGCCCCCTCGTCCATGCCCAGCCGCCCGCTGTCCGCCTTGATCTCCTGGATGCTGCGGTATTCCGGCGTCGCCACGGATTGCAGGGTCTTGGCGCTTGCGCCCCATGTGTTGCCGCCGCGCTCCTCCTGGCCCTCCTTCATCGCCTTGACGATGTTCTCCAGGGTGTAGGCATAGTGGAGCTGCGAGAAGCTGCGGAGATTGCCGGAGGGGGTGTAGGGGTCCTTGCCATTGTAGATGCCCGCCTCGCCCAGCAGGCCGTCCAGCTTCCCGGCAATCCACTCCTCAACGGCGTGGTCATCCACGGCGCTGCGCAGCGCGTCAGAGGTAGCCATCCGGTCAATTTCGCCCTTGGTCGCGCCGCCGTCCTGGTACATATCCCATGCGTGGCGAACGATGTCCTCCAGGGTGAAGATGGAAACGCCGTCCATGGAATTGTCGATGCGGGTCTGCCGTCTTTCGTTGATCTCCGCGTCGGTCCAATGCCTCTTGACGGCCATTCTGCGGAGCATGGGTTCGCCCTGTTCCCGGTAGTAGTCCCGGAGAATGTCGCGGATGACCTCGGTATTCTCGCCCAGGGCGTCCTTCACGCTCTCGCCGGTCTCCAGGTTGGCCTCGATTTCAGCCAGCGTGTTCACGCCAAGGCGGTCAACCACCTTTTGCAGGGTGTCGTTGCCGAACTTGTCCCACACCTTGTCCATCTTCACCGGCTCCAGGCTCTTGCCCTGGTCTGCCAGATAGGCCGCCCGCACCGTGTCCGTGGAGGCCAGCTTCTCCGCCAGCTCTGCCGTGCTCCTGGTGCTGGTGTCGTCGATGCCCATAGAGCGCAGGGCGGCGCTGTTCCCGAAGATGCCCCCGGCCACGGAGACATCCCCGGCCAGCCGGTGCAGCTCGTGCTCCACCTGGGATGCCTTTTTGCTGTTCACGGGGTAATCTACTCGCGGAGCTGTCGGCGTCCAGGCATCGCCGCCGTACACCTTGTTGGCGCGGAATAGCTGCGGGTCGATGGTGTCCTTGCTGAACACAAGGGAGATGGGGCCGTACTTGGTGTGCCCGTCCCTGGCTTTTACAATGGCGATGGAGGGCATGGGCAGGCCGCCCAGCTTGATGGCAGCCAGGATGCTGTTCTCGTCCTTGTTGTGCAGGGCCAGCAGCTTGTCCGTCTCCTCCACCGGGGTCTTGAGAGAAAATTTGCTCTTGACTTCCGCCCCGTTCTGGGTTACACTCTCACCCGTAGAGCGAATGCCATCTCCCACCGAGGCCATGTAGCCGTAGGTCTGGAGAAACGCATTTGCTCTTTTTTCATCGTACAGGACAAACTCGTTCCCGCTGTCGATCTGGTTCTTAATCCATTCCGCCGGGTGCTCCAGGCCGTACAGGCTGTTGATGACATTGACAGGCTTGCGGTCCATATCGGTCCCGCGCTCCAGCGCTGCCAGCAGCGTGTAGCCGTCGCCGTCGATGTCGTTCAGAACGATACCGGCCTGGTCTCCGCTCCCAAAGGAGAACAGAGGGGAAGCCAGGTTGCCCATAAGGTTTTTCAGAACGCGGCGGGGGATGTTGTGCTTCTTCTGGGTGGATTTGCGGAAGTCTCCGATGGTCATAGCCAGGGGCAGCGCATCAAAGCCGGACTTCTCCAGCACCGCAGGGGTCACTCCAAAGTAGAACGCATCGCTGGAGGCCATCTTCCCGTCGTAAAACATCTTGAGCTGCTGGGCCAGCGTCATTTGAGAGGTCCGTTTGATAGAGAATTTTGTGCCGCCGTCCGTCTGGGCGGCGTTTTTGTTTGCCGTCTGCTCGCTGGTCGCTTTCAGTGCCTCCTCCCAGAGGCGTGCCGCTTCCTCCAGGGTGTCGATGCTCACGCCGTAGGCGTTGGCGGCGGCCTGGTTCTGCGCGGTCTTGTTGCCCTTGAACAGAGACTTGACCTTGCGGATGAAGTCCCGCACGGCGTCCAGCAGCTTCCGGGCCACGCTGCGGTTTTCCTTTGCCAGGGTCTCAAACCTGGCCGGGTCAACCGTCAGCGCCTCGGTGAAGTCGGCGGCGATCTCATCCATGGCCTGCTCCGTGGAGAGGTTCACGCCTGCCTCGGCGTAGCGGCTCTTGTACTGCTCCACGATGGAGGCGGTAGAGCCGTCCCGCTCGGTCAGCGCGGACATGGCATAGTCGCGGTACTTCCGGTATGCCTCCGGGGCCATCTCCTGCATCCGGTGGGTGATCTCGTGCTTTGCCACCACGGTGCCGGGGTTCTCTGCGTCGTTGGCGATGTGGATGATGCCGTTGCTGTACCATCCGTTTGCGCCGCCCTCGCCGGTGGCCTCTGCCATCTGGATTTTCACCCCGGCGGCACGGGCCAGGCTGTCGTAGAAGCGCACGGTCTCCTTGGGCAGGCTGGCGGAATGTTCGGACTGCACGAAACCCGCCTCGTCGCCGTACACCGTGGCGCTCTTGACGCCCTCCCGCTCCAGGGCCAGGGAGGCCGCCGCGTCGTTCTGCCCGGCGGAGTAGGCTGCGAAGCGCTGCGCCTGGTTGAGCTGCGCGGCATAGCGGCTCTGCACCTTGTCCATGTCGATGCCGGAGATGCCTGCCTCGTAGTAGGAGGCGAAGCCTGCGTAGTAGTCGTCGGCCCGCACGCTGCCGTCGTAGCTGGCGGAGAGGGCCTTGGCCCCGTTCTCGCCCAGGCTGGCCGCAGCGTCCCGCACGCGGCGGATGTCATACGCCTGCTGCGCCGCAGGGCGCTGCTGCTCCACCTGCATGGCGGGGCGCACGGTCTCCTGCGTGGCCGCCTGCCGGGCTTCCGTTGCGGTGGGGGCAGTTTCCCTCGCGTTCGTAGAAACGTCGCTCTGCGTCCTTGCAAGGGTCGCCACGGCGTTCTTGACGGCCTTGCGCCGCTGGGACTTGCTCATGTCCTCGCTGATGTTCAGCCCCGCCTCCTGCGTCAGCGTGTTGATGGCGGTGGGGTTGCTCAAAATGTCGATGGCGGTGTTGTTGGTCACGCGGCCCTTCTGGGTCACTTCCTCGGCGGCCCGCAGCAGCAGGTCGCCGCTGCCGTCCTCCGCGTCGATGGCCTGCACGTTGGCCTGGTACAGCCGCCCGATTTCTGCGTTGGTGAGGGTCTGCCCGGCGTCGAGCTTCTGCTGGAGCTGCACGGCCAGCTTGTAGCTCTGGGTGCTGGGGTCGCTTGCAAGCCCTTCCTGGATGGTTGCCTGCACCACGTCGTCGCCCATCGCCTGGAACTCCGCGCCGGTGCGCCGTGCGCCGTATTCATTCAGCCCCGCGTTGATGGCGATGCCTGCGCCGGACATCACGCCGCCGGAGACAGCGCCGCCCAGGAAGTCCAGGCCCATGTTCTCCGCCTGGTCCCGGACGGCCCGCCAGAACGCCTCCTTCTCGGTCATGCCCTCGGCCTCGTAGGCGTCGATGGAGGTCTGCCACTCGCTCTTGTCCTTGGAAATGAGCACGTCGGCCACCAGGTTGATGATGTCGCTGCCCACTTCCTCGCTGCCCTCGGCCAGGGTGTTTTTGAGGAAGTAGCCCATGGCGCTCTTGGTGAGCGCGGTTTTGTCCAGCAGGGCATCCAGGCTGACCTTCTCGGTGATGATCTCCGCCGCGCCTGCGATGGTGCCCAGGGCGAACGCCTGGTTATCGGACAGGCCCCGGTCCTTTGCGGAGATGGTGGCATCCGCCGCCGCGCCGGTGCCCATGATGGCAAGGGAGAGCGCCTGGTTGCCGCCGGTGATGGCAGTATTCAGCAGGAAGTCGCCCATACTCATGCCGGTCTGGTAGGCAAAGCTGCCCACGCCGCCCCAGTTGTCCTCCACGATGGTGTTCACCTCGTTGCGGATGGCGCTGTTGATGTAGCTGAACTTGTTGTAGCCTGCGTTCTGGTCGATTTCCCCGTCGGAGAGGTAATCCGCCGCCTGGCCCAGGTAGGAAAGGCCCTTGAGAGGGCTTTCCAGCACGCTGAACGCAGAGGACCCCACCGGGTGCTCCTTGGCGTAGGCGGCCCATTCCTCCTCTGCCTTGGCCCGCTGGCGGTAGTTGAGGTCTCCGGTCAGGTAGTCGATGTAGGCGTAGGCGTTCTTGTGCTCCGCGTCGCCGTTGGCGCTGTCCTGGGCGTACAGGTAGTTGAAGGTGGCGATCTCGTCATCCGTCATCTCCCGCCGCTCGCTGTTGTCCAGGCCCAGCAGGGACGCGTTGCTCTGGATGTCGGAGAGCATCTGGCGGCTGCGGGCCTCCTCGTTGCGGTTGATGTAGTCGTAGGCGATGTCGTCAAAGCCGCTGTTGGAGTAAGTACCGCTCCATGCGTTGAATTTCTCCTGGCCGTTGGCCGTGCTCTTGTACTGGCTTTTCTCTGCGAAATCGGGTTTCTCCGCCAGCGCGGCATATTCCTTGCCCCGCTGGTAGGTGTTGTAGTCGTTCTCGTCCTTGAACTGGGACCAGAAGTCATACTCGCTGTTCAGCCCGCCCCGCAGCTCCTCCAGGTACTTGCTGCCCTGGTCCAGGGTGGAAAGGACGCCGTTCACGGCATCCTCTCCGTATATCTCCCGGTTGTCCTGGAAGTAGGTGCGGTAGGCGTTGGCCCTGTTCTGCATCACGCTGATGCGGGCGTCGTTGTCATCCCGGTACTTCCCAAAGTCTGCGGCACTCTGGAATTTGCCGTCCCGGCTCTGGTAGTCGCTGCCCAACTGGCTGGAGAGGCCGTTCACGCTCTCCAGCCAGGAATTGAAGCCCTGGGCCTTGTCCGCCTCGTATCTGCCGCTGCCGCCGTAGGCATCCTTGCCG
>PPYE01455364.1_pt1 | contig 16852 bp, 10 predicted proteins | sample 1559881 | NCBI WGS metagenome assembly PPYE01 (sample SAMN08240022, study PRJNA423297) | Human gut metagenome, whole genome shotgun sequencing project. | reverse complement strand
CGGGGACACGGGGACAGTGGGGACAGCCCCTTTTTTTCTCACACACACGTGCGCGCGTATAAAGCCGGGGTCAGCTCTTGTGATACGTTCCCCCTACCGTCCACACTCATCGGACCCCTTGCTTGGTGAACCGTTTGGGCCGCCTTTTCCTGGTGGTAGGTTTTCATCGCCTTTTTCACCTCGGTGCGTATACGAAGGTCTGCATGCAGGGGGCCTCCCGGGAGCAGTGTGTTGTGTTATTTGGTTTTTTTACTGTAAGAGATGATTTTCTCTAGCAGCTCCGGCCATATGTCATCCTGTGGAAAGGCAGGCAGGGGGAAATAAGGTTCGGAGCCTTCGGTGAGTTGTTCTTCCTCTTTGGTGTCATTGGGAAACTCATTTTCCACCTTATTGTATCGCGCGCACGTGTGTGAGAAAAAAAGGGGCTGTCCCTGCTGTCCCCACTGTCCCTGCCTTGTAAGAATCGGCGGAACTGAATAACGGAAAATATTTTTCAGGAGGACTTGTCTTTAAAATTCACTTGAAATGAATTTGTTTTCCCACTTTTATTGTTAATGCGAAGAGAAGTCGTTATCTTCGCATTAACAATCCATTTAAGAAAAAGAGAATGATGAAATATCCCATTGGCATACAGAGTTTTGATCAAATAATAGAAGGTAATTGGGTCTATGTGGATAAGACCGATTTGGTTTATCGTTTGGTAACGACGACCAAAACTTGTTTTCTTAGCCGTCCCCGTCGTTTTGGGAAGAGCTTGTTGGTAAGCACGTTGGATGCCTATTTCAAGGGGCGCAAGGAACTTTTTGACGGCTTGATGATAGCGAAGTTGGAGAAAGACTGGCATCAGTATCCTGTGTTCAAGATAGATTTCAACGGTGTTAACTTTACGGAAAAAGGAAACTTGGAAGCTACCATAGAATATTATCTTGCCAACTGGGAGAAAATCTACGGAGAAACTCCCCGTGAGGTTCCTATGGGGAAGCGGTTCGAACAAATACTTTCTCTAGCCTATCAGCAAACGGGGCGTCGTGCCGTGGTGCTGGTAGATGAATATGACAAGCCTATTCTCGATGCATTGGATACTCCTCTGGAAGATGCCAACCGCGAAATCTTGAAAGCTTTCTATTCCACCTTCAAAGGGGCTGATGAATACTTGAGGTTTGTGTTGCTTACGGGAGTGACAAAATTTTCGCAAGTCAGTGTGTTCAGCGGGTTCAACCAGCCTAAAGATATAAGTATGGATAATCATTATGAAGCATTGTGTGGTGTGACTCAGGTGGAATTGGAACATTATTTTGCAGAACCTATTGCAAATTTGGCTGAAAAGTTCAATTATACAGTGGAGGAAATGAAAGACGTACTCAAAATGCAATACGATGGCTATCATTTTGGCAGCGGCTTGCTTGGTGTCTATAATCCTTTCAGCCTGCTCAATGCTTTTGATATGAACGATATCCGCGACTATTGGTTTGCATCAGGTACTCCTACTTATTTGATCAAACTTCTGCGGCATAACCACGAGCAGATGGATGAATTGACTGGGCGTTACTATGATCCTTCGATGTTTGTCGATTATAAGGCCGATGTGGAAAAACCGCTGCCTATGATTTATCAAAGCGGCTATCTGACGATCAAGGAATACGACTCCCGGAGAAACCGTTACCTGTTGGACTTTCCAAATAATGAGGTGAAAAAGGGATTTCTGACCATGGTGGCAGCCAATTATTTCAAACCCCAAGAGTTTGAAGTTTCCAACTGGATTGTAGATGCCGTCATTTTACTTGAGGAAGGGGAAACTACGGCTTTTTGTTCAGCTTTAACTTCTTTCCTTGCGGATATACCTTATGATTCTCATGGCTCGATAAAGACGGTTGAAGCGACAGAAAAACATTTTCAATATACTTTCTATCTGATTCTCCGTTTGCTTGGGGTATATTGCCAGTTGCATGTGGAGAAAACTCAGTCAAGAGGAAGAGTGGACTGTGTATTGGAGACAAAGGATTATGTATATATATTTGAGTTTAAACTGGATGGTACGGCTGCTGAAGCCTTGCAGCAGATAGAGGACAAAGGATATGCTACACCTTATCAGACAGACACGCGCAAAGTCACGGCTATTGGTGTCAGTTTTTCATCGGAAACCATGACGGTGGAGGAATGGGAGGAAAAAACGTTGTAGCCCAGTTGAGATTAAATAATAGTGCAAAAGTAATGCCTCAAGCCGGAATCATCACGATCCCTCTTGAGGCAGTCTTCATTTATGGAATTGGGGATATAAACCGCTTACGCTTTAAAATTGCGTGCTATTTTTTTATATCCATATACGGCACGGTTACCCAATTCTTCTTCAATGCGGAGCAACTGGTTGTATTTTGCCATACGGTCGCTACGGCTCAGTGAACCGGTTTTAATCTGTCCGCTATTGGTGGCTACGGCGATATCTGCAATGGTAGCATCTTCCGTTTCACCGGAGCGGTGGCTGGTCACAGTGGTGTAGCCGTTACGTTGGGCCATTTCGATAGCATCCAGAGTTTCAGTCAGCGAACCGATCTGGTTTACTTTTACCAGGATAGAGTTTGCACAACCTTCACTGATTCCTTTTTCCAGGAACTTCACATTGGTAACGAACAAGTCATCACCTACCAGCTGGCAACGGTTGCCCAGACGCTCGGTCAGCATGCGCCATCCTTCCCAGTCGTTTTCTGCCATACCATCCTCTATCGAATCAATGGGGTAGTCCCAACTCAATTTTTCCAGATAGGCAACCTGTTCGGCGGCACTGCGCTTTTCCCCTTTGGGGCCTTCAAACTTGGTATAGTCATAGATGCCGTCATGATAAAATTCGGAAGAAGCACAATCCAGACCGATGGTGATATGTTTAAACGGTTCATATCCGGCAGCTTCAATAGCGGCAAGGATACAATTCAAAGCATCTTCAGTGCCATCCAGTGCAGGGGCAAAACCGCCTTCATCTCCTACGGCTGTGCTTAGTCCGCGTTTTTTCAGCACCTCTTTCAAAGCATGGAATACTTCTGCGCCCATCCGTAAGGCCTCACGGAATGTCTTTGCGCCGACAGGACGAATCATGAATTCTTGAAAAGCGATAGGAGCGTCGCTATGCGAGCCTCCGTTAATGATGTTCATCATCGGGACGGGCATGACATAGGTATTTGTTCCGCCGATGTATCTGTAAAGAGGGATATCCAGATAGTTGGCGGCAGCTTTTGCCACAGCCAGGGATACGCCCAAAATAGCATTTGCGCCCAGTTTTGATTTAGTTGGGGTTCCATCCAGATCAAGCATGGCTTTGTCAATGCCACGTTGGTCCATAGAGTCCATTCCTTTCAATGCCGGAGCGATAAGGGTATTTATATTTTCTACAGCTTTTAATACGCCTTTGCCCCCGTAACGGGTCTTGTCACCGTCACGTAGCTCCAATGCCTCATGTTCACCGGTTGACGCACCCGATGGGACAGAGGCACGGCCCATAATCCCTGATTCCAATATCACATCCACTTCCACAGTGGGGTTACCACGTGAATCCAAAATCTCTCTTCCTTTAATCTCTGCTATTTTCATATAATTCTAATTTTATAAGATGGTTTTATTTTAATAACAATAGAGAAGCCGGATTTGTTGAGGTGCCAGGGAAAGTTTTTTCATGATATTTACTTTTTTATTTCTTTCCACAGAGTACATCCGTCTTCTTTTTTCGTCTCCCTTTAATAAAAGCTAAAGATCAATATGAAAATAAAATGGATAGTGGGGGGGCTGTTATGGGCAAGTTCTTACTTGCAGGCTGCCGCACAGGAATATAAACTGTGGTATGACGAACCCGCTCAGGTTTGGACTGAAGCGCTTCCGCTGGGTAACGGGCGGTTGGGAGCGATGGTATTCGGCAATCCCGGTGTGGAGCATATCCAGTTGAACGAAGAAACTATTTGGGCAGGACGTCCCAATAATAATGCTAATCCCGATGCGTTGGAATATATTCCCAAAGTGCGCCGGTTGGTGTTCGAGGGAAAATATCTTGAAGCACAAACGTTGGCTACCGAGAAAGTAATGGCGAAGACCAATAGCGGTATGCCCTATCAATCGTTTGGCGATCTGCATATTTCTTTTCCGGGGCATACACGTTATTCCGATTACTATAGGGAACTGAGCCTGGATTCAGCTCGTACCATCGTGCGTTATAAGGTGGACGGGGTGACTTATCAGCGTGAAACACTGACGTCGTTTGCCGATCAGGTAGTTATGGTGCGTCTTACTGCCAGCCAACCCGGAAAGATTACTTGTAACGCCAATCTTACTACTCCGCATCAGGATGTGATGGTTGCGACGGAAGGGGAGGAGGTTACCCTTTCGGGCGTATCTTCCTGGCATGAAGGACTCAAAGGGAAGGTTGAATTTCAGGGACGTATGACTGCACGTACTCAGGGAGGAACCCGGTCTTGTCGTGACGGAGTCTTGAGTATAGAAGGGGCGGACGAGGCTGTGATTTATATTTCCATTGCTACCAACTTTACTAATTACAAGGATATAACAGGTAACCAAGTGGAGCGTGCGAAGAACTATCTGCGCCGGGCTGTAAGTAAAGATTATATGACATCACGTAAGGCACACGTCGATTTTTTCAAGCAATATATGGACCGTGTCTCTTTGGATTTAGGCATAGACAAATATGCAGGGGTAACCACTGATATGCGTGTACAGAATTTCAAGGAAACGAAGGATGATTTTCTGGTGGCCACTTATTTCCGTTTCGGCCGCTATCTGTTGATTTGTTCTTCACAGCCGGGTGGGCAGCCTGCTAATTTGCAAGGCATTTGGAATGATAAATTATTTCCTTCCTGGGATAGTAAATACACGTGTAATATCAATGTTGAAATGAACTATTGGCCGGCCGAAGTGACGAATCTCAGCGAATTGCACGAGCCTTTGATACAACTGATCCGTGAAGTGAGTGAAACAGGGCGTGAGTCGGCCAAGATTATGTATGGGGCGGATGGCTGGGTATTGCATCACAATACGGATATATGGCGTGTTACCGGAGCTATAGACAAGGCTCCGTCGGGATTATGGCCTACGGGTGGAGCCTGGCTGTGCCGTCATTTGTGGGAACGTTATCTTTATACAGGCGATATGGAGTTTCTCCGTTCGGCTTATCCTATCATGAAAGAAGCCGGTAAGTTTTTTGATGAAATCATGGTGAAGGAACCGTTACATAACTGGTTGGTGGTATGCCCGAGCAATTCTCCGGAGAATACTCATGCGGGCAGTAACGGGAAAGCGACTACGGCTGCCGGGTGTACTTTGGATAACCAGCTGATATTCGATTTGTGGAATCAGATAATCACGACCGCCCGTCTGTTGGGTACGGATGCTGAATTTGCCACCCGTTTGGAACAGCGTTTAAAGGAAATGGCGCCCATGCAGATAGGACGTTGGGGGCAATTGCAGGAATGGATGATGGATTGGGACAATCCGCAGGATGTGCACCGTCATGTGTCACACCTTTATGGTTTGTTCCCCGGTAATCAGATTTCTCCTTACCGTACTCCCGAATTGTTTGATGCGGCACGTACTTCGCTGATTCATCGTGGCGATCCGTCTACCGGATGGAGTATGGGATGGAAGGTATGTTTGTGGGCCCGTCTGTTGGATGGTGACCATGCTTATAAACTGATAACCGATCAGTTGACTCTCGTACGTAACGAGAAGAAAAAAGGAGGAACTTATCCTAATTTGTTTGATGCCCATCCACCTTTTCAGATTGACGGTAATTTTGGTTGTACGGCGGGTATCGTAGAAATGCTGATGCAGAGCCACGATGGTTTTATTTATTTACTTCCCGCATTGCCGGCGCAATGGAAAGAGGGAAGCGTGAGCGGGATTATAGCTCGTGGAGGTTTTGAATTGGATTTGAGTTGGAAGAATGGTAAAGTGAGCCGGTTGGTGGTGAAATCCCGTAATGGGGGAAACTGTCGTTTGCGTTCTTTAAATCCGCTGGCAGGCAAAGGGCTGAGAAAGGCAAAAGGAGAGAATCCGAATAAATTGTATGCCATACCCGAAATCTTACAGCCGATTATAAATAAAGAAGCGAAATTGAATAAAGTTGAGTTGAAAAAAACTTATCTTTATGATCTGGAAACCAAAGCAGGTGAAGAGTATATATTCTTAGGTAAGTGATGATTCTTGCATTGATTGTAAGGATGAAAAATAGTAAAAAGAAGAAATATGAAAAGAACAGGATTAAACATTATTTGCTCATTGTTGCTGGCAGGTGGAATGTGTGCATGTACTGCCACTCCTAAACAGACCGAAGAAATCAAATGGAGCGAACGTATGGCTCAGTCGGAAATGCAACGTTTCCCAGAGCCTTGGATGATAGAAAAAGCGAAAAAGCCTCGTTGGGGCTATACGCACGGACTGGTGGTGAAATCCATGTTGGAGGAATGGAAACATACCGGTGACACTGCCTATTATAATTATGCAAAAATATATGCAGACAGTCTGATAGACACCGACGGTAAGATAAAGACCATGAAATATCTTTCTTTTAATATTGATAATATCAATGCCGGAAAGATTTTATTCGATTTTTATGAAAAGACGGGAGACGGGCGTTATAAGGTGGCGATGGATACTCTTCGCAAACAACTGGCCGAACAGCCCCGTACCAGTGAAGGCGGTTTCTGGCACAAACTGGTATATCCGCACCAGATGTGGCTGGATGGTATATTCATGGCTTCTCCTTATCTGGCTCAATATGGTAACGTATTCAAGGATACTACGGTCAATGCCGATATTGTGAATCAAATAAAGCTGATTGCCCGTAAAACGTATGATCCTAAAACCGGTTTGTTCTATCATGGCTGGGATGAGAGCAAGACACAAAATTGGGCAAATAAGGAAACCGGGTGCTCACCCAACTTCTGGAGCCGCAGTATAGGCTGGTATGCCGCTGCCGTGGTGGATGTATTGGACTATATGCCGGCGCAGTTCGAAGGACGCGACAGCATTATGACGATTATAAATACGTTGGCCGAAGGCATTGTAAAATACCAGGAGCCTGAAACAGGGGTATGGTGGCAGGTGACTGACCAGAATAACCGTAAAGGAAATTATCTGGAATCTTCCGCTTCATCGCTTTTTGTCTATTTTCTGTGTAAGGCTGTAAACAAAGGATATATTCCTGTGGAGTATAAAGCGGCCGCAGAGCGTGGTTTTAATGGCCTGATCAAACAATTCATTAAAGAAGAGCCTGATGGTTCATACACTATTACCAACTGTTGTGCTGTTGCAGGATTAGGTGGTAAAGGAAACCGGGATGGAAGTTTTGCTTATTACATAGGTGAGCCGGTGATAGAGAACGATCCGAAATCAGTAGGTTCCTTTATTTTGGCAGCTATTGAATATGAGAAAATGAAGCAGTAGGAATAATCTGAAAAAGATGAGGACATTTGTCAAAAAGGTCTTCATCTTTTCCGTAAACATCAGGACCTTTTTTAAACACCTTGTTGTTTTGATAAAAGCTCTTGTTTGGAGATTGTCAATTAATTAATAAACGAATTTGAAAATACAATGATGAACAGACACGCATTACTTTCCTTATTGGCTTTATTGCTATGTTGCTCTACTTCGTTGCCGGCGCAGAAAGCGAAAACGTATATTCCCTGGAAGAACGGCAAACTGGTGGTGTCCGAGGAGGGACGCTACCTGAAGCATGAAAATGGAGTACCTTTCTTCTGGTTGGGTGAAACCGGATGGCTGATGCCGCAACGTTTGAATCGTGACGAGGTTTCTTACTATCTGAATAAGTGCAAGGATGCCGGATATAACATGGTGCAGGTGCAGGTATTGAACGGTGTGCCTTCTATGAATATTTACGGCCAGTATTCCATGACAGACGGTTTTAATTTCAAAGATATCAACCGCAAAGGGATTTATGGATATTGGGACCACATGGACTATATTATTAAAAGTGCCGCTTCACGGGGCATCTATATAGGGATGGTATGTATTTGGGGAACTCCCGTGGAACAAGGGCTGATGAATGAAAAAGAAGCCGTGGCATACGGTATCGAAGAGAATACGGAAGAAGATAACTGGCGTTTTGTGGAAGCCAGTCAGGCAAAGACTCCGTTGAAACCGGTGATTGATGACGAACCTATTTATGAAGACATTCCACAGGGGCTGCATGATCCCAATGAAACCCGTTGGAATCAGCACGATGTGCGTCGTTATGCCTATTGGTCGGTATTTGCCGGATCATTCGGGCACTCATACGGTCATAATGATATCATGCAATTTATCCGTCCCGGATATGGAGCCTCTTTCGGTGCCGACGGACGTAAGAAAGCATGGTGGGATGCTTTGGAAGACCCCGGTTTCAATCAGATGAAATATCTGAAGAACTTGATGCTGACTTTTCCTTTCTTTGAACGTGTGCCCGATCAGAGTGTCATTGCAGGAACTAACGGCGAACGCTATGACCGTGCCATCGCTACCCGTGGAAATGACTATTTGCTGGTTTACAATTACTCAGGACGTCCTATGCAGATCGATTTGAGCAAAATCAGCGGTGCGAAAAAGAATGCATGGTGGTATAGCGCGAAGGACGGTAAGTTGGAATATATCGGTGAGTTTGACAGTAAAGTCACTTCTTTCCAGCATGATAGCGGTTATCTGAGCGGTAATGACCAGGTTCTGATTGTTGTGGATTCTGCGAAGGATTATGTGCAGAAAGCTTGGACAGCCTTGCCGGATGCCATACAGAAATGGAATAAGTAAGAAATATGCATATCATGAAAAAACAAGTATTATTAATCATTCTTCTGGCACTTCCGTTGTGGTTGAAGGCAGCGGATGTTTCGGTTACCGGCCTGCGTACCGAGCAGATGGTAGATCCCATGGGGTTGGATACTGCTGCTCCCCGTATGAGCTGGCGGTTGGAATCTTCTCAAAGAAATGTGATGCAGACCGCCTACCGGATCTTGGTTGCGTCTTCTCCTGAACTTTTAGCACAGGATAAAGGAGATTTGTGGGATTCCGGAAAAGTGGAATCCGATGCGTCCGTATGGATTCCCTATCAAGGGAAGCGTTTGAAAAGCAATCAGCGTGTTTACTGGAAAGTGAGAAGCTATACCAATCGCGGTGAGACAGAATGGAGCGAGCCTGCCCGATGGGGGATGGGACCTTTAGGTGAGATTCATTGGAAAGGACGATGGATAGGTTGGGACGCTGCGTTTGCATGGGACCGGGAAGATTCACACAGCCGTTTGAGCTCTCGTTATTTACGCACGGAATTTAAAACGCAAGCCAAGGAGATAAAGTATGCTACCCTTCATTTGTGCGGTTTGGGTATGTACGAACTGTTCATTAACGGTCAGCGGATAGGTGATCAGGTATTGGCGCCGGCTCCAAGTGATTATCGTCGTACTGTGCTTTACAATTCTTTTGATGTCACCAAACAGGTTGCCGGAGGAAATGCCGACAATGCCATCGGAGTGACCCTGGGCAACGGACGTTTCTACACTATGCGTCAAAATTACAAACCTTATAAGATTCCTACTTTTGGTTACCCCAAGTTGCGTCTGAATCTGATTATAGAATATACCGACGGCAGTATCCAGCGCATCAACAGTGATGAGAAATGGCGTTTGACGGCTCAAGGGCCTATACGTAGCAATAATGAATACGATGGTGAGATTTACGATGCCCGTATGGAATGGTACGGAACTGGATGTGGAAAATCTCCGCCATAGCCAGAGTACGGATTATTATATCTGCAACGGTAAAGAAAACAACACCTCCTGGAGTTCTCGTTTTTCTTATCATGGATTCCAATATGTAGAAGTGACAGGTTATAAAAATCTGAAGGCGGAAGATTTGGTTGCTGAAGTAGTATATGATGACTTGGAAGATAACGGTACTTTCGAGTGTTCCAATGATATCATGAACCGGGTTTATCGGAATGCCTGGTGGGGAATTTCCAGTAATTATAAAGGAGTGCCTTTGGATTGTCCGCAGCGTGACGAGCGCCAGCCCTGGCTTGGCGACCATGCTATGGGAACGTGGGGGGAAAGTTTCATGTTCAACAATGGATGATTCACAGTCAGGACCCTGCCCGCAAGACGGATGGAGCACTGATTGCTACAGCCTACTATTATAAGGTATCGCAAATGCTGGCCAAGTTCGCCCGTTTGCAAGGTCTGGAAGATGAGGCGAAAGGATTCGAGAAGGATGCAGCAAAAATCAAAGACTGCTTCAACGCCCGTTTCCTTACGGTTAAGAAGGGAACTTCTCCGGTACAAACGCCGCATGTTCTTTATCCCGACAGCATATTCTATGGTAACAATACGGTGACGGCCAATATCCTGCCGCTGGCTTTCGATATGGTTCCTGAGGCCTATAGGGAAGAAGTGGAGAAAAATGTAATAACAGGCATTATCACCCGGAATAAAGGTCATATCAGCAGTGGGGTGATAGGTATGAACTGGATGATGCGTGAGCTTACCCGTATGGGGCGTGGCGATGTTGCTTTCCTGTTGGCAAGCAACAAGACTTATCCCAGTTATGGAATACCACTGCATTGGTTTATCTTCCAACGTTGGACGAGAAGGCGGTAAAAGACAAGGACGTTACCTTTGTACGTCGGGAAGGCAACTCTACCGTATGGAGTGTTCCTTCGGGGAACTATCATTTTTCGGTTAGCATGGACCCTTCTTCAGGTAAAAACCGTGCAGGTATCGTGGAAGATCAGTTCCTATACGAACAAGCTTCTTTTCCCGAATGCCACGGCGCTACTATTGTGGAATTGAAGAACGGAGACCTGGTAGCCTCTTTCTTTGGAGGCACTAAAGAGCGTAATCCGGATTGTTGTATCTGGGTATGTCGCAAGCCGAAGGGCGCGACGGAATGGAGTGCACCTTATCTGGCTGCCGACGGGGTGTTTAGTCTGGATGATCCGCAGGCTGTCTTGGCAGGCATTACGGCAGAATCCACTCCGGCGGATGCCGGCCCCGTGGCTTCTACGTTTAAAGGGGACAAGTCCCGGGCACGCCGCAAGGCTTGTTGGAATCCTGTGCTTTTCCAGATCCCCGGCGGAGATCTGATCCTGTTCTATAAAATAGGATTGAAAGTAGCCGATTGGAGTGGTTGGCTGGTACGTTCTAAAGATGGTGGAAAAACTTGGAGCCAACGTGAACCGTTGCCAAAAGGTTTCTTAGGTCCTATTAAAAATAAGCCGGAGTATGTGGATGGCCGTATCATTTGTCCTTCCAGTACGGAAGGCGATGGAGGATGGCGTATCCATTTTGAAATTTCGGATGATAAAGGAAAGACTTGGAAGATGGTAGGTCCTGTAGAGGCGGAAATGAGTGTGCCTACAGCTTTGCGTAAGGCAAATGCGGCCAATGTAGACGATCAGGAAGGCGGTGAAGCCATAAAAGGAGAAGGCGAGAAGCCTATTTATGCTATCCAGCCCAGCATTTTGCGTCATAAGGATGGGCGTTTGCAGGTACTTTGCCGTACACGTAACGCACAGATTGCCACTTCATGGAGCAGTGACAACGGTGAAACATGGAGCAAAGTCACTTTGCTTGATGTTCCCAATAATAATTCGGGCACGGATGCCGTAACCATGAAGGATGGCCGCCATGTATTGATTTATAATGATTTCAGCACATTGCCGGGTACTCCGAAAGGGCCGCGTACACCGTTGTGTGTGGCGGTTTCGGATGATGGCATTCACTGGAAGAATGTAATGACATTGGAAGACAGCCCCATCAGCCAGTATTCTTATCCGTCCATCATTCAGGGCAAGGATGGCAAACTGCATGCCGTATATACCTGGCGCCGTCAGCGTGTGGCTTATAAAGAGTTGGATTTGAGCAAACTGAAATAATACAATTGTGGATAAAGGAATTCTTTGATAGAGAGTATTGGAGAATTTGAAAAAACGGGTGTCTGAAATAAAAATCAGATACCCGTTTTTTGAAAACAGACTCCATTATCCGCCAATGAAAGCTCTTTCTAAAGATACAGAATATGAAATAATTATAAATAGAGTACAAACGTTTCTTATTATCGTCCTCCCTTTATAAAGAAAAGAATAAGTGACAGATTATTATGAAAAGCATTAGACTACTACTTTTACTGGCTTCCGGAGTAACTACGGGAGCATTTGCCCAGTCGGGCGGGCTGACGGATATGAGCCAAAGTCGTTTTGCCAAGATGGCCAATACGGAATTAGGTGCCGTGCATTGGACAGATGGCTTTTGGGGCGACCGTTTCAATGTATATAGCCATACCTCCTTGCAAAGTATGTGGGATACATGGAACAATCCCGATGTTTCGCATGGCTTCCGTAACTTTGAAATAGCTGCCGGTGTTTGCGAAGGCGAACATTGGGGACCTCCCTTTCATGACGGTGATATGTATAAATGGATGGAAGGGGTGGCTTCCGTGTATGCCGTCACGAAAGATCCCGAATTGGATAAACTGATGGATCACTTCATTGAACATGTGCGTGCCACCGGAAAGACTACTTTATTCGATGCTGCCGTAAAAGCGACGGACTTCCTCTGTCATTTCTATGAAACCGCTTCTGCGGAACTGGCAAGAAATGCCATTTGTCCCTCCCATTATATGGGCGTGGTGGAAATGTACCGTGCTACAGGGAATCCCCGTTATCTGGAACTTTCCAAGAATCTGATTGATATCCGTGGTATGGTGGAAAACGGCACCGATGATAATCAGGACCGTATTCCGTTCCGTCAGCAATACAATGCGATGGGACATGCCGTGCGTTCCAATTACCTGTATGCCGGTGTGACCGATGTGTATGCCGAAACAGGAGAAGACCAACTGATGAAAAACCTGACCAGCATCTGGAAAGACATTGTGACCCGCAAGATGTATGTTACAGGAGCATGCGGTGCGCTGTATGACGGCACTTCGCCGGATGGAACCTGCTATGAGCCGGACAGCATTCAGAAAGTACACCAAAGCTATGGCCGTCCTTATCAGTTGCCTAATAGTACGGCGCATAACGAGACCTGTGCCAATATCGGCAATATGCTTTTCAACTGGCGTATGCTGGAAGTGACGGGCGATGCCAAATATGCGGATATTGTGGAAACCGCCCTTTACAACAGTGTGTTGAGTGGTGTCAGTCTGGATGGAAAGAAATATTTCTATACCAACCCGTTGCGCATCAGTGCGGATTTGCCATACACACTTCGCTGGCCTAAAGAACGTACCGAGTATATCAGCTGCTTCTGTTGTCCGCCTAATACGCTGCGCACCGTTTGCCAAGCCCAGAACTATGCTTATACGGTGACTCCGAATGCGGTATATTGCAATTTGTATGGAGCGAATACACTGGCTACAACTTTGAAGGAAACGGGAAAGATCGGGCTGGTGCAAGAAACGGAGTATCCGTGGGAAGGTGCTGTGAAGCTGACTGTTACCGAAGCTCCGAAACCGTCAAAGAAGAAAGCGTTTTCTTTGTTCCTCCGTGTTCCTGACTGGTGCGAGAAGGCAACTTTGAAGGTAAATGGCAAACCGGTGCAAGGAACCTGGAAAGCGAATACATACGCCGAGGTAAACCGCATCTGGAAGAAAGGGGATTGTGTGGAATGGGTGATGGATATGCCTGTAAAATTGCTGGAAGCAAATCCGTTGGCCGAAGAAATCCGTAACCAGGTAGTGGTGAAACGTGGCCCGTTGGTCTACTGTCTGGAAAGTATGGATATAGAAGGCGGGCATAAGATAGACAATGTGCTGATACCTGCCGATATCCGGTTGACTCCGAAAAAAATAACCATCGAAGGCAGTCCGATTGTCGCATTGGATGGTACTGCCCGTCTGGTCGATGAAGTATCATGGAAAGATACCTTGTACCGCGAGGTAGGAAAGGCCGACAAATGACCGGAATCCGGGTACCAAAGACTCTCCGAAAGCCACCCTTACAGCCGCATTGCGTCAGGCAAGGGAACTTCGTCGTCTTAATGATGAAAGTGTAAAAGGTGGCATCACCATCCATCTGGAGGCAGGTGACTATCATCTGTACGAACCCGTCTTTATCCGTCCGGAGGACAGCGGGACGGAAGCGTCACCTACCGTCATCACTTCGGATGGAAATGCCGTTCTGAATGGTGGGGTGGAAATCAGGAACTGGAAGAAGCAAGGAAAGTTGTGGGTAGCCGATGTCCCTATGTTTAACGGGCGTCCGCTGGATTTCCGGCAACTGTGGATCAATGGGCAAAAGGCTGTTCGTGCAAGGGATGTGGCAGACTTTGAAAAGATGTACCGCATCATCAACAACGACCCCCAAAACGAAATACTGTGGGTACCTGCCGCTGCTGTAAAGAAAATACAGAAGGCCCGATATGCCGAAATGGTCCTTCATGAAATGTGGTGTGTGGCAAATCTCCGTATCAAGTCGGTCGAAATACAGGGAGACAGTGCCGCCGTGCGTTTCCATCATCCTGAAAGCCGCATCCAGTTCGAACACCCGTGGCCGCGTCCTATGGTGACCAAGGATGGTCACAACTCGGCTTTCTATCTGACCAATGCCATGGAATTGCTGGATGAACCCGGCGAGTGGTATCACGACATTGAAAGCCGTAAAATATATTATTATCCTCGGAAAGGAGAGAAGATAAGCAAAGCCGTAGTTCCCGGCATCGAAACGTTGGTATGGGTGGAAGGAACGATAGACCGTCCGGTAAAGCACATCCGTTTTGACAATATTGCTTTCCAATATACCACCTGGATGCGTCCCTCTTTGCAAGGTCATGTTCCTCTTCAGGCAGGTATGTACATGACAGACGGATATAAAATCCGTCCTTCCATGATTCGTAAGAACAATCATAAGCTGGATAATCAAGGTTGGTTGGGCCGTCCGGCATCGGCAGTCGTAGTCAAGGCTGCCTGGGATATTGATTTCGAGAAGTGCCGTTTCCAGCATTTGGGCTCTACAGGCATTGATTATGAATGGGCCACCGATGGAGGACATATAAACGGCTGTCTGTTCCGTGATATTGCCGGGAACGGTATTGTAGCGGGCAGTTTCAGCCCTGCCGCTCACGAAACACATCTTCCATACGATCCTGCCGACCGTCGTGAGGTCTGTACCGGATTGACCATTTCCAACAACTACATCAACGATGTGACCAATGAAGACTGGGGCACTTTGGGCATTTGCGCCGGTTATGTAAGTGATATCAATATCGAACACAATGAAATCAGTGATGTATCCTATTCGGGCATTAGTCTGGGATGGGGGTGGACACGTACAGTAAACTGTATGCGCAATAACCGCGTGCACGCCAACCTGATTCATCACTATGCCAAGCACATGTATGATGTAGCCGGTATTTATACATTAGGTTCACAACCCCATAGCCGGATTACGGAAAATTGTGTTTCCGACATATTTTCACCCGGTTATGCACACGATCCCAATCATTGGTTCTATCTTTACACCGACGAAGGATCTTCATTTATCACCGTCAAGGACAACTGGACGGAAGGAGAGAAGTTCCTGAAGAACGCCAACGGTCCGGGCAATACATGGGAAAACAATGGTCCGATGGTGAACGACAGCATCAAGGCAAATGCCGGACTGCCCAAAGAATATAGCTATTTGAAGGAAAAATAAAACGTGATACCATTATGAAAAACAAACTTGCCACTTTAGTCGGAGCACTTGCATTGAGTGCTGCCGCCTCCGCCCAGACCTGGATCTGGTATCCGGGTGATTATGAGATATGGCTGGGCAACCGGATGAACAACCGCCGTACGGAACGCGGTGCTTTTTTCCCTCCCTTCTGGAAAACGGACAGCCATTATGTGGTAGTGGAATTCAGCAAGAAATTGGATCTGGCGGAACCGGAAGAAATATTCATTGCCGCCGAAGGAAAATACAATGTGAAATTGGACGGCAAACTGCAATTCGGTATGCCCTCCACCTTGAAACTCCCCGCAGGAAAACACAGTCTGAACATCAAAGTGTGGAATCAGTCCACTCCCCCCACTATTTATGTGAAAGGAAAAACCGTAAATACGGAACCTTTGGTTATATCACTCTGAAAGAGGTAAAGGGAAAAGGAACGATCCATATCTATTACGGTGAAAGTCCTGAAGAAGCCTTGGATACGGAATATTGCGAAACATTGGACAAATTGCTGGCAGAGCCGGGGCAGATAACCGATCTGGCCATCCGGAATACACGGAAACTATACGATGAATACACGTTGGACAACAGCAAGGCCTTCCGTTATGTCTATGTCACTTGCGATCCGGGAGTAACGATACAGGACGTTTCCATGCAATACGAATACCTGCCCGAAGAGTACCGGGGCTCATTCAAATGCAATGACGAAGAGCTGAACCGCATCTGGGAAGTAGGAGCATACACCATGCACCTTACTACCCGTGAATTCTTTATCGACGGCATCAAGCGCGACCGTTGGGTATGGAGTGGCGATGCCATCCAGAGTTACCTGATGAACTACTATCTGTTCTTCGATAATGAAACCGTGAAGCGTACCATCTGGCTGCTTCGCGGAAAAGACCCTGTGACCAGCCACAGCAATACCATTATGGACTACACCTTCTATTGGTTCCTCAGTATTTACGATTACTATATGTATTCCGGTGACAAAGACTTTGTAACCCAACTCTATCCGCGTATGCAAAGCATGATGGACTATGTATTGGGACGCACCAATGCCAACGGTATGGTGGAAGGCATGACCGGTGACTGGGTATTCGTAGACTGGGCAGACGGTTATCTGGACAAGAAAGGCGAACTCTCCTTTGAGCAAGTCTTGTTCTGCAA
>PPYE01433188.1_pt1 | contig 16852 bp, 24 predicted proteins | sample 1559881 | NCBI WGS metagenome assembly PPYE01 (sample SAMN08240022, study PRJNA423297) | Human gut metagenome, whole genome shotgun sequencing project. | reverse complement strand
CAATACCCCTTGACATTGGTAACTTTGTTCGAGGGGGTTTATCTAAAAGGGATTCACTTAAAAGATTCTTTATAGATAAGCTCAAAAAATTACTTGCAATCAACTATCAAAACAAGTAAATTACTAATCAACGGGAGGCGATAACCTCCCCACTAAATAAAACCCTTAAACTAGGAGATTCAAAAATGGCAACTATCCGCGCTACTGTCAATGCCTATGGCTGTTATACTCTGGACGTTAAATTCGATATTGGTGGAACTGATGAGTGTTTTTCATTAGTGAAGACAGTTATCAAACAAGTTATTCCAGATTATAACCCTACTGATGACTTCTGGAAAGATGCTGTAAAAGAGGCATTAAACGACGAGCATCACTATCATTACTGGGGTGACTTGATTGTTTCCCTGTACTACAATAAACAAGGTTACAACTAATCGACGCAGCGGGGCTAAATAGCCCCAGATACCTGAACAGCCCCTATTTAAAGGGGCTTTTTTACGTCTATCGAATCCTTATACAATCTCTTTCCATCACCTTTCCAGAATCTTCCCACTGATTCGATAGAACCTATCTCATACCTTAAAAGCAATAACTCTATAGTCTACGCTATAACCTCTTATCAAATCAACTTAAATATAAGCCCATAACCCGAAAGGGAAGGGCAACCGTTTAAACGCTCTATAAAGCTCTATAACAGCCTTATCAACCTAACTTAAGGGATTGCATTAACTCACCCTTAAAAGCCCTTTATAAAGCTTCTCAGAGACTTAAAAGAATCTTATAAGGGTGTAAGCTTTATCGTCTCGTTAGTTATCTTGTGAATATCTAAAAAGGGCTTGTTAGTGTCTTAAAAGTATGTTATAGGGGCTATAAAGTTACTTTGAAGTAGCTTAAAAGTTACGTAAATGTATCTTCAAAGTTACGTAAATGCTAGCCCCCTTAACATTCTCTTAACAATTTCTTAACAATCCCTACATAGTTATGCTTTTAAGGCACTTGTTAGAGACTTGTTAGCCCCTTGTTAAATCTCTGTTAAGACCACGTAAAAGCCTTGTAAGAGTCTTTGACATAGCCTTTAAAGCTTCTGTAAAGCCCTATAAAGAGCTATCTGTACAGTTGGGGGGTAAATACTAGGAAGAGACTTAAAAGAGCTTACAAGGAGCTATAGAGAGCTTTTAAGAGGGCTATTTAGAGAATCACTAAGAAAGAGAGGGAACGATAAGAAAGAGATAGTGACCATGTTAATAGCTTGTTAAAAAGGTTAAACACTTGTTAGAAACTTGTTAATTATCTTAATTGGTATTGTTACCAATCCCTACAAAATAACTCTTAAAAATTAACTTGTTAGCTCTTGTTAGTCATCTGTTAAGAGACTATAAAGACCATGTATCGTCTGTTAAGAAACTGTTACAGCCTTGTTAGTTCTGTTAAGAATCTGTTAAGACCTTTGAAGAGATGTTAAGAACTTGAGAGAGCTGTTAAGAGATTGTTAAGGATATTTTAAAATTTTGCAAAGGGGATGTTACAGGGATGTTAAGGGCTACCAAGCAGATATACATCTTCTACAGATATTTTTGAGTTCCTTCAAAGACCCTAAAAAATGACTTGATAGTCCTATTTTATAAAAATTTTAAAATTCTGAATAATTACCTAGACAGTCTTCTAAAAATACAGGCATAAACAGGCTTATAAGATACCTTGTTAATACCGTGTTAGACCTTGTGAGATAAGGTCTGTAAAGATATTCCTGTTAAGTTTGTTAAAACAGTCTATATAGAGGCTTAGTAGTACCTAGTGAACACCTATAGAGAGTGTCATAGGTAACCTAGAGATTAAGAGGTGTATAGGAGCTTCTAAGAGGGTGTAGAGGAATGGTTAAGGTGATTGTATAGGTTGTTAAGAAGGCTTGTTAGAAGAGTGTTTAGAAGGGCTATACAGAGGGGCTATTAAGACCACTAGATAGTTACTAAGATACTATATAGTACTATATAACTATATAGAGAGTAAGATTAAGAAGGTTGTTAAGAAGGATAGATATTTTATTCACATATGATGGTGACCCAGAGGTTGGGACAACCGATAAAATTTTATAAAAATAAATTTCGTAAATTTTACTCAATAAAAAGCCCCCAATTAAGGAGGCTCTTAAGATATTTTAAATCAGTGTTTCCAGAACTGTCTTCAGTGATGACTTGGTTGTCTGATAAAAATGAGTAAATCCATTGTTGTTATCGAATACCTGCATCATGATATCATCTCCCTTGATTGGGTACACTCGGATATCATAGTGAAAACCATTAAAGACACAAGAGCCATTACAGAATGCACTAAAGTCATCAACTGAGATATACTCTTCATGTCCTGTGATTTTTATACAAACACCTTTACTCGGTCTCTTAGGGTTGATATCTTCCATCACAGACATACTCTGTCCACCAAGAGATACCATAGTGACCACTTTACGGTTCTTCTGTCTAAAGTACATCTTAACTTTCTGCAAAGTGTCTTCATAGAACGGATAAGACCTTTCTACAAAGATTCCTTCAAGTGGCTCTTTACCATTTTCAACTTCTCTGTTATGCCGCACTGCAAAGATAATTTGTTCGAACCAGTCAAGATTTTCTTCGGAGAGTGCTTCTCGAACATCCTTCCAGTCAAGTACTAAGTAGTTACCTTCAACTTCTTTTAAGTTATCTTTTTCCATATCTATCACACCATTATCGTAAAACTTGATATTCTGGTACTGCGAATTTATTACTATTGTTCTTGATGAGGTCATCCTCTGAAACTAAAAATGTAATACCACATAAGTGTCTGTAACGACTATCATACTCGAATATCTTAAACAGATATTTACCATCATGATAAACCTGTTGCACTTCACCTTCTGCAACAATCTCGCCTGTAATAAAATTTTTTAGTTTATACACATTACCAACTTTAGGTACTGTTTTCATCTCAGGCTCTTTTAGTGCTACACCTATTTTTGCATCACCGAGTAAATGAGAACTCTCAAAAGCTACGTGTTTCATATAAGCTTCTGAGCATTCCCAGATAAAACAGTGTACAAGAACCTTAGCAGCATGTCTTGAACAGTTTAACTTATCACAAATTTCTGTGTACATCTCATCTTTAGTCGAGTTGTCAAGCATTGCTCTTTGCACTACTTCTTTAATTTTCATAAGCTCTCCGAATAACCCTATTAAGCATCTCTAAAGTCAGCTTTCCAGATTCTAAATGTGGCATAACAAGCTTTAAAGCTTTTTCAACATCATGCACAACATCTATTATACCCTCTTCATAGGCTTCTACGAGGATATCTTTTACACAGATATAGCCTTCATTGATAAGGATTTGCATATCAAAATCTTTTGATTGCTTGTTTAACTTACCTCTCCAATACCCATCAGCATTAAAAGATATCACTTCACACTCTTTAAAATCCATATCATCTGCATTGAATGGAGTAATTATTGTGCATTGGATTGGGTATTCTACACCAGTGGTGTCAACATCAAAAACCTTCACAGAAGTGAGTGGTTTCTTTGTTTTAGAGCAGTAAACTGTCAATCTTTTACCAATAAGCTCTTTCATTTCGCTACCTTCTAAGTTTCTACAAAGGGGCTATCAAATAACCCCTCAAGCTACTACTCAGACTTTTCAGTCTTCTTATCGGATTTCTTACTAGTCTTCTTCTCAGCTTTCTGCTCAGGTTCCTTCTCAGAAGTTGCCTTGATAACCATATCAAGAAGCTCTGATAAGTCACTCTTCAGCAAAGTAACAGGCTGCTCATTGTAGAAGTTTTTGTCAAGATAAACTTTGAACTCTTCAATAGAAGGAAATCCAAAAATTGGTACAGGTGTCTTAATCATTACTTAGTTTCTCCATAGGCATCTTTTAAGATTGCCTTGTTAATCATTTCAGCGATTGCAAAACGAACACATACAGCTATAATTGTAGGTTGCATTCTTTACTTACCTCTTCAAGTTTAACCTCAGAGTCCTTAAGCCGTTTCTTATGAACTCTGAATCTCATTAGTGCGATGATAATACCAACTAAAGGGACAGCATACAAGTACCAAACATCATATACCTTTGCAGTAATCTGTGTAATGGTTAAGTCTTGAGCTATGGAACTGATTGTTGATACTGCCAGTAATGTTGCTAGGAAAAATGCCAGTACCATTACCGTACTTAAACAACCTCTGGCATGGTGTTCATGCTTAATGCACTTATTCTTTTCGTCAACAACTCTGTTGTAGTCATTTGTAAAGTCTCTGTAGAAAGCTTTCAAGTATTCTTGAGTGTAGCCTTCAAAGCAACCTGTACCGTACCAATAATCACCACCAAAATGTGCTATGATACCAGTATCCCCATTTGGTTTGGTTACTCTCAAAGAAGTGTGATGACGAGTATCCTGATAATCTATCTTGTATCTTTCTTCGTAAATCATTTTCCAACCTCTCTCAATCGTTTATTCCACTCAAGGTCAACAAGTCTTTGCAGGACTTTCCCTCTAGGTGTTACACCTTTTAAATCTGCATCGTAGCAACGGTAAAAGTCACCTTCAGCGTGTTTACCATAGCATTTTCTAATATTCTGACTCCTACGATATTGTTCTAATAGGGACAGCTTGTAGTAATCTTCAACTGTAGTTAGTTTTTTCATTCTTTCACCACGCATCTTCTTAAGAAGCTAAAAAGGGAACTACCTCTCGATAGCTCCCATCATAGTTAATATTGTATACTTGGTCAAGAGTATTTTTTAGGCAGTAATGCGCTACGCTTGTTACTCTCTTCACTCAATAGTGCGATAAAATCGTCACCTTTGCCTTTCCACGGGCTGAATGAAGGGATATGTTCACGAATAGCCTCAATAACCGTCTTAAGTGCTGTATTTTTCATCCACCAGTCAGAATCTGCTGATGCTACAACATAGTACCCGCCATCATCAGTAAGGATTGGCTCTGAGATACATGGTGAAATCAGAGTGGTGATGATTGAACCATTGTTCATATAGTATGTACGCTTCATAACCTTTTCAAGAAGCTTGTGAAGGTCACCAAACAGTGTTACAAGCTCTTTGTGGTCAATGTCTTTTTCGAGGTTTGCTCGATACTTCAATAGTGCGGCATCAACCTCTCTGTCATTGAACTTGAAATATTGAACTTCTTCAACAAGGCAAACACTGATGTTGTTAACATTCATAGTCAACTTACAAACTTTTACAGGAGAGTTGATATTTGGTTGAAAAAGTGCAATACACCCTTCAATATTTCCAAAATGCTGTACCAGTGTTACTTGTGGCGTGATATTCTGTTGCTCTTCGGACATTACAGTTTCCTCATTAAATACTTTTTAAGTTGTGTGTTAGGTTTCTCAAAAACTTCTATAGAAGATATCTTGACAGACTCACCACGCATACCAGTATGTTTGAATATGTAGTACTCTAACATCCCTATATACTTTGCTGGTAAGTCATATTTTACATACACCGTCACAGAATCTTCAAACTCAACAACCTTTGTACCATCTTTGTAGTTAAACTCTTTAGGATGGTTGTAGTTGTCTATGTCATACATTAAAAAGAGTCTTTTCCGTTGCATATCAAGCTTGTTTGTTAAAGACTCTTTGATATCTGAGAAGTTTTTGTACACTGTGACATGGAGCTTACTCATCGTTAAACTCTCTGACGAAGAAATAATTGACTTTGTTATTACCTACCATAAGGTCAAAGCAGGTATTTTCAAAAGGTTTGTTGCAGGCATCGTATGAAACATATGGGTCAGCTACTTGCTTAGTGCTTAACTTCTTACTTGATGGATTTAAGAGGCCACCATACAGCTTCTTGATAGCCTCTTCTACAACAGACCAGATAATTTCGTCAGTAATTTCTTCGTACAGGTCAAGTTCACGCTCTAGTGAGAAGTCACAAATAGGGAAAACAACCTGTACTTTACTCATTAACGAACAACCTGTGAGACTTGAATTGCTTCAGTTACAGACAAATCACCAACTTTCTCTTCTTTGATAAAAGTGAAGGTGAGTTCAACAGGCTCTTGCTCTTCTTGCTCAACTGGAATGCCATTAAGCTCATCGCGGATTGATTGAGTTGTCCAGTCTTCTCCACCATCTGGATAATGGATGGCGTAAAGAGGGAACTCCATGTCATACCAGCCAAATACAGGGCAACCATCTGCATCATCTCGCATTCTGCGAAGGGTGCTACCTGAGCCTGTAAAGCGAAGACTAATATTCCCATTACACTCAAAAATCACTGCGTCAGCAAGTCCAGCATCTTCTCGACCATCATGGCCAAAGGTGTCAACTTTTACTTGAATCTCTTTATTCATAAAAACCTCTCTCTGCTTGTTCTATTTTTGCTCTTAAAGCTTCGCAATGTTGTAAATGATAGTTAGCTTCTTGTTCATGTGTTGCTAACTGCCTTTCCAGAACAGTTTTATAATAACTTGCGAGTTGCTCTTTTGTCAATGGGTGCTCTGAAATAATATCAAGTCCACTTTCACCAAGAGGGTTGAATTGTCCATGTTCGTTGACATTGTAAGTCTCAAACTTGAACAGGCCATTGTTCACAGACTCAATAGGTGACAGTTCAACAAGCTCTACAGTAAACCGTGTATATACTTTGTCACCTCTTGAAACCACATTGTTCCCGACAATGCGTACAAGCGAGCCATTACGAGTGTACTTAAAAGTTCCAAAGTCACTAGCCCAAAGTTTCATAATTTTCTCCTTAGAAAATAAAAAAAGGCTCCCGAAGGAGCCTATGAAGATATTACTTTGGATATACACTGTCAAGATAAATGTCAGCTTCCATTCTACGTCTGTTTTTCAGGCCGTTTGAAGTGACCTTCTTACCTTTGACTGTAACCTTGTTCCACCACTGCATAGCTTCTGCACAACCGACCTTATTACCAGCATTGTGGCGCTTGATAAATGTAGAATCCTGCATAGCTGTGATACCGATGTTGTATGTTTCACTTACAAGTGCATCGAACTCATTCTGAGAGGTTGGAACCTTGATAGCTTTATTCACTGCTGCAACGAACTTCTCAACATCTGCAAGAAGATACTGTTCAGCTTGTTCAGCAGTAATTTTCATACCCATCTTAACAGGTTTTCCGTCAATACGGATTGTACCATACCCGATTGTCGGGATTCCGGCAGAGTCTTCGTAAGCCTCTAACTTCAGACCTTCGAAGAACTTAATAGCTTCTAAACCTTTTCTTGAGAGTTGCATTATGCCTCCCCTGCTGGGTTAACTGTAACTGTTGCAGCATTAGATGTCACAGAGCCACCTGCACCAGTAACTACACAGGTGTAGCTTCCTGCATCAGCAGCGGTTGCACCTTCTTTGGTGTAAGTTGCAGCAGTTGCGTCTGGGATGACTTCCTCACCTTTCTTCCACTGATAACCTGTTGCACCAGTAGCCACAACATTCAGCGTTAAGGTCTCACCTTCAGTGATTTCTTGATTTGCTGGCTGTTGAGTGATTACTGGAAGTGCATTCACAGTAACTGTTGCTGCATCTGAGGTAACACTTGTTCCACCCTCTCCAGATACAACACAAGTGTATGAACCAGCGTCAGAAGGTGCTACTGACTGTTTTGTGTAAGTTGCAGAATTGGCACTAGGGATGTCCTCACCATCCTTTTTCCATTGATATCCAGTGGCATTAGTTGCAATAACGCTTAGGGTAAGTGTACCCCCTTCATTTACTGTTTGATTGGTTGGTTGCTGAGTGATTGATGGTGGTGTGATGACATCTTTCAACTTAGCATTCAACATTGAGAACGGCTTAACTCTTGCCAACCATTCACAGTAAATTGTGTCAACATCTTTACCATTGATGATTGCATACTGCAAATCCATGAAGAAATCAGCAGTTCTCATCTGTGCACCAACACTGTAAAGCAATTCATCACTAAATGGAACTTTATAGTCTGGTTTGTAGTCAAACTCATCAACTTCTGCGATATCAGCTTCAGGCCAATATGAACTATAGGTAAGTGGTAAAATAGCCTCTTGATATGTTCTAAAATCATATCTCTTACCAGCCTTTACATTTGCAATGAAACCCTTCACAAACTCTTTGAAGTCTGGGTAAGTCTTTGCTTTAATCATTTCTTTTTAGCCTCTAAATGTGCGTTTAGTCTAAAATAACCTTTGTGATGCGGAGATACATCACCAACAACAATACCTTTAACCTTGTAGCCTTTACCAATTACATACTGGATATCCATAAGGAATCTTCCAAGTCCAACAATATGGAACATTGGATATAATAGGTTCTCAGAATCTGGAATATTGATTTCAGGTTTGTAGGTACGCTGTTCGACTGTTGGTGTAATATCTTCTTCAGGCCATTTGCTGAGTCTCCATGTCAAAGGTGTTGGGATAACATCATTAAGGTTGTACCTTTCACCATTTTTCACGGAATTGATATAGGATTGTAGGAAGCAATAAAAGTCTTTTGCACTCTTAGCTTTCATTAAGTATCCTTATAAATAGTTAAAGGGGCATCAGCCCCTATTCACACTTAAGCTTTGGTCTTAAGTAGGTTTTTAAGTTTTTTAAGATTCATACTCTCATCAAACTTAAAACCAAATCCATTGACATAATCAATGAACTCGGATTTCTTACTGAGTGACAATGCGTAACTCATATCAAAGTTCTTACTTGTTTCTGCGTCTGGACTAGAGTTCACATCAAATGAAATTTCCGTAGGCTCTTGCTTACTTTTTCTCATATTATCAACCAACAAACACGTATAGTTTGCTGGATAGAAATTTACACTACCATCAACGTAGCTGTACTTATTATTATGGATAAGGTTGGAAAATACCTTAAGGAATGTTTCTGAGTCGTGGCAAACAAGTTTGAATTGGCTGCTCTCTCCAAGCGCAACTAATGAGTACGGACTTTCACTATCAAAGTCATAATTTTGATTCGATGCCGTTACTGTTACACGCATCAAGTTATTAGCAATAGTCTTCTGTTTAAAAGAATTTTGAACATAGTGAAGACCTCTATCACACTGATTGACTAGCTCTTTAAGCAGGTCATTTGCATATGGTGAATTAATTGATACAGAGCCATCACTATTGTAATTAAAACTTACTGTTAACATTTTTCAGTTCTCCTGCGGTTTATAATTTTGCTGCAATAGAGAAACGAAGTAAACTCACTGGAAGAAACCATTAAGTGTTGTTCACTAGATTGAGCCATTGCCCTGAAATACATTCCAGTCAAAGCATCATAGTGACTATTCTTTCCAATTGAGGTTATATAGCCATGACTCTTTGCAGTTTGATATAAATCTATAATATCTGCGATTTCTAATTGGGAACTACACATAGATAATCCTCTTGTCTTCTGTAATTTTGAAAGAACAGGTACAGACCAATTTCAGAGGACGAATAGTAGATTAATTCTACCCTTTTTGATTCCTTACAGTGATTGGTATTCTTACCTTTCTTCGGTTTATTTGATTTTCTCATTAAGTCTCCTTTGTAGAACAAGGCAGACCTACAGCTTTAACTAAGATGGTACAGTAATCCATACAACAAGTCAAGAACTATTGCAAGTTAAAAAAGTTGTTGACAAAGTACTTGACAAGGTGTAGGCTTATAAATACTTAGAAGATAACTTAAAAGGTTCCTCTAAAAAGGCTATTTAAACAGATATCTTTCTGGATATCTATCTTTTATCTTAAAAGCCTTTTAAGAGGTCTTATAAGAGGCATACCAATGAAAAACAGAACAAACAAAGGCCAGTTTAAAAAAGGCCAATCTGGAAACCCATCTGGAAGACCAAAAGGCTCTCGTAACAAAAGCTCACTTGTAAAAGCTCAACTGACCATTGATAATTCTGCTGAGTTTGCTGCAAAGCTGTTTGAGGCAATTGTTACAAGGGATGCTGCTAAGCTTGCAGAGTTCGGGTTAAACACTGACGACGTAACCATCAAGAGTATGATTGAGGTCGGTAAAACTATCATGACTCACTCAGCAGGTGAGATGAAAGCAATTGCAGCAGACACTAAGAAGACCCCTGATAATGGTGGTCAACCCCAGACAGATAACAAACCAACGTTCTCTGCTGTAGCGACTCTCAAAAAATAATTTTAAAAGGTGTTGACAGACTCTACAAAGTTGTTCTAAAGTCTGTCACATCAAACAACAAATGAGAGAAGAGAGTAAAATATGAGCGAATTATTTAAACATGCGCACCTTCATGCAGGTCGAACTGAAAATGGTGCTGTAAACCATACTTCATCAATGTCTGCTCTTGTGGACTTTTACAAAGCTGCTGGTTCAAGCCGTAGCAACGTAGAAATCTTACCAGACCTGTTCTACAAAGCTTTGCATGAGGATGTTGATGTTGCAGTTCGTATTTTACTGCATATGCGAGATGTACGAGAAGGTATGGGTGAGCGTAAAGCCTTCAGAACTGTTTTGCTTCAAGCAATTGAAGATAAAGTTTTAGAGCCTACACAGGTTCTTCGCATTATGGATAAGATTGCAGAACTTGGTCGTTTTGATGACTTCAAAATCTTCGTAGGTACTCGTTTCGAGACAGATGCCTTCAAACATTTAGAAGCAGCATTACTAGACCCTGCAACAGCAGGTTTGGCAGCTAAGTGGTTACCACGAGTCAAACCACGTCATAAGCAGTTTGTAAAACGTTTCTGCAAGTTTGCCAACTTGAGTGAGAAAGAGTACCGCACACTGTTGTCTGCACTATCTGATACAGTTGAGCAAAAAATCTCTGCTAATGAGTTTGGTAAGATTGACTACATTAAGATTCCTTCACTTGCTGCTGCACGTTACCAAAAACTGTTTAACCGTAAAGATGGAGAGCGTTACAAAGCTTACATCGAGTCCTTATCAAAAGGTGAGACTAAGATTAACGCTGGTGCTGTTTACCCATACGATGTGATTAAATCTGTCAAGTATGGTAATGCAGATGTTGCTAATGAGCAGTGGAAAGCACTACCAAACTGGATGGCAGAAGGTGAAAACATCTTGTGTATGTCTGATGTGTCAAGTTCAATGTCTTGGGTGAATTTTGGCTCCATTACTGCTCTGGATATTGGTGTATCACTTGCCTTGTATGTAGCAGAACGCAATACAGGTTGCTTTAAGAATGAGTTGATGGTTTATTCAACAAACCCTCACTTCATCGAACTGAGTGGTGATTTACGAAACCGTCATCGTCAGGTGATGCGACACGTTGAATATGGCTCAACTAACTTACAAGCTGCTTTTGACCGTATTCTTGAGACAGGTAAAAGAAACAACTTGACTCAGAAAGATATGCCAAGTAAGCTTATCATCTTCTCCGATATGGAGTTCAATCAGGTTGATGGAGCTAACGGTCGTACAAACTTTGAAGCAATTCAGAGTAAGTACAAAAAAGCTGGATACGAAATGCCACAACTGGTATTCTGGTACTTAGCAAACCGTAATGGTACTTGCGAAGTATCTGTTAAGGATAACGGTGTAGCAATGGTATCAGGGTTCTCTCCAGCCACTTTAAAAGCTCTGCTTGGTGGTGAGAAGTTTGACCCAATCAGCGTAATGCTCAAAGCAGTAATGATTGACCGTTATATCTGGTAAAAAGTTTTAAAAAGGGTATTGACAATGTGTTTGATACCCTTTAATATGTTCTACATAGAAACGAAATGAGAGCTTTTCTAAGATACTGAAAAATATTTTAAAAAAGTTCTTGACAATCACTAAAAAATAATGTTAAAGTGGTTACATAGAGTTTGAAAAGTTTATCTCTGTTTAGCTCAGCTTGGTAGAGCGTTCCGTTTGGGGCGGTAAGGCCGGAGGTTCAAGTCCTCCAACAGAGACCAAATTAATGTTCCAGTAGACAAAATGGTAAAGTCACCACTCTTTCAAAGTGGATATTTGAGGGTTCAAATCCCTTCTGGAACGCCAGTTTTGACAGAAGACCAATTACAGCAAACTTAATCTACTCGTCTGAAAGTTAATCGGACAAAGAAGATATTTGGTCTGGTCATTAAGAATTGCGGGTATAGAGAAAGGGCGTCTCACATGTCTCATTAGCATGGTATCGGCAGGTTCGACTCCTGCACCCGCCTCCAAATTTACAGAAGACCGTTTACAGCAATATTTATTAAATTTTTAGCGGAAAAAATTGAAAGATACGGTCTGGTAATACTAAACATGGTTAGGAAGCACATAAGGTATGTGCGGTCGCCTGTTAAGCGAATGGCACAGGGTTCGAATCCCTGACTAACCGCCAAATTTAGGAGAGAAGCGATTGCTCACCGATTTGTAAGGTGCAAGTCCTTAGCCTGAATAGAAATTAAATGTGTCGTTATCCCGTAGATGGTAGCGGTGGGGACTGTAAATCCCTTGTCATTGAGACTCGGTAGGTTCGACTCCTACACGGCACACCAATAAAGGTTATGTAGTTTAATTTGGTTAAAATACTCCCCTGTCACGGGAGATGATGAGGGTTCAAATCCCTTCGTAACCGCCAATTTTGAGAGGGCTATTTAGCCCCTCCCTTAAAGGGTTCTTACGAGTATCCTTTAAAGGAGCAGAAGACCAAATACAGCAAGAACGTATGAAAATTTCAAGCCAATTTAATTTTGAAAAATTTAAAACTTGGTCTGGCTCAACAAATTTACAGAAGACCGTTTACAGCAAAACTTAAACAATCTATTTCTCGGTAAAGAAAAGGCGAAGGTTCGATTCCTTCACTCGGCAGATGTCGAGTTGGTGTAATGGTAGCACTTAAGATGATAAACAACGGTCTGGTAATTATCTTTGTAGATAAGTTATTAAGCTTACCTGTGAGTATGCGACCACAAAGGGTGAAAGGGTAAATTCTAGATTTAAACCCAAAAAGGCACATCGCTACAGACCTTAAGCAAGTCTGGGTAGCTTATCTACAAAGATAATTTAATGGAAGTGTAGCAGAATGGTGATGCGGCAGACTTTTAATCTGACAGGCGATGGGTTCGAATCCCTCCACTTCTACCAATATGGTTCAGTCGCAGATAAGGTAATGCAGGGGTCTCATAAGCCCTATGAATGTGGGTTCGATTCCCATCTGAACCTCCAATTCGTTGGTGATATTATGTTTTGTGCTAATAAAGATTGTGACAACAAAGCCGTTAAAGGCGGAAAATATTGTTCACGCTCTTGTGCTGCAAGGGTAAACAACAAGAGTCATCCAAAAAGAAGACAAGAAGGCTCTTGTCATTCATGTGGAAAACAAACACCAAAATCAAGAAAGTATTGTGATGAATGTATTTCAAATGGTATTCTGAAACAATACAAAAACCCCGATGAAGAAAAGAAAGCGAAGTCACAACACGTTAAAAAGTCTCGTGACAAACTTAAGAGGGTTTTAGTTGATTACAAAGGTGGTTGTTGCTCAATTTGTGGATACAATAAGTGCATAAAGGCTTTAGAGTTTCACCACTTAGACCCTAACACAAAGGACTTCACAGTAGGACAAAAACACTTCTCTATAGAGGTAATGAAGTCTGAAGTTGATAAGTGTGTATTACTGTGTGCAAATTGCCACAGAGAGGTACACGAAGGGGTAACAATGCTGTGAAAGCACATATGGATGTGCATTCGGCTGATAACCGAAAGGCAGAAGGTTCGAATCCTTCTCACAGTACCAATTTCAATAAAGTTGTTGACATTGAGATGTGACCACTTTATAGTAACCTTAGTTTTCGTTGCGTAGCGTCTATTTTGCAAATTTAAAATAAATGCAAACGACAATGTTTTTCTGGCAGTAGCTTGATAGGCTAAACACCAGTGAGGTCTTCCAATCCCTCATCAAAGAATTTGGCGTACTCGCCCACGGTATGATTAATAAGGTGGGCATCTTTAAGGGCTTTCTAAGAGAGTCTTTAAAGATTAATGCACCCTTAGTTCAATTGGATAGAGCAACGGTCTTCTAAATCGTTAGTTACAGGTTCGAATCCTGTAGGGTGTGCCAAATAGTTAGCAGATTGCTTAGACGACCTTATCGGGTCTCCGTGTAAGGAGGTGGTCTGTATCTCATGTTTTCCAGAACATGTAAATAATCTGAGAAGGGGCTTTACAGTGTTGTGAAAATACGGTAAGCTTCGAATTATAGTGTGGGACGATGTTAAGACTCTAAGGCATGAGCAACGGCCTCCAAAACCGTTTCAAAGTGGTTCAACTCCTCCGTCCCATGCCAAAGTCTTATTAGGGGTAGGTAGCGGCTAATGGTAGCCAAACTGTCTTGAAAACAGTTGCCACTGTAGAGATACGGTGAGGGTTCGACTCCTTTACTTACCGCCTAATAAGATTTAAAGCCAAGCTTCATTCGGATGTTGCTTTGGTATACCGCGTGTATTGTTGTACACACTGATAAAACACCTAGTAGGTGTCACGGAGAAGAGATAATATCAAGCTCTCCAAAGGTTCTAGTCACCGGATTAAACAAGACTATGCAAAGACCTTTTTAGGTCTTTTTAGAGGGCTTCTAAGGTTATTACAGCTTGTTGTGGAACCTTGTTGCTTAGGTTCTTAGAAGTTCTCTAAAAAGGTTTAATGGGAGATTGACACATGGCACGTAGCAGTTTGACTAAAGATATTCTTGAACCTTTAGTAAAGGATTCAGTATCATTCAGAGAAGTACTTATTAAGCTTGGGAGAAAACCAGCAGGTGGTTCTCAGTCACATCTAAAGCGTGTTATAGAGAAGTTTGAAATAGATACTTCTCATTTCCTCGGACAAAAGGCTGGTAAGGTTAAAACTGTACCAAAAAGAAAGCCTGAAGAAATACTAATTCTACGTGAATCTGGTGAAAGAGCTAGGTCTTCACAACTAAGAAGAGCTTTAATAGCCTCTGGTGTCGAATACAAATGCTCTAAATGTGGTCAGTTACCGTATTGGTTGGGTAACCCCCTAACTCTTGATGTTGACCACATTAACGAGAACTGGTTAGATGATAGAAAAGAGAATCTTCGGTTCTTGTGTCCAAATTGCCACAGTCAATTCTCAAGACATTTGATTTAATGCACCTATAGCCCAACTGGTAGAGGCAGCAGACTTAGAATCTGCTCAGTGTGAGTTCGAATCTCTCTAGGTGTACCAAATTAATGCAGGTGTAGCAAAATGGTTATGCGGCTGACTCTTAATCAGTAAGACGATGGGTTCAATTCCCTCCACCTGTACCAAACAATGGGGTCATAGTTTATATGGTTAAAATTCGAGTTTTGCAAACTTGGGAACTGAGTTCAATTCTCAGTGACTCCACCAATTAGTGCATCCATAGTTTAAACGGGAAAATTACAGTCTTCCAAACTGAGGTTGAGGGTTCGATTCCCTCTGGATGCTCCAAATTAATGCTCCTATCGTATAATTGGCTATTACGGTTGCCTTGTAAGCAACTTATCAGGGTTCGAATCCTTGTGGGAGCACCAATTCAGAGGTCAAGTGAAAGACCGCTGGTGTCAACTGAAGACCGTAACAAATTCCACGGAGTTGAGTTAGCGGCACAACTTCAGACCTCTTTCACACTCGCTTAGTTTATATGGTAAAACATCACCCTTACAAGATGAAGAAAAAGGTTCAAGTCCTTTAGTGAGTACCATGTTCCAGTATCCCAATTGGCAGAGGATGCAAGCTCAAACCTTGTACTAGTGACGGTTCGAATCCGTCTTGGAACACCAATTTTGCAGGATTAGTTCAAATGGATAGAGCAACAGTCTACGAAGCTGTTAATAGGGGTTCGAATCCCTTATCCTGCGCCAATTTAAAGAGGCTATTTAGATGAGATATTTGAAGTATGCTTCATGGATTTTCTTAGCTTTGTTAGAGCCATTTGCAGCAATCTTAGCAGTTATCTTAGCACCTTTTGTAGTTCCATTCTACAGTGAGAAGAAAGGACACTTACCTTTCGGGTTCAGATGGATGGAGACATATGACAACCCAATTGATGGTGATGAAGGTCACGTTAAAAGATGGGCTAATATTAGATGGATTGGTAAACTAGGTGTCTACATGCAAAGAGTCGGATGGCTCTGGAGAAACAAAGCTTATAACTTCTCTTACCATGTATTAGGAAGAGATGTAAGAGATGTTACTAAGTGGAAAGGTAATATCAACGTAAGTTCTGACCCCGAAGATAATCAGACAGGTTATCTCCTAATGTGGAACAGTAATGCTTGGGGATTATTCGCTTTTATCCCATCAATTAAAATCTTTGGTAAACAATTTTACTGGAGAATTTATGTTGGGTGGAAACTTAAAAGTGTTGTCCCAGAAGAAAGAGCATTCTCAAGGGAAAGAGTTATGTTGGCATTCTTTATTCATCCACTGAGAAAGTAAAGATTTAAAGGGGATTAGTTTACAAGGTTAAAACCTCGGTCTTTGAAATCGAAGAAGTTGGTTCAATTCCAACATCCCCCGCCAATGCTCCATTACTCCAATTGGCAGAGAGGCCAGACTTAAAATCTGTGTTATGTATCGGTTCGAATCCGATATGGAGTACCAAATTTAGCGGTATAGCATAACTGGCAATGCAACAGTCTCTGAAGCTGTCCTATTAAGGTTCAAATCCTTATGCCGCTGCCACTTCTAAGGATTCTTACGAGAGTCCTTAAATGTGGCCTTATCATAAAAGGTAATGACCCATGCTGTGAACATGGTCTATACGGGTTCAAATCCCGTAGGTCACCCCAATTTATAGTCCAAGTAGCTTATATGGTTAAAGCGCGTGTCTGAAAAACATGAGAAGAGGGTTCAAATCCCACTGGACTACCAATTTCAAAGGTGCTTAATGAAAGAGATGACAGAACAAGGT
>PPYE01107284.1_pt1 | contig 16854 bp, 17 predicted proteins | sample 1559881 | NCBI WGS metagenome assembly PPYE01 (sample SAMN08240022, study PRJNA423297) | Human gut metagenome, whole genome shotgun sequencing project. | reverse complement strand
CATGATGCGCCGTGGTTGGGCTGGGCTTGCCGGAGCGGTTCGCGCTGGGGGCGGCAATCGGCAGCTTGCAGGCGCGCAGGAGCGCCGCCGCAACCGGGTGCGACGGCATCCGCACGGCGACGGTCGGCAGACTGGCGGCGACTTCATCCGGAATGGCGGACTTGCGCGGCAGAATCAGCGTCAGCGGCCCCGGCCAGAAAGCATCCATCAGCTTTTCCGCCAGCGGGGACACCTCACACAGGGGCGTGAGCTGCGCGCGGTCGTAGACGTGGACAATCAGCGGATTATCCGCCGGACGCCCCTTCGCGGCGAAGATATTCAGCACGGCTTTTGCATCAAGGGCGTTCGCACCCAATCCGTACACCGTTTCGGTCGGGAAGGCGACAAGCTGCCCGTCGTGGAGCAGCTGCGACGCAAGCGCGAGGGCTTCTGGGGTGGGGGAGAGAACTTGGGTCATAATATCCCTTCTTTTTTAATTCGGAATTCGGAATGCCGTACCCGGACAAACACGCGGGCAAAGCATGAAAATGCGACCAACTCAATCGCGTGAAAGGGTCAAGGGACGAAGTCCCTTGTGGAGTCCAGAGGCAAAGCCTCTGGCGGGTCAAGGGCAGCGCCCTTGGGTTCCCCCAATCAACACGCGGGCAAAGCATGAAAATGCGACCAACTCAATCGCGAAAAGGGTCAAGGGAGGAACTCCCTTGCGGGGTCAAGGGGCAGCGCCCCTTGGGTCACCTCATTTCCCGTAGCCTTTCGACAATCTCTTCCGCGTGCAGCGCGTCGATGATTTCGTCTAAGTCGCCGTCGATGATGTCTTGGATGCGGTAGAGGGTCAGACCAATGCGGTGGTCGGTCACGCGCCCTTCGCGAAAGTTGTAGGTGCGGATGCGCTCGCTGCGGTCGCCTGTGCCGACTTGAACGCGGCGGTTCTCCGCGTAGGCGGCGTCCTTTTCCGCGCGCATCTTCGCCAATAAGCGGCTGCGAAGCACCTGCATCGCCGTGTCGCGGTTCTTCAGCTGGCTCTTCTGGTCTTGGCACGTCACCACCAGCCCAGTCGGCAGGTGTGTAATCCGCACGGCGCTGTCCGTCGTGTTCACGCACTGCCCGCCGTGACCCGTCGAGCGGTACACGTCAATCCGCAAATCCTTCGGGTCAATCTGCAATTCGACGTCCTCCGCTTCCGGCAGCACAGCCACCGTGCAGGTGGAGGACTGGATTTTGCCGTTGGACTCCGTAATCGGCACGCGCTGCACCCGGTGGACGCCGCTCTCGTACTTCATGCGCGCGAAAACGCCGCTGCCCGCGATGCTGAACACGGCTTCCTTGATGCCGCCCAACTCCGTCTCCGTCGTCGAAATCGGCTCGACGCGGAAGTGATGCCGCTCGGCATAACGGATGTACATGCGCATCAGCTCCGCCGCGAACAGGCACGATTCCTCGCCGCCCGCGCCGCCGCGAATCTCCATGATGACGGCGTGGTCGTCGTCCGGGTCGCGTGGCAGGAGCAGAATCCGCAATTGCTGCTCCGCCTCGGCGATTTGCGCCGCCAGCGACTGCAATTCCTCCGCCGCCATCTCGTGCAGATCCGGGTCGGACAGCATCTCCTGCGCTTGCTCACGGTGGCGCAAGAGCGACTGGTACGACTGCCACGCCGTCACCTGCTCCTCCAGCGCCGCCCGTTCCTTCAGGTACGCCTGATAGCGCGCCGTGTCCGCAATGATGTCCGGCTGGACAATGGCTTCGCTTAGCTCCTCGTAGCGGCTGACAATCAACGGGTATTTCTCAAACATGCTTCCTTGCCTCAATCATTCGGGGAATGTGCTGATAATCCTCGTGCGCCTGCACATCCGCAAAATCCGCCAGCAGCGCCATGACCGCTTCGGCCTGGTCGAAGCCGACCTCCAGCAGCAGTACGCCGCCCGGACGCAGGAATTTCGGCGCGTCCGATGCAATCCGGCGGTAGAAATTCAGACCGTCCGCGCCGCCGTCCAGCGCCATCAGCGGCTCACGGCGGACTTCTTCTTGCAAAGTCAGGCAGTCGGCAGAGGGAATGTAGGGCGGATTGCTGACAATCACATCGAACGCGATTTCCGGCATGGCAGCGAACAAATCCCCCTGATGCAGGGTGACGGACGCGCCGAGCAGCTCTGCATTCTTCGCCGTGACCGCCAGCGCATCGGGGGATAAATCCGCAGCGTGTACCTGCGCGCCGGGAACCTCCAGCGACATTGACACCGCCAGCGCACCGCTGCCGCAGCACAAGTCCAGCGCGACCGGATGCGGATGCACCCGCAGCGCTGCAATCGCGCGTTCCGCCAGCAGCTCCGTCTCCGGACGCGGAATCAGCACCCGTTCATCCACATAGAAATCACGCCCTAAAAACGGCTGCGTGTGGAGCAGATATTGCAGGGGCTGACGGGTCAGACGGCGGGAAACAAGGGCATCGAAGCGGGTCAGCACGTCGGCAGACAACACGGTCGTCATATCCAGACGCAGGGACAAAGGCGGCTGACCCGTCACATGGGACAGCAGCAGCGCCGCGTCCACCTCCGGATCGGGAATCCCGGCATTCCGGAAAGCAGACGCGGTCGCTTTCAGCAAAGCGCGCGGATTCACTGCTTGTCCTCGCCCTTCTGCGGGAAAACGTAGTCCGGCTCGCTCTGCTCATAGGAGGTCAGAATCGCCCAGCCCTCTTCCGTACGCGGCGCGTCCTTCGGCAGCCCATACAGCGCGACGTTCATGGAAATGATGGCGCATTCGAGCATTCCGTCGTCCGGCTGACGGGTGGTCAGACGCTGCAGCTGCAAGCCCGGCCAGCGCAGAATCTTCGCGATTTTGCTCTCCGAGTGCGCCAGCCCCTTCAATACCTCGTAGCTCACGCCCGCCACGACCGGCAGCAGGCACAGGTGCACCAGCATCCGCAGGGCGGCGTTGGTGATGTCGCGTCCGACGAAGAGAAACAGAACGATGGAAATCAGCATGACAATCAGCAGGAACGCCGTGCCGCAGCGCGGGTGCAGGGTCGTGAACTGCTGGGCGTTCTTGGGCGTCAGGGGAAGGTTGTGCTCATGGCAGTAGACAGTCTTGTGTTCCGCACCGTGGTACTGGAACGTGCGGCGCACATCCGGCACCATGCCGCAGAAAATCATGTACGCAATCAGAATCAGCACTTTCGTCAAGCCGCCGATCAGCGTCGCGACCGTGCCGGACGCGCCCAGCGACAGAATCCCTTTTTCCGCCAGCGACGGCAGGACGATGAACAGCCCAACGCTCAGCAGCACCGCCAGCACCATCGCCACGCCCATGACGACTTTGTCGATGCTCTTGCCGAGCTTCGCCGCGAGCCACTTCTCGAACTTCGTCGGCTCTTCCTCTTCCGTGCCGAGCATCTTCGCGGACGTTTCCAGCGTCGTCATGCCCATCGCGAGCATGTTGACCATGTTGACCGCGCCGCGGATGATGGGCAGTCCCATCCACTTGTGCTTCTTGCTGAGCGGCTCGGACTTCTTGTAGTCCACCACCATCGTCTTGCCTGGGCGGCGCACCGTGATGGCAATCGCGTCCGGCCCCTTCATCATGACGCCTTCGAGAACAGCCTGTCCGCCAATATCGACGGGCTTTTGGGATTGATTCGGCATAATAATACCTCTTTCTGCGCGTGTGCGCGAACAATGCAGTCATCAAGGCGGAAAGCAGAGAATCCGCCACCTTCCTATATTCGCGATAAAAGGGCGAGATTCCTGCAAAGGCGGCGGGAAAAGCGAAATAAAGAGGGGATTGACATGGAGAGGAAAGATGCGGTATCATGCAAGCAAGGAAATTGTAAGAAAAGAGGGACAAAAGCATGAACGATTTGCAAGTTGTGGAACAAGAATTGAGCGACGCAATCATGCGCGAAATGCGTTAACCATGTGTTTCAAACCACAAAAATCAGCAGATGAATAAACCTAATAAAAAATCAGCACGTTTATTCACTTTCGTAAGCCAAAAGCTGACCGAAATGCTGACCAAAAAGTGCCGTCAAACGCAGGAATTTCAAGGGGTTCAGGAATCGGCATGATGCCCGAAATGCAGGGAAAACGCATTATGCAGACCTTGAACCTCGAAAAATACTTCTATTCTCATCACAACGAAAAAACCGGAAGCCCTTGCGAATCAAGGCTTCCGGGGAAAGTGGGGTTAAATGGGCTCGAACCATCGACCTTCACGATGTCAACGTGACGCTCTAACCAACTGAGCTATAACCCCATCTGTTTGCTGTCAGCGCTTTAAGAAGAAGCACTGTCAACGTCTGATAGTATAGCAGAGAATCAGCAGATTGTCAAGAGGAATTTCGGATTTTTTTGCGTTTTTTTGCGCACTTTTTCGGCTTTCGCAAATTCCCGGAAAAACGGGAAGATGTCTGCAAAAAAATTCGCCGCCAGCTCCTTCGTCTGGCGGCGAACCTCCCTTACTCCTGCGCACTTTCCTGCATGACCTGCTCCACAAAGCGCATGTCAATCAGCTCATCCACGTCATACGTCCCGTCGAAAATGCCGGAGGAAATCACAACCTCCATCAGCGTATCCACCGCTTGACGCGAAATGATGCCGTCCGCGCTCCAAAGGTTGTCAGCGTATGCACGCTCCAGCGCCGCCTGCCGCCCGGCTTCCGTCAGCGTCGGAAATTCCAGTTCCAGCACACGCGCCGCCAGTTCGTGATCATCCTGCACCGCCTTGAGCGCCTTCATCATCGCCCGCACGAACCGCAGGCACGTCTCAGGCTGCTGCTCCATCGTCGAGCGCTTCACGCCGATGACCGAATAGGCGTAGTCCCCCAAATCGGGGAAGGCGACGAACGGCTCCTCGAAGATGCCCGCCGTCACGCCCTCGGAAATCTGCGGTTCGCCGCCGTTGCCAATGTCGCCCTGCCCGTATTGCAGCATGGCGGTGACGGTCGCGGCGTCGGCATTTTCCAGCAAGGTAACGTCCGTGTCCGGGTCAAGTCCGACGCGCTTGACAAGGTAGCGCGTCAGCACGTTCGGCGAACCGCCGTAACGCCCTGCAATGATGATTTTGCCGCGGAGGAAATCTGCCATATCCTCGTCGCTGTCAGACACAGGGGCCAGACCGGCGCGCGCGAACAGGTAGACGTTGGCGCGGTTGACGCAGTTGACGATGGCGACGATGGGATCAGCATTGCCCTGATTGGCAAAATTGTTGCTGTCTACGCCGCCGATGACCGCAAATGCGTCGCCGGAGACGACCGCAGTCACATGCGCGCCGCCCGTCGCCTGCACGACCGTCACGTCCAGCCCCTCATCCGCAAAATAGCCCTCGTGAATCGCGACATACAGGGGCAGATAGCCGATGAGGTGCACCGGCTCGGCGACGACGAGCTTCTGCGGCGCGTCCTCTGCCAGCGCAAGGCAGGGGAGCAGCGCTAATACCATCAAGAAGCAGAGCAATCGGGTTTTCATGGAAATTCCCCCTTCTGATTATTCGGTTACTGTGCCGCGCCAGTGCCGCATCAGCACCTTTTCCAGCAGGACGACCGATGCGTACATCAGCACGGACAGGATGGACAGCACCGTCACGCCGACCCACACCAGCTTCAGATCAAACGTCGTGCCGGCATAAACAATCATACGCCCCAGCCCGCGGTCTGATGCAATAAACTCGCCGACAATTGATCCCGCCATCGCCAGCGCGATGTTGACCCGCAGGCCGGTAATGATGCTCGGCATGGCGGACGGCACAATCAGGCGGGTGAAAATCTGCATCCGCCGCGCGCCGAGGGAGACCATCAGCGTTTCCAGCGCCGAATCAGCCGTGCGGACGCCGCTGTATGCGGACATCGCCGCGACGACGACGGTCATCAGGAATGCCAGAATCACCTTTGACAGGAAGCCGATGCCGAACCAGATGACCAGCACGGGCGCGAGCGCGAGTTTCGGCAGTGCGTTCAGCACAATCATCCACGGTTCAGCGACCTGCGCCACGGGGCGCGAGAACCAGAACAGCAGCCCGACGATCGACCCGATGACCGTTCCCAGCACGAAGCCGAGGAGCGTTGATGCGCCCGTATAGGCAATGTCGCGCCAGAGCGTGCCGCCCTGCCACTTAATGACGGCGGTTCGGGCGATTTCCAAAGGGCTGGAAAAGAAAAACGGGTCAATCCACTTGAGCCGCGCGCCGATTTCCCAGAGAACGAGCAGCAGAATCAGCAGCCCCCAGCGCCAGACGTTGATGGCGAATGGATGCTTCTTCCCCTCACGCATCGGCAGTCACCTCCTTGTCCAGCAGTGTCAGAATTTCGCCCTTGACGCGGATGAACTCCGGCTGCGAAAGCACCCGCATCGTACGCGGCCGCGGTTCTTCCAGCGTGTACTGCCGCAGGATTCGCCCCGGCGCAGTGCCCATGACCAGAATCGCGTCCGACAACAGCAGCGCCTCATCCACGTCGTGCGTGACAAAGAGAATCGTCAGGCGCTTCTTCGTTGCGATTTCGGTCAGCAGGGCTTGCAGGTGCAGGCGGGTGATGGCGTCGAGCGCGCCGAACGGCTCCCCAATCACCCCGCAGCAGCAACCCTGCCTCCGCAACGCGCTTTCTTGTTCGCAAAAATTCATAAAATGTTCATAGAAAGTTCATGGAATATCCCGAATGCCTATGCTACAATGCAAATAGGAAGGAGGAATTGCGATGCAGACGAGAATAGATATTTCCGATGCGGTTCTTCAATGGGTTGTGCGGAAAACACAGTTTGCGGCGCTTCCTCCCAAAGCAGCCGCTCATTTGACAAAGTGGGTTAGCGGAGAGAAGAAGCCTACTTTTAACCAGCTTGAAGAGGTCAGCAAAGCAACCGGCATACCTCTGGGATATTTCTTCTTGCAGCAGCCGCCGCACGAGGATGTTCCGCTTATGGAATATCGCACGGTCAACAGTGTGTCCTTCAGTCAGCCAAGCCGCAGCCTGATTGCAACCATCCACGAGATGGAAATGGTTCAGGACTGGACGCGGGAATACATGATTGCAGAGGGAATTACGCCCCCTGCTTGTGTCGGCGCGTTCAAGAGCTACGATGATGCTGCGGTATGCGCTGCAAAAGTGCGTGAAATATTGGGACTATCTGAAAACTGGTTTGAAAAGCATCCGAATGCCGCTGCTTCTTATCGTTTCATGCGCAATGCAATCAGCAATTCGGGTGTGCTTGTGATGATGAACGGTGTTGTGGGGAACAATACGCACAAGCCGCTCGATATAGCAGAATTTCGTGCCTTTGCAATGATTGATGCGTATGCACCTTTGATTTTTATCAATACCAATGATTCTGAAAGCGGCAAGCTCTTTTCCTTAATCCATGAATTTGCGCACGTCTGCGTGGGCGAAAGCGACTTTTTTAATGACAGAAGCAGCGGTGCGGAAACCGTTCGCCCAGTTGAAGTGCTGTGCAATGCGGTCGCGGCGGAAATTCTTGTTCCGCAGAATTTGTTTCTTGCAAAATGGAACGAATGTATGCAGAATTACGATGAAGAGACAGCGGTTCAGGTGTTGTCAGGCTTCTTCAAGTGCGGTACTACTGTCATTGCAAGGCGAGCGCTTGATAATGGAAAAATCAGCCGTGAGGTTTACCGCAAAATAGCGAAAGCGGCTATTGAACAGTACAACGAAACAAGACGGCGCAACAAAGAAGAAGGAGAAGGCGGCGGCGACTACTATCGCACAAAACGCAGCAAAATTGACAAGAGATTTTTCGAGATGCTCACCAACAGCGTGTTAGCAGGTCGAACGCAGTACACGGACGCATTCCGCTTGACCAGCACAAATCGCGCTACTTATGAAAAACTGGTGGACATGCAGAAAGGTGGTGTGTAATAAATGCCGGAGCAAAAATTCATGATTGATACCAATTCATTTATTACACCATACCGCCAGTATTATGCTTTCGATTTTACCCGCGCGTTCTGGGAGCAATTAGAGCAAAACATCAATGATGGAAAAATCGTCATGCTGGATATGGTGCTGGATGAAATCCTTTGTGTAAACGACGAGTTGAAAGACTGGGGCAAGAAGCTGCACCGTGAGCAGTGCATTGACCACAGTGAACCGCAAATTCTATCGCACTACGCTGAAATCATGCGCTATCTTCGAGCGTGCCCATATTACAAACCGACCGCGCTGCCCGAATGGGCGAGAGCAGAAGTTGCTGACCCGTGGCTGATAGCGGCGGCAAAAGCGCATAACTGCACGATCGTTACCTTCGAGATGCCCAATAGCAACCCGAATGAGCGTCAGCCATGGAGAATGGCGAAAATTCCGAATGTTGCGAATGAGTTCGGCGTGCAGACGGCGAACCTGTTTTCCATGATGCGCACGCTGCAATTTAGACTGTGAAGAAATAAAAACTCGCCGGGACAGCCGCAGAGGATTTCTCCCTCCACCGCAATCCCGGCTTTTCTTATGTCTCCTGATGCTCGTGCAGCGCTTCCCGAATCTCGTCAATCCGGCTGAATGCGGTCTGCACATTGTTCTCCAACTGGAACGTCCGCTCGACGACGGAGTTGTGCTTCTCCACCTTGCGCTCCAGCTGCTCCAAGCGGTAGGACAGCAGGGCGATTGTCTTGCTGTTGGCGAAGTAGCTGCCTGCCAGCGTGCCCAGCAGGGAAATCGCAGCGACGATGATGGTGTCAAGGTTCATGCGTGTCCCCCCATGTTTTTATGATGCGGCGAAAATGTCATTCAGTTCACTGACGGTATTAGCGTCAATGCACTTGTTGTAAATTCTGATGTCCATAATCGTCCCGCTTACCATGCCCCAGCCGCTTTCCCAACCGCCGACATACAGCAATTTGTCGCCCGTTTCTGCCTGCGGATAGGTCAGCTTATTGCCGTAAATCTTGTTATTATCAAGGTAGAAGGTGTAGTCGTCGCCGTTTTTCGTCACGATAAACGTGTGATAGCCGCTATTGTACACGGCCAGACCCATCTGTTCGACGTTGATGCCGAAACCGCCAGCGTTCCACATAACATTGCACTCTGGAAACTGCTTGCTGCTATTAAGCGTAGCGACTTTCAGTTGCGTCTTGCTGCTTGTCACTTCACAGAACATCAGCGTTCCCCACTGCGAAGCGTCAGTGGCTGTCAATCCGTCGGCATATTTCACTGCGATTGTCCATGTGTCCGCACCTTCGGCAAACGGCTTGAAGCCGGTATTGATTGCTTTGCTTCCATTTGTGAGGACTTTTGGCGCTTTCAGCTTATAAGCCAGTTCGCCAATGCTGTCGCTTTCAACGGTCGGGGGAGTATCCGTCCCGCCGCTTTCCTCGGATGCGTTCAGCAGACGCGGCGCGACATACTCCCAGACAATCTTGCCGATTGCCATGTAACCGTAGAAGCTGTAATGGCAGCCGTCGCCGCTATCCAACGTCTTGGGAACACCTTTTACCAGTGTCCCGTCCCAGACGTTTGTTTCACCGTATAGCAGTCCTCTATCGTTCAGCTGGGGGAGCAAATCAATCAGATGCCCCTTAAACGTTTCCTTCAGCTCCTGTACTTCCGCCGCTTCGTCAGCAGCATAGCCTTTACGTTCCCTCGCATAGATAATCAGATAATCCGCCGGGGCAACGTAATCGACGCATTTCTGCAATTGCGCAACGTAGTCGCTGAAATCAAGATTTTTGCCTTCCGCATCCGAACCATAACCGCCGTTTGCGCCCATCCAGAAGATGTGCAGCCCGTTTCCTTTGTAGTGTTTCGCACCATAGGTAATGAGCTTCGTTCCTGCGGATACGACCACCGGCAGACCATTGTCGAGCCGCCTGAGCCGGATACTCAGCCCATCAGACGTGTCCTTTGCATAATCACGGAAAAGCACACACGGCACATCGTTTACATAGCAGGGGTTGATTCCGCAGTCGCCGTATTTGAGCAATTTTCCGATTCTGCCGCTTTCGAGCGTCATCCCGTCTGTTGTGTTTCCAACAACGACGCTTTCACTTGAACTGCCCGGAATTGTACACGCTGGAAGGACGATTGCGTCCGCACCCATCCGCGCCATGATTGTCGGCACGTTGTCAGACAAGATGCCGAGGTTGACAGCATTGCACCGTTCGGAAAGCACTTGCGGATAGCTGATGAGATGCCAGCCGTTGACGTTGCCGCCGACGCCTTGGGTCAGGCTGTCGCCCCAGCAATAGACCGTCTTTTGCTTTCCACCCGTCTGCGGTTTGACCTCGCCGATGCGCTGGTTCATAGCTTCCAGCGCGTCATGAATCGCCCCTCTGATGTCCTTGCCATACACGCCCGACGCGATGGTGTCCAGCAGCGTCTGGAAGTCCTTCGTGCTTTCGCTCATGCTTTCGCCTCCTGCGGCTGATTCACCGCCTTTTGCAGCACCTGAATGCACGCCAGCAGCGCGTTCAGGTTGCCTGCGCCGCGCGTTTCCACCGTGGACAGCGCATCAATGACGGCTTGCACGGTTTTTTTGCTGATGGTGATGGTTTCCATAGGCTTCCCCTTCCTTATTCCGACGCGCTCGCGCCAAGATAGCTGATTTCCTTCGTGCTGTAATGCCCGCCCGCGAAGACCTGCACGTTCGTCAGCACGTTGATGGTGTTTTCACCGCCCTCCGGCGTGGCGTAGGTGATGGTCTGCGACGTTTTGGAGACGCGCAGGGCGTCGCTGATGCCCGTCACGACCGTTTGCTTCTGCCATCCGACGGTGCTCTTACCGAGGATGAGCACGTTGGCGGTTAATGCGTCCACCGAAGCGATACCTGCACTCAAGGTGCCGGTGTTCAGTATGCCAACGTCCACCGTCAGACCTTTCAGCCATGTAACATCCGCTTTCATGGCGGAAAGCTCCGTTGCCGTCACATACCCTTCCAAATCAATGCACTGCGCGCTGATTTTGACCGCGCCCGCCGTCTGGTTGATGGTGGAGACAAGGTCGTCTTTGCTGACTTTCGAGGTCAGTTCCCCGGTAACGCTATTCAATGTGAGCTGCACGGTGTTGATGGCTTTCGTGTTGTCGTCCACCTTCGTCGTGTAGGCATCAATCACGCCGTCAAACAGCAGCAGGTGCGTGTTCTGGTCGCTGACAATCTGCCGCAGGTACTCCACCGACGTGTCTACGACCTCCACCGCTTTGCTGGTCGCGGCGGTGGTGCTTGCCATGCCCGTTTCCGGCGTGCCGAACGTGTACTCGGATTGGTCAGGGTTCACGAGGTCAAGCGAAATCGCCGTGCAGGTGTATTCCGCGTCAATCCCGTGGGGTGGGGAGACGACGCGCACCTTGTCGCCGACGCGGAACGATTCCGCATTCACATCCAACAGGTGCAGGTCTACCGCGCTGATGGTGATGGTGATTGTCTCTTTCAGGCGCTTGTGCAGGTTCTCCTTAGCCATTTCCAGCAGGGTACTCGCGTCCTTCGTGTCGAACTCCGTCACGCCCCAGATGCGCCCGTAGAGGGCGATTCCGGCGGCGTCCTCGATGTAGTCCTTGCCGTCATTGACGCTCTTGATGGTGATCTGGCTGCCGCTCTGCCCGGCGTAGGGAATCAGGCACGTCACAACCTCCGACGCGGAGACGTACTCGGACAAGTCCAGCAGATTCTCCCCAAAGCGGATGACTTGCCCGCATGATGTGCCGCTCTCCTTCGTCCAGTCCAGATAGCGTGTTTCGCCGTCGTAGCGGACGCGCAGGAAGCCGCCGTGGATGTCAATCAGGTTGTCGCTGATTTCGTCCCAGGTGTTGCCGTAGCCCGTGTTCTCCACGCTGGACAGCGTCTCAATGTCCACATTGCCGATTTGAAACTGCTGCGCCTCGCTGACCGCCTCGTTGTGCCGCGTCAGGTACAGGCGGAACAGCCCTGCCGCCGTGCCGTCGTAATCCGCCAATTTGTACGGATGCAGGACGCTATCCACCAAGTAGGTTAATTCCCCCTCGCAAGTGACAGTCTTCTGGCGGTAGAAATCGCTTTCCGTTTCCAGCACGCGCCCGCGCCAAATGATTTCGTCATCCTGCCGGACGTCAATCCGCGTCCGCATTTTGTGCAGGGCGCTGTACAGCGGATGCTCCGGCAGCAGCACGAACGTCAGCGTCCCGGCGGCGTTGCACTGCGTTTCCAGCACGGGGGAGAGGACGGAAAGTTCCTCGTCCCCCGGAGAATACAGCAATGTGTCGTCCGCATAGATGGTGTACATTTACAGCCTCCCTCCTCGGTAGTCGATGGATACCGTGCCATTCCCGGTGAAGGTCAGCACGTTGTCGCCCTCGGTGATGCAAATGCCGCTGATGCGGTTGTCGCCCGCCGTCAGCGCGTACTCCTTGCCGCCGAATGCCGCGGTCATCGCCGTGCTTGCCGTGATGGTCGGGATGCACGGCCGCCTTGTGCCGGGAATCGTCAGCGTCAGCGTGCCATCCACCGGCAGCGCCTTGTAGTCGCGGATGATGCCCGTCTCAAAGTTGAAGCTGTCCCACAGCCAGTCATCCAGCGAACCCGTGATTTCCAGCTTGTACGGGTCACAGACCGCATTGATGCTGATGGTCGCCGTCTTGCGGTCGCTCTCCAGCGCGTCCACGGTCGCACGCCCGGTGTAGGCGTAGCCGGGGTCTTCATCGAGGATGATTTGCACCCGTTGCCCGTGCAGGGTGTCCAGTATTTCGGAATAGAGCGCATCCCAGCGGTTCCGCGCGTCAATGACGATGAACTCCGCCGAGAAGTCCCGTGTCTGATAGCCCACGCGCCCAGTCAGCGCTTCGGACAGGTCAAGCGCACCGTCCAGCCCCGGCACATCCACATAATTTGTGCGCACCTTCGGCGGCGCGACGGTCGGGCGCGTTTTCGGCAGCAAGCCCCAGTCGCGGTAGGTGTGCTTGCCGCCCAGCGTTACCCCGTAAATCATGCGTTCCGCCCCTTTCGCAGCGCCATGCGTCCAAGGCGCTTGTCCATCTTGCCCGCCGTTGCGCCGACAAGCACGCCCGTATCCAGCACAATCTGCTGATTCATGCCGCTGAAGCCGTTTTGGAGGGCGGCAAGCATCTGGTCGAGCTTGCGTTCCATGCTTGCGCCCATTGCCTCCGCAACTGCACTCTTGACATAGCTTTGCAGCACGCCGATGGGCGCGACAGCTTCCGCGCCGGCTTCACCGACGAGGTGATAGCCGCTGTGCGTATCAAAGAGGGTTGGTCTGGAGAAGACTGCGCCGTCAGCGTGGGCGGAAGGTGCGCCGATATAGGTGTTGCTGTACTTCGGCTGACCGAGAGGCGTTGCGCCGTTCAAGATGAGCCATGCATTCGGGTCGTTCCGCAGGTTCTCCTGCGCCAACTTGTTCACCGTGTCAACGGTGGCTTGGTCGGCAGGCGTGCCGTCAAAGTTGGTTACGCCATTCGTGCGGTCATCAAGCATGTCTTTGAGGCTGCCTTGAAGCGTGTTTTTTATCCCGTTGCTTGTGAAGGAGAACCCGACTGTTAGGTGCAAGCCTTTGATGACGTTGTTCCACCACGTTTGAATATCTCTCGCCATGAGGTTGGCTTTCCGCCCGATGCCGCGGAAGTCAATGCAGCAGTATTCGCCCACGGCAGTCACGACACCGTCCCACCAATCTTCAACAATCTGCTTCGCTTCGTCGATTTCCGCCTGCGACGGCTTTTCGTTGTCCAAGCCGAACAGCACCCGCAGCACCACGCCGCCGACTTTCTTGAAATTCTCCCACGAAGTCTCGATGGTCTTCGCAACATCTTCCCATTCGGGCGGGTCAACGCCGAACACGCCTTTGAAAATGCCCGCAATCAGCGGATAGCCAACGTCTTCCCACGCCCCCTTAATCGCGCTGCCGATGCTGCTCATAATCTCCGGCAGATTCGTCACAATCGACCGCAAACCGCTGCCGATCGCCGTTCCCAGCCCCTTGAAGTCAATCTTGCCGATGAGGCTCTTGAACGTCTTCAGCAGCGACGGGAACAGCTTCTTGAGCGCGCCGCCGATTTGCTTGACGACGTTGGGCAGTACGTCGATGATGCTGCCCAGCAAGTCCGGCAGCACGTCCGCCAGCCCGGTAATGAGCGTCGTTGCCGTCTCCACCATGCCTGGCAGGATGCTGTTGATGATGCCCGGCAGCTGCGGGCCAAGCGTGGAGACAAGCGTCTGCACCGCCTGCACGAGGTGCGGCGACATCGTCTGCAAGCGCGGGACGATGTTGTCCACCGCGGTCATTACGCTGTCGGACAGATTGCCGACAAGCTGGTCAATGTCCTGATTGCCGTCCGCTAAGCCGGAGAGCAGGTTCGCCCACGCCGCCTTGACCGAGCCGATAGAGCCGGAGATGGTCGTCGAGGCTTCTTTCGCCGTCGTCCCAGCAATATTCTGGCTTTCCTGGATGACGTGGATGGCTTCGATGATGTCCGAGAAGCTGCTGATGTCGTACTTCACGCCGGAGAGCTTCGACGCATCCGCCAGCAGCCGCTCCATTTCCTTTTGTGTGCCGCCGTAGCCCAGCTTCAAGTTGTCCAAAAGGGTGTAGTTTTGCTTCGAGAACCCCTTGTAGGCGTTCTGAATATCCTCCATGCTGGTGCCGAAGGTGTTCGCGTTGTCCGCCATGTCGGTGATGGCAAGGTCGGCATACGCGGCGGCGGCGACGGTATCCTTGCCCAGGGACGAAATCAGGCTCGCGGAGAAGCTCGTCACCGTGCCCATGTACTCGTTGGCGGACAGACCCGCCGTGCGGTAGGCGTTGCGCGCGTACTCCATCACGAGGTTCTGCGCATCGTCGCCGAAGAGCTTCTTCACGCCGCCTTCCAGCTGCTCATAGCTGGCGTGGGCGCTCATGGCGCTGCTGACGAGCTTGCCCATCGCGGCTGTGCCTGCCGCAACGCCCGTGCCGATGACTTTGCCCATTTGCAGCGCCGCTTGTCCCGCCAGCTTGAAGCCCTTGCTCAGCACACCGCCAACCTTCTGCCCGGCTTTGCTGACCTTGGCAAGCGCTTTTTCTGCCCAACTCGTATCCAGCACAATAGAGCCGAACAGTTCAAAGATACTGCTCACGTCGTTTTCCTCCCTTCTCCCGGCGGTGTGAAGCCGTCGAGCAGATTCCAGCTGTGCCGGATGTCCTCTGCCGTGAAGTCCGGCGTGTCCACCGGCGCAGGGGTACGGTATTCGTGCAGAAATTCGCTGAATCCCTTGTCAAAGCACTTGTGCAGCCACACTTCCCACAGCAGCTTCTCTTCCGTCTCTTCGTTGTACATCCGCACACACTGCTGGATGAAGTCCGCCAGTTTCCCGCGCCGCAGCATCCCGGTCAGCAGCGCCATCGGGTCGCTATAGCGGCGGTAAAGCATGTCGAACAGCTTTACTTCGTCTGCCCCAAGCGCTTCATCAGCCGCGTAAAAAAATCGCGGAAATCCTCGCTTGCCATCAGGGTGAATACCGCCTCGGCGAACACGCCCATGTCCAGCGCGGCAATTTCGGCGGGCGTTTTGCCGCTCAAATCCGCCAGCAGGGTGTAGATTTCCGCCTTGCAGTCCGGCAGGCGCGCCAGCAGCTTGTCCGCAATCATCAGCGCGACGGTCACGCCGAGGCTCTCCGCGCTCTCGCTGCCCTCGCGCACCCGCTGGATGGCGGTCTTGGTCGGCATGACGCTGCGCAGGTCGTTCACGCCGATTTTGGACAGGATGCGCATCATCGTGAAGAGGTCGTCCGCGCACAGGCGGCGCATGGTTAAGGCTTCATTTTCCATCGTGATTCCTCCTTTTGATAGAAAAGGGGAGAAAAGCGCGTGGCTTCTCTCCCCAGTGTGTTGTCGTTCGCAGGGAACGCGCCTGCGGGCGTGGCAGAGGGCATTGAAAACAGACGAAGTCTGCGATCGCCCTCTGCACTCCTTCGGTTTCCCCACTAATGTTAGTAGTTTGTTATGCCGCGGATTCACGCCGTCGCCTCGACGGTCTGCGCTTACGCAGCGTAGGTGTCGTTCGGATAGTAGATGTGCCACGGCAGCGTCTCGCCGTCGCCGTCCAAACCGGCATAGCACTCGAACGTGTACGTCCCGACCGTGCCTTGCTTGCTCTTGTTGTCGTTTTCAAAGCCGGACGTGCACAGCGCATTGTCCAGAATCGCGATGATGTTGCGTCCATCCAGCGTTTTGCCGACAAAGGCGATGTTCTCCCAGTAGTCGCCCACGGCGATGTCCGCCTTGTCCTCGATGAGGTTGAAGCGCGTGTCAGTCGTCGCCTCCGCGCTCTTGCCCAGCGTCGCCGCCGTCAAGACGTCCTCCGTCAGCTCAATGAAGCTAACTTCCATCGTCGCCGTGCCGCCGGTCTTGATGGAAAGCTCCTTCGTGTTCACATACACGCCGTCCACTTCGACCTTCGTGATTTCCGGCTTAATCGACACCTTCGAGCCGCCGGACGTTGCGCCGACAAGCGAATCGGTGAAATTCCACGCCGCGCCCTCGTACTTCAGCCCCTTGTGAATCGTGCCTGCACCGAATACGATGCTCTTGGGCGTGGCGCTCGTTGCGCCGCTTCTGCCTTCCTTCATGTTTCGTCCACACTCCATTCTTTGATGTTCAGATTGATGCTGATGCGCCGTGCCGCGCCGTCAATGTCCGGCAAAAACGACGCACCCGCGAAAGAAATTGCAAGCCCTGACCCGCGATCCGTGATGCACGTCCAGCCATACGCCGGGAATCGCGCCTGAATCGCCTTTGATGCCGCCAGCAGGGCATCAAGACCCGCACGGCTGTAGCCCAGCAGGGTCATCGTGCTGTCCGTGCGCCCATCCTCGGTGAAGCCCTCCGCGTCCACCCACTGCCCGACGAAATACGTTTCCGGCAGCGGGGCTGCGCGGTACTGCCCCAGCGCGTATGGCAAGTGCATATC
>PPYE01343841.1_pt1 | contig 16856 bp, 15 predicted proteins | sample 1559881 | NCBI WGS metagenome assembly PPYE01 (sample SAMN08240022, study PRJNA423297) | Human gut metagenome, whole genome shotgun sequencing project. | reverse complement strand
TTCGGTTAATCAGTGAACGACAAGATTTTTCAAGCGTTCGCACCGCTGAGAACACCGTTCGCGCGCGTGCGAGAATTCAAAGTGAAATATGAAAACAAAGTTTGTATACCTTTCGATTCTTCTGGCCTTTTCTCTTAGCGGAGTAAATGCGGCTGTTCCTGATTGTCAGAGCGTTGTGATTGGCTCCGGAGTGGCAGGAATGAAGGCTGCAATGGACTTGAAAGACGGCGGGAACAAAGTATGTTTGATTGAAAAAATGCCTTTTCCGGGAGGCGCGACGAACTTAGCGGCTACATACTTCGTGGCGGTCGGAACAAAAGAACAGAAAGCCGCAGGAAAGTTTATCTCGGTTGATGACTACGTTGCTCGTCAAAAGAAGATGCTTCCTAATGTTGATGTCGACAAATTAAAAGCCCAGATGTTATGTTCACAGAAAAATTTGGACTACCTAAACTCATTAGGCGCAAATATTACCCGGGTTCTGAGTGACTATCAGATTGGCACGGCAGACGGCACTTTCTGGGCTCTTCAATTGTGAAGGTCATGTTCAAAGCGTTAAAAGAGAAGGGAGTTGCTTTTTATCCTAATACGAAGGCCCTTAGATCTCGTTTTAAAGAACGGAGTCGTGACAGGCGTAAAGGTGCGTTCCGGCAATGAAGAGTTCGTGATTCCTACTAAAAATGTCATCTTGGCAACCGGAGGTTTTGCTCACAATCAAAAACTGGTTAAAAAATTCGCACCTGAATGGGCCGGATTGCCAACTACAACAGCCGTGGGATCGACCGGAGACGGCTTGGAAATGGCTGTTGAGCACGGCGCCAAGACTGCCTACACGGATGTTGTGCGTATGAATCCCTCCGTACATTCAGAAAACGGTGTGAATTCGAGCCTTAGTGCCGCGAGAGCCGAAGGCGGCATTATGGTCAATCTGGACGGAAAGCGTTTCTGTAATGACTATTATCCGGACTACACACAGCTTTCTCGTTGGTTGCAAAAACAAAAAGGAAGCATGGCTTATATAGTGATTGACAACAAAGCTATGAAGGCTTCCAAGAGACTTCAAGGTTTCAAAGACAAAGGATATTTCCTGCAGGCAGACACGCTGGCGGAATTAGCCAAGAAGATGGGAGTGCCGCCAAAGGCTCTTGAAGAAACCGCAAAAAGATACAGTGAGTTCGTTAAGAACGGAAAAGATTTAGATTTTGGCAGACAACATAACCTGACGTTGGACTTTTCTCAGCCGCCGTATTACGCGGTGAAGACTCAGCCGGGTATTCAGGTTACCTTAGGCGGAATCGATGTAAACAATAATATGCAGGTCATTAAGAAAGACGGAGGATTTTTCCCAAATCTTTACGCAGCCGGAGAAGTTACTTATGACGGATCATTTAGACCGGGACCGACGGCAGTCGGACTTTATCAAGGTCATATTGCGGCACAAAACATCCTTAGAAAATCTAACTGATTCGTAGCGCATTTTGAACCTCAGCGGTTGATTCAATCTCTGAGGTTCTTCGCGCTATATAGAATAAAGACGTCTGCCATCAGAGATATCGGAATGAATCTTCTAAGCCTCTCATTACTTGAAGCGATCGTGAGAACTGGATCGTACAGCGGCGCTGCAAAGGAAAAAAACTTTTCGGTGGCTAAGGTTAGCTTCCATATTAATAATCTTCAAGACGAGCTGAATTTAATTCTTTTTGAAAAAGTCGTAAGACAGATGAGACTAACTAAAGACGGCGAAAAGGTCCTGGAGGAGGCAAGGAAGATATTGGAGGCCACTGAAAAAATATCCTCTATGAAAGGAGGGTCTCCGAGACTAACGGGGAACTTAGGTATAGCTGTAAACGAAACCTTGCTCCAATATCGTTTAGTGAACGTCATTAACAACTTTAGACAGATGGCGCCGGACGTAACGATAAAGGTTGAACTTGGCACTGCTTACTCGATTAAAGATATGGTTTTAAGGTCCGAGGTAGACCTGGCTGTCTCCTTCAATATGGGGAGCTACGAAAGTCCGTTGGCTGCACTCCCATTATGTTCGGAGGAATTAGGATTGTTTGGTTCGCCGAGGCTGAAAATAGAAAAGGAACAGTTCTTTCTTCCGAACCATTGCCCGAACTTAAATCTTTTGACGTGGAACTTCACCAGCGGTCCTTTCCGGTTTTTCAAGCGGTTTTTGGACAAACGAGGGATATGTATGGGAAAAGACATGCAAGTGAGCAGTAGAAACATCATTAACACCTTTTTAGAAAGCGGGTTTGGTGTTGCTTACTTACCCAAAGTATCGGTAGAGAGAGAAGTGGAAGAAGGAAGAATCTGCGAGATACAAACAGCTCTGCCTAAAATTGATTTAGGTGTGATTCTGCTGAAAAACTCAAACCATGCTGAGTCTTCCGCGGCATCGCTATTTTCTAAGTTGGTAAAAAATGAACTCTACGATGGGAAGATGGACAGAAGCGATTTCTTTTCCAGGACGTGCCTAATGCATCGCACACCCAACGAGTGTTAGAACTAAATTTGAGATATAGAAAACGGGCGCTTCAAAGCGCCCGTCTGAATTATGTTCCTAGAAGAATCTGATTAGTTCTTCTTGAGGTGATCAGGCCACCAGCTCGGGTACGGAGCAGTCTGAGGAGTCTGCAGCCAGCCCGGAACGTAGTGAGCTTCAGGATCAAGCTTGGCAGCTTCAGCACCGGCGTTGTAGAAGCCCATGATGGTGAAGGAACCCATGGCGATCATACCGATGATGAGGACATATGTAAGCTTGCGGAGGAAGCTGCGTGTGGCGTTCGACGGACCGCACCACTTCATGCACAGACGATACAGACCGATCATGCCGTGAAGTTCAGTGACGATGAGGAACAGGAAGATAACCCACAGCCAGGAGTGATAAACCTCGAGACCGCTGCCGTAAGGTCCGATGCTGCCCGGATTCATCAGCATGGGAAGCATATGCGGGAAGACCAGAGCGGTGAGGATAACACCGGTGATGAACTGAACCCACCACATCGTTGTGTCGGTGTGACGGAGCAGTTTGTAGTGGCCGCGCATGATGCGGAAGGCTTTGTAGTTGTTCGGGAACTTGCGGAGAGCAAGGATCGCATGGATGACGACGAGAACGAAGATCGTGCCGACGAAAACGGAGTGCATCCAGAGGTGATCAACACCGTCAATGAAGTAGCCGCCGGTTAAAGAAACCAGAGACCAGAAAGTGTCTTTGCCAAGAAGAATGGAGCTGGTGAAACCCATGTGGCAGAACAAGAAGAGACCAAGGATCAAACCGGTAACGGATTGAAGAACGTCGCACCAAGCATAAGCTTTGGATTTCTGTTTTGTTTCTACCAAATCTTCGCCATCAATGATGGTCTTGGCAGAAGGTGTCACCTTATAGAGGTGGGAGATGTCTTTAAAATCATCAGCCATGATAAACCTTAGAAATAGGATGAGTTAGCGTTTAACACTGAGCGTAATAATGCTCCCGAACAAATCCTATGTCTCTCAAAAATCAAGCCTTGACTGAAGAAGATAAAGTAAAACCCTCGTTTTCAATAAAAATACGAGGGTTTATACCTAAGATTTAATTAAGTATGCACTTATTTGGTGCCGAAAATTCTGTCACCGGCGTCGCCAAGGCCGGGAAGAATGTAGGCATCCTTGTTGAGTTTTTCGTCCAAAGAGGCGACATAGAGCTCAATTTCGGGATGAGCTTTCTGGAATGTTTCAACTCCTTCGGGGGCTGAGACCAGAGCGACAAAAGTAATATCTTTTGGTTTTACGCCGCGCTTAAGCAATGTGTCGACAGCTGCGACAGCAGAGTTTCCGGTTGCCAGCATCGGGTCACACAGAATGACACGACGGCCTTCGAGCTTGGAGGGCAGCTTAACAAGGTATTCAACCGGTTTATGATCAGGACCGCGGTATAAGCCTATATGACCGACACGGGCAGACGGCATCAAGTCCATAAGGCCTTCTGACATACCTAAGCCGGCTCTCAGGATCGGAATAATCACCAGCTTTTTACCTTTGATGAAATTAGCTTTGCATTTGCAAAGCGGAGTATCAATCGTACGAATTTCGAGCGGCAGATCGCGTGTTACTTCATATCCGATCAAGTAGGTAAGTTCGCGGAGCAGTTGACGGAAGGAGTTAGACGGAGTCTTCTTTTCACGCATGGTGCTGAGCTTGTGTTGCACGAGCGGATGGTCAACGATATGAAGTTTCGGGAAACGCGGATCAGTTTTCATTCATTTTCTCCTATTAACTCTTAGCATTATGCGCCTAATGGCAAGTATCGAAGAGCACCAAGATGTTTAGAAACAAAAGATTTTTTCTCTATTTGAGCAAGGCAGAAGCGATGAAAAAGAAAAAAGAGAGAAATCTCCGTTAATTCAGCTCGGAACTTTGCAGCGACGGTTTCGACTCTGTGCATTCAGGAGCTTATCTATTAAACTGACAAAACTCCTCCCTAAAAATTTATAAGGTTCGTCTATGCGTTATATCGTCCTCTTATTGGTCTTATTAATCGGAGCCGGTTTTGTATTTATTAATTGGCCGGCAGTAAATGCACCCGTTGAAGTTAACCTCCTGATTACGACAGCAAAGGCGCCGATTACCTTAATGCTTCTGTTTTGGTTCAGCCTCCTTTTTGTGATCGTGATCTACATTCTGTTTGTTCAGCAGACAGGCTCGTTTGCCACCATGCGCCGCCTGACAAAAGAACTCCAGGAACAGCGCAAACTCGCAACCGATCAGGAAGCTTCCCGTCTGACCGATGTGAAGGCCGATTTTGAGAAAAAATGGCAAATCTGGATGGAAGAGCAGAAACAGATTCTGTCTCAGACCGAACAGCGCTTAAGCGACCGTCAAAACAAGATTCTCGAAGCCTTTAAGGGAACCGAAGATCAAATTGCTGCCGCGAATAAAGAATTGAACGCTTCTATTACCGGCACACTCGACACAATGGACGATAAGATTACGAAGATTTTGATCGCCAATAAAAATCCTGATCAGCAGCAGTAACAGCTGACAGCATTGATAAAAAAGCGGGCCGCGGCCCGCTTTCTTATTTGAGAGAAGAACGAATTACTTATGATAGGAGGTGACGCGCTCCACTTCTTCAGCGCTGCCTAAGAAAACAGCCACTCTCTGGTGCAGCTTCTCGGGCTGCAGATCAAGAATATTTTGATATCCGTTCGTTGCTTTGCCGCCAGCTTGTTCAATAAGGAAAGACATCGGGTTGGCTTCATACATCAAACGGAGCTTGCCGGGTTTGGACGGATCGCGGTTGTCGCGCGGGTACATGAAAATACCGCCGCGGCAAAGGACACGATGAACTTCTGCAACCATTGCAGCAACCCAGCGCATATTGAAGTTCTTGCCCAACGGACCGGTGTCACCGGCCAAAAGTTCTTGAACATACTTCTGAACCGGAGCTTCCCAATGTCTCATGTTGGACATGTTGATCGCAAATTCCTGGGTCTGGACAGGAATACGGACGTTTTCCTTCGTAAGGATGTACTCTCCGGTACCAAGGTTCAGCGTGAACATGAAAACGCCGGTGCCGACGGTTAATGTCAGGATTGTTTGCGGGGAATACATCACATAGCCGGCGGCAACCTGTTTACGGCCGGGCGTGAGGAAGCTCTCATCGGTGATCTTGCCTTCAGGTGCTTTCGTAATGGAAAAGATCGTACCGATCGGTGCGTTGATATCGATGTTGCTCGAGCCGTCGAGAGGGTCGAACATGATGAGATATTCACCGCGCTTAAAGGCAGACGGTGTGGGCAGACAGTGGTCCATCTCTTCGCTGGCCATGCCGGCTAAGGCACCGGTCCATTCGACGCCTTCCACAAAAATCTCATTGGTGATGACGTCAAGTTTTTTCTGGTGTTCGCCTTGAACGTTGTCCGTTCCGGCAAAGCCGAGAACGCCGGCAAGAGCTCCGTGGGTCACCTTATCGTTGATTTCTTTACTCAAGTCGGCAACTGCGTTGAGAAGATCGCATAGCTGCTGATCGATGGCGCCGTCGCTTAACTGTTTTGCTAAAAACTGCTGAAGGTTGATGGCCACTTTATAAATCTCCTTTTGAAAGATCGTTTGTGATCTGCATTCTAAAAAAAATCTAGACGGGTTCCGTTAAGGCGTGTTCAATAATTTCTCGTACATTCGGAGAAAGATTCTTTTCTTCGCTGACGTACTTGAGTGCCTTATACATGAGGTTGGACAAAGTAGGTTCGTAGCGGCGCCAGTTTTCCAAAGCACGGGCAAGACGCGCAGCAACCTGCGGGTTGAACTTGTCCACGAAAAGTACGCTGTCCACCCAGAGCTGATAGCCCATACCGTCCGGACGATGGAATTCGGGACCGCCGGTCCGGAAGAAGGTACCGAGCAGGGCGTAGATGCTGTTGGGGTTGTGATCCTGATACTTCGGATGCTGGGTCAGCGCACGAATGAGATCCACCGTCGGACGTTTTCCGCGCTGAGTGCGAAGCTGGGTGCCCAACGCCAGCCACTTGTTATTTAAAAGCGGTTCGGACTTCCACTCGACATCGGCTTTGCTCAAAAGCTCCTCTCCGATCGGCAGCGAAGCTTGGACGGCGATGTTGACAGCCCCGAGGCGATCCGTGAGGTTGTTTGCGTTCTTATAAAGGTTGCGAACCTGCTGCATGGCTTTGGCATCTTGAGCGTAGGCCAGGTAGCCCAAAGACAGAAGCTTGAGTGCGCGGCGTCCGGCGTCTGCAGCATCGGGACGATAGAGGCCCGGTGTCTGGTTGTTTTTAACCTTGTCTTCGAACGAGCCTCTTAAGCGCTGGCCGATTCTGCGTTTAATCAGATCGCAGGCTTCGCGAATGAGCGCCGGTTCGATGAGAACGCGATTCTCGGCTATGTAGTTCTCGCTCGGCATTTCCAGAACTTTCGCACGGTAGGCCGGAGACAGGGAATCGTCGTTGAGAATATCCTCAAACGCAAAGAGGTAGGACTCAGACGGCATCGCGTTTTGTGCGCCGCGTCTGCTCAGGTCGGTGATGAATTGATCGACCATTTGCAGCGTCAGTTTCTCAAACGCATCGGCGCGATTGAAAAGGTCTGAATCATGGCGGGCTAAGAAAGCCAGCTGTTCGCGTGTGTATTCAGTGTTGAAGATAACCGGGGCGGAAAAGCCTCTTCCGATAGACAGCAGCGGTTTGGTCGACACGTTGCGGAAGGTCCAGCTCTGAACAGCTTCGTCCAAAATCAACAGACGAGTTGTGCCGTCCGGAGAGTCTTCCCCTTCCAGCTGCAGCGGAATATCGTTTCCGGCGTCATCCAGAATACCGATCTTAACGGGAATCATGAGCGGTTTCGGCGCCGGTTTGCCCGGAAAGGTACGGTTGTTTTGGCGAAGCGTCAATGTAAAGGTTTTGGCGATTTCATCCCACTTGGTTTCGACCGAGATGCGGGGCGTTCCGGCCTGGGAGTACCAAAGTTCGAACTGAGATAAATCTTCATAATTTGACTCGGCCATCGCATTTAAGAAATCGTCGCAGGTAGCAGCGGTTCCGTCATAACGGTTGATGTATTCGAGCAGGCCGCGGCGGAAACCGTCCTTGCCGAACAGTGTCTGATACATGCGCACAACTTCCGCACCTTTTTCATAAACGGTGGTGGTGTAGAAGTTGTTGATTGAGCGATAAGAGTCGGGACGAATCGGATGCGCCATAGGGCCCGCATCCTCCGGGAACTGAGCGTTTCTCAGAACACGTACGTCATCAATACGCTTAACAGCGCGGGAAGACTTGTCGCCGAGCATATCGGCAGAGAATTCTTGTTCTCTAAAGACAGTGAGGCCTTCCTTCAGAGACAACTGGAACCAATCTCTGCAGGTCACACGGTCGCCGGTCCAGTTGTGGAAGTATTCGTGTCCGATGACGGCTTCGATATTGGCAAAGTCTTGGTCGGTGGCAACGTTCTCATCAGCCAGAACATATTTGGAATTGAAAATGTTCAAGCCTTTGTTTTCCATGGCGCCGAAGTTAAAGTCATCGGTTGCGACAATCATGAAGCGATCTAAGTCGAGATCCAGGCCGAAACGTTCTTCGTCCCACTTAATGGCCTTAACCAAACTTTGCATGGCAAATTCCGTTTTGCCTTTGTTGGACGGTTCGGTCCAAATTTGAAGCAGGGCCTCACGGCCGTCGGACAAGGTGACCTTTTGTTCTTGAGCGACAAAATTGCCGGCAACTAAAGCAAAAAGATAAGAAGGTTTCGGGAAGGGGTCTTCCCAAATAGCATAGTTGCGTCCGTCGAGAAGTTCTCCTTGTTCGATAAGGTTGCCGTTGGAAAGAAGCACTTTGTAGTCTTTCGGCGCACGAATGACAACTCGGTATTTTGCAAGGATATCGGGACGGTCTGGAAAATAAGTAATGCGGCGGAAACCTTCGGCTTCACACTGAGTAATGTAGTTGTTCTTACTCATATAAAGTCCGGAGAGCTCAAGGTTGTTGCGCGGATTGATCCTCGTTACGATTTCAATTTCCGTGCGTTCCTTAATGTTATGAATAATGAGCTTTCCGGGGCGCATGTCGTATTGCCCGGGGAATGAGTCTTCGCCTGCGATTTTGATGGAGACCAGTGTCAGATCGTCACCGTCCAAAATGAGATCGTCACTTTTTCTGTCTTCCTGAGGGACGGCAATAATTTTAGAAGTGACTTCTGTACAGGTAGGAATTAAATCAAAAGAAAGGTCGATCGACTCGATCTGGTGATCGGGAGCCGTGTAGTCTTTTCTAAAAACAATATTTGATGCGTTTTGTGATGCCATCTTTATGTTCGCTTTTTTGAATTCGACCATTTTAACGCGGTACCCATTTTTACAAGGAAAAAGCCGCAGAGCTTTGGTGCATTGTCTTAATTCTTCACATATTTTTGAGCTCGGCAGCGAAACTTTTTAAGCCTCTCCGAACGATAGCAATTAGAATGGGGTCACTTTTTAACCAAGGAGTTGCGTATGTGCACTACTTTTATCGTCGGAGACAAAGCTACGGTTGACGGTTCCTTCTTAGTTGCAAGAAGTGCCGACAGCTCTGCGCTCAAGGCTCAGTTGTTCATCATTCATCCTGCTTGCTACTACCCTGAAGGCGTGATGTATCGCACCAAAGATCACAACGGTGCAACCGATTTCAGCTATCCGCAGCCTGTGCACGCTATGCGCTACACCTCGGTTCCCAACTGGCAGACAAAACTGCACGGTGCCGTCGGCTTTAACGAAGCCGGCCTCGGCGTGACCGGTACGGAATCCATTTTTGCCCGTGACGACGCACTGGCCATCGATCCGTACAACAAAGAAACCGGTATTACCGAAGATGACATCATCGATATCATTCTTCCCCGCTGTCATACCGCTGCCGAAGGCGTTGAGCTCTTGGGCAAGATTATTGAAACACACGGCGCCGGCGAAGGCTTCGGCGTTGCTTTCGTTGATGACAACGAAATTTGGTACCTGGAAACCGGTACCGGTCATCAGTGGATGGCTCAGAGAATCCCGGAAGATGTGTATTTCGGCTCCGGCAACCAAGGCCGTCTGCGTTTTTATGATCCGAATGCTTCCGAATTCAAAGGCAGCCCCGACTTGATCGACTTTGCCATCAGACACGGCTTCTATGATCCGAAGAAGGGTCCGTTTGATTTCGCAGCTGCTTACACACGCAATGACGATCGCGACCGCGTTTACAACGACCCGCGCGTCTGGCAGATTCAGAAACTTTTCAATCCGTCCGTGATTCAGCCCGTCGAGGACGGCCGTGAATTCGGCGTATTTATGAAGCCGGAGCGCAAACTGTCTCTCGAAGACGCTAAGCGCGTGATGCGTGACCACTTCGACGGCAGCGAACACGATCCGTACTCTCACGGCCTGAACGGCAATGAACCCTGGCGCCCCGTCAGCGTCTTCCGCACTTACGAAGCGCACGTCATGCAGGTTCGTCCTTGGCTGCCGAGAGCTATTGGTGATGTGATCTACATCGCTTTCGGTATGGCGGACCTTTCCTGCTTCATGCCGTTCTACCAGGGCCTCGAACAAGTTCCGGGTCACTACGGCATCGGTACCTGCCAGGCTGACAGCGCCTCTGTCTACTGGAAGTTCCGCAAGCTCCAGACGCTCGTTATGACCGATTATCAGGCCTATGCCCCGATCGTCAAGAAAGCTTTCGGAGATCAGGAACGCGCGATGACGGCCAAACAGGAACAGATGGAAAAGCAGTACGTTGAACTCATTAAGTCCGATAAGAAGGCTGCCAATACGCTTCTGCAGAAGACCAACCTTGAACTTCTGGCCGAATGCGAAGCCTTGGCCGAAGACCTGACCAACCGGATCTTCACGCTGGCAACTGAAAACATTCAGAAAGCCAACTTCTTTGCCAATCGTTCAAAGAAAGACTAATTCTTTGTTGATTAGTTAAAAGAAAACGCCGCGGTTTGCGGCGTTTTTTGCAGACACAAAAAAACGGAGCTCACATTCGAGCTCCGTTTCCTCTAAGAATTATTTCTTAGCAGCGGCGTCAGCCTGTTCCCAAGCTTTGGCCGGATCAGGCCATTTGCCTGTAGCCTTAATGATTTCGTCAGCCATCTTGTAGTTGTGACCGGCGGTCTTGTGGCACATGATGCAGTTTGTCGGTTTGTCGATGAAGCCGGCGTGCATCTTAGCAACCATCGGGTTCTTAGCGTTGTACATGTCAGCTAAGTTGTGGCAGCCGCGGCAGTTGCGGAAGTTGTAAGAAACCATCCAGTCGGTAACGTTCTTGGAGAGCTCGGGGCGCTTTTCAAGCCACATCTGCGGTGTGTTGAGTGTGCCGCGAAGTTCGCCGAAACCGGAGATAGAACCGGCTTTAGCTTTTGCGAACAGAAGTTCAACATAAGCAACAGGTGTCAAAGGACGATTTGTTTCGTTTAAGAGGTGGCAGTCGGAGCATCCGGCTGTATAACCTGACGGGGTTCTGGCATGCTGGCCTTGTTTCCATGCATAGGAAACACCGTCCATCGAGTGGCACCAGCCTGTGCAGAATTTATCGGTACCAGCCCACTGAACGACACCTACGAGTCCTGCTGTACACAGAATACCGACAACGATGCCGATCACGAGGATCCAAAAAGTACCCCATTTTCCGGTTTGAGACATTTTGTACTCCCTTTTTCGCTTTCTCGGGTGAAATAGAAAGCATGTTATTTGACTTAAGAATCAAGTAGAGACGGTGTAGCGCCCCCCCTCACATTCATAATATTATCTTAAGAAAACAAAAAATGCTTTTCTACCTACCTTGTGATTAGGTATATACCCTTAAGTAATAACCCTAATATAAAGTCGTTTCAATCAGATTTTATTATAGAAACTCAAGGGGTTATTTAATCTACCAAATTAGGTTATCAGCCTAATAAGGCAATCACAACACTTTGTTCAGGAATTTGAATATAGGCTTCGGAACCGACTTCTAAACCGTGATTTCCGCGGATAAAACCTACCACATTCAGGCCGTTCGGCAGACGCAGCGTAACCTCGCCGCCCTTATCTTTCTGCGGAAGACGTGAAACCTGGCCGAAGAGGAAACAGCGGCTGACGTCCTCGGGTTTGTCTTTCGAGACGGTAGCGGCTGACGCTTTAAACAATGCTAAAACGCTTTTTCCGACCTGCAGATCGAGAAGCTGGCGACTTTCTAGCGTGACGCTTGAGCGGAGATATTGGCCTTCGCAAACTTTCATCTTAACTTTGCACATGGACATCCCGCCGTGGATGTCTTCAATTACGCAGGGAATAATGTTGCGGATGCTCATGCGCAGGGCAACTGAGGCTAAAGCTGCCAGTTTGGGAGATTCTCCGGCTTGGATATCGCTCAAAATCTGATTTCTGACCTTGTTCAAGGCCGCGGAAGCTTCAAGTACGGCTTCTCCCGCCGGAGTGATGCGTGCTCCGCCTCCGGTGTTTCCGCCGACAGATTTCTCAACCAGCGGTTCTCCGGCCAACGCAGAAAGCGTTTCAATTGCCTGCCACGCAGCTTTGTAACTGATGCCGGCGCTGCGGGCAGCTTCCGAAATACTTCCGAATTGTTTGATGCGCTGCAGGACATCGATTCTTTTGTCGACGACATTCTGGGATAGGGCATCGGAAATATTTAGCGCCATTATTTATTCCTTCGATTCAGCAATTATTCCCACTATTTTAACGGTATTCCATATTAGAATACCGCTTTGAAACATTCCAAGGTCGGAATGGCAACTGTTAATGAGGATCTCATGAAAAAAATTATTCTCGCTGGGGCGACTGTATTAGCTTTTTCTGCTTCTTTTGCGTCTGCAGCTGAAGTGAATGTCGCTGTCGCCGCTAACTTCACTGCACCGATCAAAGAGATTGCCGCTATTTATGAAAAGGAAACCGGAAATAAGATTTTGGCTTCTTTCGGTGCAACCGGAGCTTTCTACGCACAGATTAAAAACGGTGCTCCTTACCAAGTGTTATTCGCTGCCGACGCAAAGACACCTAAGAAAATCGTTGAGGAAGGCCTTGGAATTGACGCCAAACCTTATGCTTTCGGCAAATTAGTCCTTTGGAGCGCTGCCGACAATTTTGTTAAGCAGGATCCGAACTTCATTCTTTCTAACGACGTTAAGAAGATCGCCGTTGCCAATCCTAAGTTAGCACCTTACGGTGAAGCTGCTTATCAGACAATGGAAAAATGGGGCAATCTTAAAAAGGCTGAAGCTAAGTTTGTGACCGGCGACAACATCGGCAAGACCTTCCAGTACGCTAAGACAGCTAACGCACAGGTCGGTTTTGTTGCCCTTTCTCAGGTTTACAAGGACGGTAAGTTTACTTCCGGTTCCGGCTGGGTTATTCCTGCTGACTGCTACAAGCCTATCCGTCAGGATTCCGTTATCCTGAACCCCGGTAAGGACAATAAAGCGGTTGCCGATTTCATGAAGTTCATGGCTACAAGCCCGAAGGTTCAGAAGGTTATCGATTCCTACGGCTACAGCACCAAGTAATTTAGATTTAGGACTGACATGTTTACTGCGGAAGAACTGCTTCCTGTTAAGCTGACTTTAGAGCTTGCTTTGATTACGACCGTCTTCTTGCTTTTGGTGGCAACACCGCTGGCATGGTGGTTGTCGCATACAAAATCAAAGTGGAGGGCACCGATCAGCTCAATTGTTACTTTGCCCTTGGTTCTTCCGCCAAGCGTGCTTGGTTTTTATCTCTTAGTCGCCATGGGACCTTCCGGTCCCTTGGGCAAGCTGACCGAGGCCTTAGGCATCGGTTTGCTGACATTTACATTTCCGGGTTTGGTAATCGGCAGTATCGTTTATTCGATGCCCTTTGCCGTTCAGCCCCTTCAAGCAGCCTTCGAATCGATCGGAAAGCGCCCTTTGGAAGTTGCTGCCACGGTCGGCGCTAAGCCGATGGATGCTTTTTTTAATGTTGTTCTTCCGCTGGCAAAGCCCGGGTTTGTTACAGCGGCTCTTTTGACGTTTGCGCATACGATCGGCGAATTCGGTGTTGTTTTAATGATCGGCGGCAACGTTCCCGGAAAAACACAGGTGGTTTCGACGGAAATTTACAGCTATGTCGAAGCAATGGAATACAGTAAAGCACACTGGCTTGCCGGCGGAATGGTTGTCTTTAGTTTCTTTGTGCTGCTGGGACTGACACTGTTAAACCGCCACAATGAACGCGTCATGCCTTAACTCAGTTGTCTCTTGATATTTATGTCTGATTCATTAAGTTCAGCCTCCTTGCTGCTTCCCCGCGATGACGGTTTCAAACTGGAATGTTCGTTTGATTTTCCAAATTCGGGCATTACCGTGCTTTTCGGTGCCTCCGGTTCGGGAAAAACTACGGTTCTTCGCTGTATCGCAGGATTGGAGCGGGCACGAGGTTTCGTCAAGGTTGACGGAGTTTATTGGCAAAACGATGCACAAAAGCTTTTTCTACCGACTTGGGAGCGTCCATTAGGATATGTGTTCCAGGAGGCATCGCTCTTTCCGCACATGACCGCTAAACAAAATATCGAGTTTGCCGTCAAACGCAGTAAATCAGCGGATGCGCGGTCGCGTATGGAAGAAGCAATAGATTTATTGGGTATCCGAGGCCTGCTCGGAAGAAAGCCTGCCCAGCTTTCCGGAGGCGAGCGCCAGCGAGTTGCGATTGCCAGAGCCGTTGCCACCGAACCGAAGATCATGCTGTTTGATGAACCGCTGGCGGCATTGGATTTCAAACGGAAGTCGGAAATTATGCCTTGGCTGGAGAAGCTCAAAGGCAATCTTAAGATTCCGATGCTCTATGTCACGCATTCCGCTGAAGAAGTACTGCACCTGGCTGATAACCTTATCGTGATGGAAGACGGCAAAATCAAAACCTCCGGTGCCTTAACGGACGTTCTTGCCAATATCGATTTGCCGATAAAGATCGGTGAGGACGCCGGCGTTCTGCTAAAGGGCAAAGTCGTATCCAAAGAACCGGAGTGGTCGCTAATGACAGTGGACTGCGGGAATATCGCACTACATATTAGTGACAACGGTCAGCCCGTCGGAAGTGCGGCCTCCTTGCGGATATTGGCCAGAGAGGTCGTCTTTGCAATAGATAGGCCGGTCGATCTTTCCGTTCAGAATGCTTTTGAAGGAACTGTCGAAGAAATATCAATTCACGGAGACGGCGCCGATGCTCTGGTTCGAACGAACTGTTCCGGCCAAATTATTATTGGGAAACTGACCCGCAAGGCGCTCAGCGAGCTCGGCATAAAAGAAGGGAGCCGAATTTGGCTCCTCATCAAGAGTGTTGCAGTTTTGTCTGTTTAGTCTTCCAGAACTTTGACCTTGTAAGAAGTCGGTCTGCCTTCATCAAAACTAAACGGAATAACAATGTTGGCGGTTCCGCCGCCGGTAATCGTTTCAATCTTCGGATCTGTCTTATATTCGGCAGGTTCGAAGATTTTTTGTATTCTTGAGCTGCCTGCGCCTTCGAGCGTCAGCTGAATGACGGGAAGCTTTTGAGTTCGCATATCCTGATTCTGAATCTGCAGCTTCAGCTCCCATTGTCCGGGAGAAACCGCATTCACCTGATTAGACAAGACAACCGGTGTTCTCAGCGGAGGACAGTAGAGATAATTGCAGCTTTGCTGAGAAATAGTGTTCAAAGGCTCTTTCTTTAGAATTTCCGGCTGCAGGAAAAGTGTTACCTGCCATGCTGCAAGAATGACAAAGCATAGACAGATAAAAAGCATAATGGAGCGAATAATGCCCGGAGTGCGGGACGGATCCGAGGGGTCTCCGAGGTCATCCTCAGGCGGGAGAATAACACCGTCACTGCCTTTGACACCGAACTTCTCTATAGGGTCGGGTGTCGCTGGGGCAGCTTTAATCTCTTTCGGCGCATCTTCTTTTTTCAACGGCGCGGAAAGTTCGGATATATCTTTCGAAAGCGAAGCCATCAAAGCCTTCGGATCTTTCGGAAGATCGGATGAAGGCTGAGGTGCGGAAACGGGTTCGGCCGGACGAACCGAAGCGGTCGGAAGCTTAAAGTCTTCGGGAGGTTTTTTAAGATCGGCAGGGACAATTTTAGGAATGTCGCGCTGCTTCTGATTTCCGCCCAGTGAAGGTTCGGACGGAAAGTTGTAATGATTCGAATCTCCCTCGAATTTAGGTTCCATAGCCGCCTCTTTTCTATTTAGTGAATCTGACCGGCCAAACAAATCCATCCGTCCATGGACTTCCAAACAGATAGCGGAGAGTCAGGACGATAAGAGCCATAAACCTCGATCAATTCTTCTGCCTGTCTTTCCAAAATTCCGGAAAGAACGAGATAGCCGCCTTTTTTCACGCGCGCCAAAAGCGCAGGGGCTAAAAGCCGAAGCGGGTTACTGAGGATATTAGCCACGACGACATCGAATTTTTCGTCAGGCATATCCTCCGGCAGGTAGAAGCTGGCGTCTGCCCGGTTCACTTCTGCATTATAGTCGGCAGCCTCAATAGCCTGAGGGTCTATGTCCGTACCGAGCACTCGGGAGGCCCCGAGTTTCTTGGCGGCAACGGCTAGGATACCCGATCCGCAGCCGTAGTCCAGAACGGATTTTCCTTCCAAATTATGGTCGTGCAGCCATTCCAGACAAAGGCGGGTTGTCGGGTGTGTTCCGGTTCCGAAAGCAACGCCCGGATCCAGGCGAATATTAATCGCATCAGGATTGGGCGGCTCGTGCCAGGAAGGAACGATCCACAGGTCACCGGCAATCTGAGTCGGAGTGAACTGAGCTTGCGTAATGCGAACCCAGTCATTGTCCGGAACTTCGATTCTGCTTTCTAAGACAGGTTTTTTAAGACCTTCTTCTTTGAGCGCAGCTTCCAAGGCGCCTTCTATGTCGAAGTCGTCTCCGCAGAGGACTTTAAGTCGGGAGCTGTCCCAAGCGAAATCATCAATTTCAATTCCGGGTTCACCGAAAATCGGTTTTTCACGTTCGGTTTCAGCATCGGCGTCCTCGATTGAAACCGAGTAGGCGCCCCTGTCCATTAGGAAGTCCGTTAAGGGTTCGACTTCCTTTTTGTCCGTCAGCAGAGAGTATTCGAATAACATGGATAACAGCCTTATTTCTTAACAGATTCGCGGTGCGCCAGCTTTTCTTCCAGATAATGGATGCTCACACCGCCCTGGAGGAATTTCTGGTCGATCATCATTTCGCGATGCAGCGGAATGTTGGTCGAGATGCCTTCGATGACGGTTTCGGAAAGCGCCGTGCGCATTCTGGCGATTGCCTGATCACGGGTGTCGCCGTAAGTGATGAGCTTGCCGATCATGGAGTCGTAATGCGGCGGAATGAAGTAGCCGGGATAGACGTGAG
>PPYE01360115.1_pt1 | contig 16860 bp, 14 predicted proteins | sample 1559881 | NCBI WGS metagenome assembly PPYE01 (sample SAMN08240022, study PRJNA423297) | Human gut metagenome, whole genome shotgun sequencing project. | reverse complement strand
TCTGTACCGATGATGGCAAGACCACCTGCAGCCTTTACCTCTGGAGTCAGCTTGATATCGGTACCACGACCTGCCATGTTGGTAGCAATGGTTACGGCACCCTTACCGTTTACTGAGCGACCTGCCTCGGCTACAATCTGAGCCTCCTGCTGGTGCAGCTTAGCGTTCAATACATTATGAGGAATGTTGCGCATCTTCAACATCTTGCTCAACAACTCAGAAATCTCGACAGATGTTGTACCTACCAAGACTGGGCGGCCAGCATTACGTGTTTCCTCGATTTCGTCGATAACTGCACGATATTTCTCGCGGGCAGTCTTGTATACACGGTCATCCAAGTCCTTACGCTGGATAGGGCGGTTGGTTGGAATCTCAACAACATCGAGTTTGTAGATATCCCAGAACTCACCTGACTCTGTACTTGCTGTACCTGTCATACCTGCGAGTTTGTGGTACATACGGAAGTAGTTCTGAAGTGTGATGGTAGCAAAGGTCTGTGTAGCAGCCTCTACTTTTACGTGCTCCTTAGCTTCAATAGCCTGGTGCAAACCATCGCTCCAGCGACGGCCTTCCATGATACGTCCTGTCTGCTCATCCACAATCTTCACCTGTCCGTCCATGACAACATATTCGTCGTCCTTATTGAACATGGTGTAACCCTTCAGGAGCTGCTGCAAGGTGTGAACACGTTCGCTCTGTACACCATAGTGAGCCAGCATCTCGTCTTTCTTGTCAAGACGCTCCTGGTCGGTAAGGTCTGTACGTGCCTCGAGTTCACTCATTTCTGTTGTGATATCAGGCAATACGAAGAGTTCCTTGTCGTTTACCTGCTTAGCCAACCAGTCGGTTCCCTTATCGGTAAGGTCGGCAGAATTCATTTTCTCGTCTACTACGAAGTACAATGGCTCAGTAGCCTTAGGCATCTCACGGTTATTGTTTGCCATGTAGTACTCCTCGGTTTTCAGCAGACCAGCCTTGATACCTTCCTCAGAAAGATACTTGATCAATGGCTTGTTCTTAGGCAATGCCTTGTAAGAACGGAAGAGTGCGAGGAAGCCTTCATCAAGGAGTTCCTGATTCTTAGCTTTTGTACCTTCGTTAATCTTCTGCTTAGCCTCGGCGAGCAATTCTGTAGCCTGCTTGCGCTGTACCTCATAAAGTTTCTCAACCAATGGCTGATACTGCTCAAACATCTGGTCGTCGCCCTTTGGAATAGGACCGGAGATGATCAATGGGGTACGGGCATCATCAATCAACACTGAGTCGACCTCATCGACGATGGCGTAGTTGTGCTGGCGCTGTACCAGATCGGCTGGGTTGGTAGCCATGTTATCACGAAGATAATCGAAACCAAACTCGTTGTTGGTACCGAAGGTGATATCTGCCAGGTATGCCTTGCGACGCTCGTCGGAATTAGGACGGTGCTTGTCGATACAATCTACAGAGAGACCGTGGAACATATAGAGAGGTCCCATCCACTCAGAGTCACGCTTAGCCAAGTAGTCGTTCACGGTAACGACGTGAACACCATTGCCAGTCAAGGCATTCAGGAAGATAGGTGTTGTACCTACAAGGGTCTTACCCTCACCGGTAGCCATCTCGGCAATCTTACCCTGATGGAGAACAACACCACCGAAGAGCTGTACATCGTAGTGAATCATTTCCCACTTCATATCATTACCGCCGGCTGTCCAGTGGTTGTGATAGATAGCCTTGTCGCCATCGATGGTAACGAAGTCGTTAGCTGGATTAGAAGCCAACTCGCGGTCGAAGTCGGTAGCAGTAACTATTGTTTCCTCGTTCTCAGCGAAACGGCGAGCAGTATCCTTAACGATAGCGAAAACCTGAGGCAAAACCTCGTTGAGGGCTACCTCATACTTGTCGAGTGCTTCCTGCTCTAACTTGTCGATCTGATTGAAGATACCTTCACGCTCATCGATAGGAGTGTCTTCAATTTTAGCCTTGAGTTCAGCAATCTTAGCCTTCTCTTCCTTGGCGTACTCCTGTACGTACTTTTGAAGTTCTTTTGTTTTTGCACGAAGTTCGTCATTGCTTAAGGCCTGCATCTTAGGATACTCTGCCTTGATCTTTTCTACGATTGGCTGGATCAACTTCATATCGCGAGTTGACTTGTTGCCAAACAATGACTGGAGAATTTTGTTAAAGTTCATTGTATATTTATTTTTTATTATTATTCGATGATGTTTGGGAGTAAAATCTCCTGTTGTTTATAACTAGCTTGCAAATTTACTAAAAATATCTGTAAATCTGCAAGGAATTGCCAATTATTACCTGTTTTTATGGCAAATCTTCTGAGTTTTGCTTACTGAAAGCATAAAATCAGCAGTCTGGACCTCGAATAACAATACTCCCATACGGAACTTTGTATCCTCCAATGCCTTCGCCTCCGGTTGCTGGATGAATTCATCGTAGGATATATCCGTAAGCGCAAACTTCAGCGCCTGCTGATAAGTCTGCGCCTCCATGCCGGTTGCCGCCAGGACAACCAAAAGGGCTGTGATATATCTGTTTACCATCATTGTTGTTTATCTTCTTCTGTATGGAAAACGATATTGTGCCAATCGTTTCCTTACATATATTTTAATTATTTTAATGTCTATTTATTCTTTCTAAATTTCTTTACAATATGCTTCTGCAAACCATAATTGTTTGGACTTAAATCCATCATGGTCGACTTGACGCAGTATCTCGCTAGCAAAGAAAGTGCCAAAATACTCATACCCTCAGCATAGTTCTGCCATATCTGCATGAACAGGGCAATGAGCAGAAGCCATCCCAGGAGTTCGAAATACCAATACTGGCGACCTGCTTTCATCCTCTTGACAGTCTTCCAGGCAAAGATGAGGTTGAGCGGATTCAGTATCAGAATCTGGAAATTTATCTGTACGGTAGGATGCTGCGAGAAGATCATGGTAAAGAGAATCAGTCCCGGTAATCCTGTCAGAACAAGCAGGATGGCATCAAACCACCAATAGTTTTTCTTTTTTACACATTCTCTTACCGTTGTTCCTATGATGATGATTGCCAGGGCTATGGCTATCATTTGTGGTGTAACAGGAGTATCGTCTGTTATTTGTGCCTGGACTGGGATAATATCGGATGTTTCATCTACCAGGGTGATATAGCCGCTGTCACTTGTTGTATTGGTTTTGCCGTCTGTAGTCTGAGATGCATCAATAAAGTCGGTTCTTCCTTCTGTGGCAAAGTCTTTGCTCAGATTGTCTGGCAAGAATTCCCATTCTCTTTGTGAGATAGGGCGGTCTGCCTGACAACCCAAAAGAAGGTCATTGCCGAATCTTGCCCAGCGGTGCTGTCCGTTGAGTTTGTGAATCTCTTCCCTGTAGGTAGAAGTGGTAGGGATATCTTTAAAGTTGGTACTCTGGTTCCCAATGTTGGAGAGAATCATCTCGCGTGCCCGGGTCGTACAATTATCATAGAAGAAATTGTAGCGGTATACGCGGTTCTCCGGCTGTGCATTCTTGTCGATGCTTCTCAGAATTCCCAGTTTCTCTGTACGGGAGAGACGGAGGCGCTGCTGTCTTACCCATCTGCCTTCATGTGCATATTCGGCAATGAAGTCGCTCATAGGGTAGATGCCAATCTGGTAATCGGTGAGTCCGAAAACAAAACGGAGTACAAAGCAACTTTGGTTAAAACTGAACATACCCCAGTTGACGGCAACATCAGTTCCCATAGCTTTGTTCTGTATGCGGAGAGCGGTATGTCCATAATACGACCACACCTCCTGACCTGGTCCGCAAGTCAGGAGAGAAATGTCAACAGAATCGAGCGATGCAAAAATACCTTATTATTTTCAATTATCCTTCTTTTTTCTAGATTTTTTTTAATACTTTTGCACTCTGAATATAATTTTGAATGATTATTAAAGAATGAGAAAGCTTTTTTTAGCAACCCTATTGTTGGGGTCAGCCCTTATGGTTAATGCCCAAAGTGGTACTAATTCGCCATACAGCCAGTATGGTCTTGGCATCTTGTCGGACCAGACTTCTGGTTTTAATCGCGGTATGAATGGAGTCGGTCTTGGCTTTCATGAGCATAATCAGGTAAACTATCTCAACCCTGCATCTTATGCTTCGATTGATTCGATGACTTTCATCCTTGATGCCGGTATCTCTGGTCAGGTGACAAATTTTGAAGAGAATGGTGTGAAGAAGAATGCCAACAACTCAAATTTTGAGTATGTTGTTGCAGGCTTCCGCTTGCTGCCACATGTAGGTATGAGCTTCGGTATCATTCCTTTTACCAATGTTGGCTATAATTATTCTGCATCAGAATGGGTGAATGCTGACAAGGAAACTTACTATACTAATACTTATTCCGGCGATGGTGGTTTGCATCAGGCATACATCGGTGCGGGTTGGGAACCGGTCAAGGGCTTGGCCGTAGGTGCCAACTTCTCATATCTCTGGGGTAGTATAGACAGAAGTGTATCAAACAGCTACAGCAATTCTTATTACAAGACCCTCACCCGTTACTATTCTATGCAGGTGAACAGCTATAAGGTTGATTTCGGTGTACAGTATACCCATCAGTTCTCAAAGAAAGATTGGGCTACCGTGGGTGTCACCTTCTCGCCAGGACATGGTCTGGGGGCTTCTGCTGATATGAATATCATTTCTAATGATACTCAGAATGGTGTTACCGATACCACTGCTTACTCTATTGACAAGGCTTATAAGTTGCCTACCATGATTGGTGCGGGTGTGATGTGGAATCATAACAACCAGTGGAAGGTAGGCTTTGATTACAGTCTGCAGAAGTGGGGTAGCTTAGGTTATCCTAGTTTTGATGGTACCAATTACACTTTGCAGGATGGCATCTACAAAGATAGAAGCAAGTTTAATCTTGGTGCCCAGTATTGCTATGGAGAGCGTAGCCGTGCTTTCTTCAAGCGTGTTCAGTATCGTGTAGGTGCCAGCTATGCCACACCTTATTTTAAGATGAATGGTGTTGATGGTCCGAAGGAAATCTCCGTGAGTGCTGGTTTCGGTATTCCTATCATGAACGCTTACAACAACCGCTCTATGCTGAATATCAGCGGTCAGTGGGTGAAGAGTTCAGCTAAGGATCTGATTAAGGAAAATTCTTTCCGTATCAATATCGGATTCACATTCAACGAGGATTGGTTTAAGAAGTGGAAGATGGATTAATCTTCCGCTTATATATAATAATGTATAGAATCTCTATATAATAATGTATAGAATAAAAGGCTCTTATGTTGTCGGTATCCTGATGTTCCTGATTTTGGCTGGTTGCCAGAACCAGGTAGAACATACTGTGCCCGCCATCCGTCCGCAAGACTCGGTGGCGATGATGACGTCGTATGGTGTAAATACATTGGTAAGCGACTCGGGAGTTATGAAATATCGCATCGTAACAGAACGGTGGGAGGTGAATACCAGCAAGAATCCATCTTTGTGGATCTTTGATAAGGGACTTTTGCTGGAGCAGTTTGATGAGAAATTCCATATTAATAGTTATATCCAGTGTGATACAGCTTATTATTATGATCAGCAGAAGATATGGAAGCTTTATGGTAGGGTGAGCATCCTGACCAAAGATGGTTTGCGCTTCAATAGTGAGCAACTTACCTGGGACCAGAATAAGCACGAATTGTCAAGTAACGTGTTCAGCAAACTTGTTACTCCGGAAAGAACGCTTCAGGGTTCTCATTTCTGGAGTGATGAAAAGATGACACGCTATTATGTGAGCAATTCGAAGGGTAGCTTTGAAAAGGGAGACCTGACAGGAGGTGGTGGTGCTGCCGATACTTTGAGCAGCCAGCCTGATTCTGTCAAGAATAACTTCCGTCAGCCGGCTACACCTGTCAGAGCCACTACGATTCCTATCCTGCACTAATTAAAAAGAAAAAGATATAATGAATGAACAGGTGGATATGAGTTTAGTCGTAGGCATTCTTATTACAATGGTCTTCTCAGCATTCTTCAGCGGAATGGAGATTGCCTTCGTCTCTTCCAACCGTATGTTGGCGGAGATGGATAAGGAGAAAAACGGCCTTACGCAACGACTGTTATCTTTGTTTTATAATCATCCGAATGGCTTCGTCAGTACCATGCTCGTGGGTAACAATATAGCCCTTGTAGTTTATGGTATCCTGATAGCCAGTCTTTTCGACAATACGATTTTCGCAGGTTTTGATGCAGCCTTTACGGTGCCTGCAGATACCATTCTGTCTACGCTGATAGTACTCTTTACAGGTGAGTTTCTGCCAAAGACGCTTTTCAAGTCTAATCCGAACCGCTTGCTTTCTATCTTCAGTCCGATAGCTTATCTGTGCTATGTGGTATTGTGGCCTATCAGTAAATTCAGTACTTTCTTGAGTAAGTGCCTGCTGCGTCTGATAGGTATGAAGATGGATACTGAGGGGGCAGATGAAGGCTTTTCTAAGGTAGATCTTGATTATCTTGTGCAGTCAAGTATCGATAACGCTACCAATGAAGATGAAATTAATGACGAGGTGAAGATATTCCAGAATGCCCTTGATTTCTCCGGTACTAAAGTACGCGACTGTATGGTGCCACGTACTGAGATTCAGGCTGTTGAAATGGATACTTCTCTCGAAGAACTGCAGCAGAAATTCATAGAGAGTGGTAATTCGAAAATCATTGTATATGAAGAGGATATAGACCATATTGCGGGATATATTCACAGTTCCGAACTGTTCCATCATCCTTCACGTTGGCAGGATCATATCCGTACACTTCCTTTTGTGCCGGAAACGATGCAGGCGCAGAAACTGATGCAGACTTTTTTGCAGCAGAAGAAGTCTTTAGGTATCGTTGTAGATGAGTTTGGCGGTACCAGCGGTTTGGTGAGTCTGGAAGATATCGTTGAGGAAATCTTCGGAGATATTGAAGATGAGCACGATGCTGCCAAGTATGTGGCTAAGAAAACCGATGATGGTGACTATCTCCTTTCTGCACGACTGGAGATTGACAAGGTGAACGATATGTTTGGTCTTGAACTGCCGGAAAGTGATGAGTATATGACTGTAGGCGGTTTGATATTGCATGAATATCAGAGCTTTCCTAAACTCAACGAGGTGATTAAGTTTGATAACTTTGAGTTCAAGATTATCAAGTCAACATCGCGTAAAATAGAGCTTGTTAAACTCCACATCATCAAATAGCTGAGCAGGAAAAGGGAATTTTTTGCTTTTTTTGAGGTAATAGTCAAAAAAGATAGCAAAAAATTCCCTTTTCTCGTATTATTTTTGTATTTTTGCAGACAATTGGCTACTAGCATTAAAAGTGGTTCAATCTAAACTTAGAAAAAAATAAAAATAATAATAATAATTAAAACGTAATGGCAGCATTAGGAACAATTAGAAAAAGAGGCGTGATACTGGTTTGTATCATCAGTTTCGGCCTCTTCGCCTTTATTGCCGAGGAAGCTTTCCGCTCTTGCGATTCAGCAAAGAATAATGAGCGCCAGCAGATTGGTGAAGTTTTGGGCGAAAAAATCAGCGTGCAGGATTTCCAGAAGCTCGTTGATGAGTATTCAGAAGTTATTAAAATGCAACAGGGTCAGGAAAATCTTCCTGAAGAGCAGATGAATCAGGTGAAGGATATGGTATGGAATACCTACATCCAGAACCAGATTATCGCTAAGGAAGCTAGCAAGTTGGGTCTTACAGTAACCGACGCTGAACTTCAGGACATCTTGAAGACAGGTACTAACCCTATGCTTCAGCAGACTCCTTTCGTTAATCAGCAGACAGGTCGTTTCGATGCATCTTCTCTCCAGAAGTTCTTGGCAGACTACAAGGCACAGAAGGCTAACCCATCTGCTAACGCACAGATGATGGATCAGTATACCAAGATTTACAACTACTGGTCATTCATCGAGAAGACTCTCCGCCAGCAGACTTTGGCTCAGAAGTATCAGGCTCTTCTCGCCGGTTGCTTCCTGTCAAACCCTGTAGAGGCAAAGATGGCTTTCAAGGAGGAGAATGAAGAGAGCCAGATTCAGTTGGCTGCTTTCCCATACTCTGATATCCAGGATGATAAGGTGAAGATTTCTGAAAGCGATCTGAAGGCTAAGTATGATGAGATCAAGGCACGCTTCAAGCAGCCTGTTGAGAGCCGTGACATCAAGTTTGTTGATATCGAGGTTCAGGCTTCAAATGCAGACCGTGCTGCTCTTAACAAGGAGTTTGCAGGTTATCACTCACAGTTGGCTGCTGCTGCAGATCCTACAGAGGTTGTACGTAAGTCTGCTTCTACAGTAGCTTACCTTGGTATTCCTGTTTCAAAGGATGCTTTCCCACGTGATATCGCTGCTCAGCTTGATTCTATGGCTGTAGGTTCTACTTCTGCTGTTAAGGCTAATGCTGGTGACAATACATTGAACATCGTTAAGTTGGTAGCTAAGCAGGAATTGCCTGATTCAGTACAGTATCGTGTTATCCAGGTTGCTGCTAACTCAGTAGCTGAGGCTAAGACTAAGGCCGATTCTATTCAGGGCGCTATTGCCGGTGGTGCTGATTTCGAGGCTATCGCTAAGAAGTATGGCCAGACTGGTGATAAAGCTTGGATGACTACCAAGCAGTATGAGTATGCCCAGTCTATGGATAAGGACAACAAGACATTCATCAATACATTGAACACAGCAGCTGTCAATTCTTTGAACCAGCTTCAGCTGGGTCAGGGATATGTAGTTCTTCAGGTTCTTGACCGCAAGGCAATGGTCAGCAAGTATACTGCTGCCGTTATCAAGAAGCCTATCGACTTCTCACAGGGTACTTACCGTACAGCTTACAACAAGTTCTCTAGTTTCGTAAGTGCTAATCCTAAGTCAGAGGATTTCTTGAAGAATGCAGCTAAGGAAGGTTACAAGGTTCAGGACTTGAAGGATATTACAACTTCTGTTCACTATGTAGCAAACATCCATTCTACTCGCGAGGCTTTGAAGTGGATCTTCGATAGTAAGGAGGGTGAGATTTCACCTCTCTATGAGTGTGGTGACAACAACCACCTGTTGGTTGTGGTTCTTGATAAGATTCATCATATCGGTTATCGTGATTTGAATGATGCAGTTGTCAAGGAGACTGTTAAGGCAGAGGTGCTCAAGGATAAGAAGGCTGAGATGATTGAGGCTAAGTTGAATGGTGTTAAGAACATTGCAGCTGCTAAGGCTAAGGGTGGTAAGGTTTCTTCTGTAAACCAGATTACTTTCGCTGCTCCTGTATTCATCGCAGCTACTGGCGCTAGCGAGCCTGCTCTCTCTGGTGCTGTTGCAGGTACTAAGAAGGGTGCTTTCTCTGCTCATGCTGTGAAGGGTAACGCTGGTGTTTATCTCTTCCAGGTTACTAACAAGACTAATCGTCCTGTTAAGTTCGATGACAAGACATACGAGCAGAAGTGCCGCCAGAAGGCTATGCAGTATGCAGGTAACTTCATGAACGAGCTTTATCTGAACGCTCATGTAGTAGATAACCGCTACTTGTTCTTCTAATTCAGACTAGTAAATTCCTTCCAATAAATAAAAAAGGTGTATTGCCAATGAGCAATACACCTTTTTTATTTATTGGGATATCTTTTATTGTATCTATTATGATATCTTTTGGAGAATCTTCTTTATCTGTTATCCGCGGCTCCACCAATGTTTCTTTTTGGGAGCTTCCTGCTGTTCGCCGAACTTCTGTTTCAGTACTCTGCGATAACTGGTATGGTTGGTGATAATCTGATAAATCTCCCCCCAATCAGGCAAACCGCCGATACCTCGGTCGTCAATGAACCAGTCGGCTTTGAGCTTGCGTGAGAAGTGATTGTTGTTCTCCAGACTCTCTTCAGGATAATCCTTATTTACAGCCCAGAATTCAACTCCTCTTTCTCTACACCATTCTACTGCCTCGTCCAGGAGCTTTCCTTCGCGTACGCTCCATAGAATAAGCTTGTGGTGGTCTCTAATCAACATCTTTAATGTTTCTGTGGCGAAAGGTAGCTCTGTACCAATCTTCGGGTACTCGTGGGTTACGATTGTACCATCAAAATCTACTGCAATTGTTGCCATATAGTCTTAATTAGGCAATTTATTCTCGGCTTTCAAACCATTGATCATGCCGAAACTAGCCTTTGGAGTATAATCTGCGCGGCAGACGTATACACAGAGATTAGCCAGACGTCCAAGCTGCAAACTGTCGTTTACAAGACCTATAGGAGCCGTATCGAGGATAACATAGTCGTAATGTTCCTTCAACTGACTGATAATGTCATCAAGGCTTGCTCTGGTTACTAACTCTCCTGGGTTAGGAGGAACAGGACCAGCCATAAGGAGGTCGAGTTTACTGTTGACACCCGAAGAGAGAATCTGTTTCTGAATGTCATCCCAAGTATTATGGTCGTGTATAATCAGATTGGTGATACCATTATGGTGGTTGTCAATCTCGAAAAGCTCTGCCAGACGTGGCTTGCGGATATCCAGACCTACCATGATAACCTTCTTGCCCAGCAAGGCGAGCGAGATACCGATATTGGATGCCACGAATGTTTTACCTTCACCTGATGTAGAAGAGGTAAACATCATCACCTTCTCACCTTCTTTCAGCATAAACTGAATGTTGGTACGCAGGCCACGGAAAATCTCCTCCATCAGGTTGTTTACATTCTGGTGAACTACAATGTCAGCCTTTCCTTCCTTCTTGGTAGCGTCGCTTGCCACAGGAATATCGGCAATGACAGGTATCTGAGTGAGTTTTATCACGTCTTCATGTCCCTCAATCTTGTACTTGAAGAATTCTCTCAGGAAGAGGATGCCGGCAGGGATTGCAATACCCAGTACCAGTGCTATCAACATAATGATAGGACTCTTAGGACTAACCTTTCCTTCCAATGAAGGAGCATCGATAACCTTACCCTTGTCTGCCGTTGCTGCTAGCGATATGGAGTTTTCCTCACGTTTCTGAAGAAGCATCAGGTAAAGACCAGATTTTACTTCCTGCTGGCGACCAATCTGTGTAAGAACTCGCTCTTGCTCTGGCGAGTTACCTATCTGACTAGCATACATGGCAGCTTGTTTGGCAATGCTGTTACGCTGGATTTCCATACCCAGCTTAGCCTGGCGCATGGCACGCTTGATAGATTTTGTAAGGTCATCCAACTGGGCTGACAATGGTGTAACGGTTGGAGAATTCTCACTGGCAGAATGCAACATCTGATTGCGGTTCAGAGCTATCTTGTTGTATTCGTTAATCAACTCTGTTGAACTTTCATCAGTCAGACCTACGTTTGATGGGATAGGCTGATATCTGTTGCCAGGTTCGTTCATGTATTTGCCAAGCTCATTCAGAAGTTCAACCTGTGTGTTAGCCTCCTGGAGTTTCTGTGCGTATGTGTCTGAGTTAGCGATGGCAGCTGTTGCGGTTCCGACGCGGGTGTTGATGCTTGCTGGTAAACTTGCTAAAGTTTTTTCGATTTTTACAGGCTCCTTCTCAGATGAGAATGCATCAACAGGAATATAGTATGAACCTGTAACCAAATACTGGTTGCCGTCTTTCTCAATTTTGAGTTTGATAGGAGCATTCAGTTTCTTGAGATGAGCCAGGTCTAAATCTACGTTGACTTCCTGCTCTTTGTAAACCAGCTGATCCTTGAATGTGCCTTTGTGATAATAGTTCACATAACACTTCATGTCTATTACAGCTTGAGTGGCCAAGTCTTGTGCAGAAAGGATTTCAATCTCATTGTCTATACCGTTTGAGTTTGAAATAAAACCGAGGTTTGCAGCATTTTGAATCATGCTGTTACCCATACCGCTGCTCTTGTTCTGGTCGTCATCCTTAATCAACAACTTTGCTGTAGCCTGATATTGAGGTCTTGTATAGCGCAAGTAGAGATACCCCATTCCCAAACATACAATGAGTGAGAGAACGAACCATTTCCAGTTAAGGATAAGTGTAGAGTAAATCAATTGGAAGTCGATAGCTGACTTCTCTTCTTGCTCTTGTCCACTTCCCAATTCTAAGTTCTTTGTTTCTTCCATTATTTTATATTCTATTGTGTTTACACCTTGTTTATATTCGTATAAGATAAATGATAGAATCTGTGCTATCTGCTTGCCGCTAGTTCTTTCAGATACTGTCCATAACCGTTTTTGAGCATCGGTTGGGCAAGTTTCAGCAACTGTTCTTTGTCAATCCATCCTTGTTTGAATGCGATTTCTTCCAGACATGCCACTTTCAGCCCCTGTCTCTTTTCGATGACTTCTATAAAGGTACTGGCTTCCGAAAGGCTATCGTGGGTACCGGTGTCAAGCCAGGCGAAACCGCGCTGTAAGGTTCTTACTTTCAGAGTCTTTTCTGTCAGATAGTGCTGGTTTACAGTTGTTATTTCCAGCTCACCTCTTGCGCTAGGCTTGATGTTTTTAGCCACATGCACCACGCTGTTTGGATAGAAATAGAGTCCTACAACCGCATAGTTGCTCTTAGGCATTTCCGGTTTTTCTTCTATGCTCAGGCAGTTGCCGTTTTCATCAAACTCTGCCACACCATATCTTTCCGGATCGTTGACATAATAGCCAAATACGCTTGCCAGTCCTTCTTCTGCAGCTTTTACGCTTTCCTTGAGTAAACCCGTAAAACCGGCTCCATAGAAAATGTTGTCACCCAAAACCAGACAGGCTGTATCATTACCGATAAACTTCTCGCCAATGATGAAGGCTTGAGCCAGACCATCGGGTGATGGCTGTTCTGCATATTCGAAGTGTACACCCAATTCGCTGCCGTCGCCTAACAGACGTTTGAAACCAGGCAAGTCGAATGGGGTAGATATAATCAAAATCTCCTTGATTCCTGCCAACATTAGCACGGAAACAGGGTAGTATATCATTGGCTTATCAAAAATTGGTATCAATTGCTTACTGATACCTTTGGTAATAGGGTAAAGTCTTGTACCCGAACCTCCCGCTAATACGATTCCTTTCATATCTTCTCTATTTCTAATATAATAAAGTTGAATAGTCTTATTTTTAAAACGCGGCAAAGTTACTAAAAAAAGTTGAATGAGTGAAATCATAGGCCATAAAAATGCATTTTTTGATAAAAAAAGCACCTTTTTATATAAAAAACGTCGCTTTGATTTGGGTATTTACTGATTTTATTGTATTTTTGCAGAACAATTTAAATAGAAATAGAAAATAAAATAATAAAGGAATGGGAATTTTTGCAAAACTATTCGGTCGTAAGGACGACGATAAAAAGGTAGGTGGAATGGAAGATTACATGACCTTGGTCCGTGTATACTTTCAGGCTGCACTTGCTTCTCAGTTAGGTATCACCAATTTGGCCATGTTGCCAGACTTGCGTGTCTTCAAGACAAGTCTGCATGTTCCGACGGTCAACAATCGCCTGGGTATTGGCGAAAAGGTTCAGGTGAAGAAAATGATGAAGAATATCTATGATACGGATGATGCCTTCTTTAAGGAAATAGATTCCAGTATCCGTAAGAACTGCCACAAACTGCAGGATGTCAATGTATATCTCATCCAGTTCCAGAACTTCACACAGGATCTGATGATGCTGATGGGCAACTTGATGAAGTTTAAGCTCCGTTTGCCTAGCTTCATGAAGAATTCACTTTACAAGCTGACTGCTAAAACTGTAGAAGATATCTTCACTAAGAATGATTTCTCTGATGCCAGTGTGCTGAAAACCGTGCTTCAGTTGCGTCAGTTCAACAAGCGCTTGGCATTCAGCCAGCAATGGGTAACCGACTTTACCTTCCAGGTATTGATGCTTGCCAAAAAAGAGCCACGTCCATCAGATGAAGACGTAGAAAAGGCAAAGCAAAAGATGGGAAAGTAACAAATGTTGCGCCCAAAATGAAAAAAAATAGCAGAATATTTGTTTTATTCAAATAATTCTCTTAAATTTGTAGCCAAAAATAATAGTCATGAGTGCAAATGAGAAAACAATTAATACGTTTGCCACAAGAGTAAGGCAGATGATTCTCAAGTTTGACGAGGTCAAGCAGGAGAATGCTGAACTCTATGCGATGGTGGATGAGCGCGATGCCAAAATCAAGGCATTGGAGGAAAAGTTGGCTCAAGCGCAGAGTGATTACGACAGCTTGAAGATGGCAAAGATGATGACGATTTCTGACAATGATATGGAAGCTACTCAGAAGCGCATCGCCAAGCTCATAAGAGATGTCAATAAGTGTATCACACTATTGGGTGAAAAGTAAAAATCGGAACGATGGCAGAACAAGATAAATTACTCATACGGTTACACGTCTATGATACAGATCTTTCGGTAAGAATACCTAGGGAAGACGAGGAGTATTATCGTAAATCAGCTAAGCTGATAGATGATATTGTAAACTCATATACCAAGATTTTCAAAGGCAGAAAGAGCGATAAGGAAATCCTGTATATGGCGCTCATTGATGTGGCATTGAGATATGAAAAGGAATCGGATCGGAATGATACGAAACCTTATGATGATATTCTTGAGAAGCTTACCTCCGAGATTGAAGACGCTTTGAAATAAGAATATTAATAAACATATATATAATATAATGATAGTAACTATTATAGCAGCCTTGGTGGCGCTTGTTATCGGCGGTGCTGCTGGGTATTTCATTTTCCGTTATGTCATTAAGGGAAAATATAATGAAATGATAGAAGCTGCCAACAAAGAGGCAGAAGTAGTAAAAGAGAAGAAGCTTTTGGAAGTGAAGGAGAAATTCCTCAACAAGAAGGCGGAACTCGAAAAAGAAGTGCAGCAGCGTAATTCTCGCATCCAGCAGAATGAGAATAAGTTGAAGCAGCGCGAGATTTCTCTCAATCAGCGTCAGGAAGACCTCGGTCGACGCAAGATGGAGATTGATCAGTATCAGCAGCGTGTTGACAACGAGAAGAAACTCTTGTCTGTAAAGCAGCAGGAACTTGATAAGATGCAGAAACAGGAGCAGGCTAAACTGGAAGAACTTTCTGGTCTGAGCGCTGAGGAGGCTAAGCAGAGATTGATTGAGAGTCTGAAAGATCAGGCTAAACTCGATGCTGCAAGCTATGTGAACGAAATTATGGATGATGCCAAACTCAATGCTAACCAGCAGGCTAAGAAGATTGTGATTCAGACAATCCAGCGTGTTGCTACAGAAACAGCCATTGAGAACTCTGTTAGCGTTTTCCATATCGATAATGATGAGGTAAAGGGACGTATTATCGGTCGTGAAGGCCGCAATATCCGTGCTCTGGAAGCAGCAACTGGTGTAGAAATCGTTGTGGATGATACTCCTGAGGCAATCGTTATCTCAGCCTTCGACCCTGTTCGTCGTGAGGTTTGCCGTCTGGCTCTCCATCAGTTGGTTGCTGACGGCCGTATCCACCCAGCCCGTATCGAGGAGGTGGTAGCCAAGGTGAAGAAACAGTTGGATAATGAAATTATCGAAACTGGTAAGCGTACAGCTATCGACCTCGGTATTCATGGTCTGCACCCAGAGTTGATTCGTATCATCGGTAAGATGAAGTACCGTTCTTCTTATGGCCAGAACCTCTTGCAGCATGCCCGTGAAACCGCTAACCTCTGTGCGGTTATGGCTTCTGAATTGGGATTGAATCCTAAGAAGGCTAAGCGTGCCGGTCTTTTGCACGATATTGGTAAGGTGCCTGATGAGGAGAGTGAATTGCCACACGCATTGTATGGTGCCAAGATTGCAGAGAAGTATAAGGAAAAACCTGATATCTGCAATGCCATCGGTGCTCACCATGATGAGATGGAGATGAACACATTATTGGCTCCTATCGTACAGGTTTGTGATGCTATCTCTGGTGCCCGTCCTGGTGCCCGTCGTGAGATTGTAGAGGCTTATATCAAGCGTTTGAACGATCTTGAAGCTATCGCCATGAGTTATCCTGGCGTAACCAAGACTTACGCTATCCAGGCAGGTCGTGAACTCCGTGTCATCGTTGGTGCGGATAAGATGAACGATGAAGAGAGCATCAAGCTTTCTGATGAAATCGCAACCAAGATTCAGAATGAGATGACTTATCCTGGTCAGGTTAAGATTACTGTGATTCGTGAGACTCGTAGTGTAGCTTACGCTAAGTAAGATAGAATTATATTTGAAGTTTAAATTGTCGTTTCTCTTCTGCAAGGTAGAGAGATGTATCTTGATAAAGCCGTACTCTGTTTATAGGGTGCGGCTTTTCTTTTCCCTTTTCAGAATATGATGAAAGCAGAACAGAAAGTATTAAAGCGATTCAATAAGGGATGTGTCGATTACCGGCTTTTGGAAGATGGTGACCATATTCTTATAGCCTTGAGTGGTGGAAAGGATTCCCTGGAACTGGTCCGTTTGCTGGCTCAGCGTGCCCGCATCTATAAGCCACATATTGAGGTAGAGGCGGCTCATATCATCATGGATAATATTCCTTACGAGACCGACCGCTCTTATCTGCAGGATTTCTGTGCAGAGAATGGCATCAAGCTCCATATCCTTCATAGTTCGTTTGATGAATCCACCGATCCCCGAAAGACCCGTTGCTTCCTCTGTGCCTGGAACCGACGCAAGACGCTCTTCGAGTTTGCTGTAAGCCACGGGTTCAATAAGATAGCTCTGGGACATCACATGGATGATATCCTCGTTACCCTGCTGATGAACATCACCTTCGAGGGTTCGCATTCCACCATGCAGCCCAGTCTTCCTCTGAAACATTATCCGCTTACCATTATCCGTCCGCTCTGTCTCGTACATGAGGCGGATATCCGGCAGGTAGCAGAAGAGTTGCATTTCACTAAGCAGAAGGCGTTGTGTCCTTACGAAGAGACTACCCGCCGTTCGGATATGCAAGCCG
>PPYE01662199.1_pt1 | contig 16862 bp, 15 predicted proteins | sample 1559881 | NCBI WGS metagenome assembly PPYE01 (sample SAMN08240022, study PRJNA423297) | Human gut metagenome, whole genome shotgun sequencing project. | reverse complement strand
AGGTACTTCACTTTGATAAAGTGCAGATACTTCATCATGTTAAAGCGGGATACTTCATCTCGTTGAAGTGGAGGAAGGGAAGAAATTCCAGCAGGGGAGGGGGAGCAGGAAGCTCAGTCTTGGCAGGGGAGCAGGGATGACAGCTTTCGCTCGTGATAGGGAAGCTCTGAAGGTATTTAGATGCAGGAGGGAAGACATCTTTGCTGAGAGATGAAGGAGCTGGGATTTGCTGGGGGAATCAAGCCTTAGCAGAAAACTTCTTTGCCAGCTCAATAAAGCAGCCATCCAAAATATTGACTTTACTCTTGGCTCCAAGTAGATTGCTGATGTCCCTCTGAAAAGAAATTTTTATTAGCCAGTTTTCTCCCCCCAAAGAGTGTATATCATCTGTTTTTCGCTCGGAAGGCAATGCCCAGTATCAAAAACACACGCATAGAGGCCAAAAAGCAAGCTGTTTATCCCGCAATCTCGCCCCAAATAAAGACCTGCGAGCTATTTGTTGTTACCAACAGACAGGCACCTCCCTTGCCAAGCCAAGGTGCCCGTGATATGCTTGGGTCCAATCCAAACGGAGAGATAGTCTATATTTGTCTGGTTGGAGGACTACCGAAGGAGGATCAATAAATGGGACGAGAAGAGAATATCCAAGTATTTGACGATACAAAGAAGAAATGTCAGAGCGATTCCAGGCTAATACAAGCCATTGCTCAGGCAAATGCCGCACAGAAGCTGATTTTGGGATCCGATACAGAGACATGGAAGTCGGCTTGCCGGTATATGCGCCCGGCACAGGTGACGGTCAGCAGAAAGCGCACACTGGAGGCCGCATCTGCCTATCATGGCAAGAAAGTCTGCGTTCTGAACTTTGCCTCGGCCACAAATCCCGGAGGCGGGGTGACAAGGGGCTCCTCCGCGCAGGAGGAGGCGATCTGCCGTTGCTCTACCCTGTATTTCAGCTTGATCGAACAGAGTATGTGGAAGGGGTTCTACACCCCGCACCGCGCCCAGCGAGATCCCTTGCACAATGATGATTGTATCTACACCCCAGGCGTAGTGGTAATCAAGACGGATACTGCCACTCCGCAGGCTTTACCACCAGAGGATTGGTACACAGTCAATGTGTTGACCTGCGCGGCGCCCAATCTCCGGGAGCAGCCCAGCAATCCAATGAATGACGGGGATGGAGCACGAGGCGTCCAAATCGAAAAGCAGGAGCTGCGGCAACTCCATGAGAAGCGTATGCGGCGGATCTTGAGCATTGCGGCGGCGGAAGGCAACGAGGTTATGATCCTGGGCGCATTTGGCTGCGGAGCGTTTCGCAACCCGCCGGAGATTGTTGCGGAGGCCATGCGAACGGTTATCCAGGAATATCGCTCGTTCTTTGAAGCTGTTGAGTTTGCTGTATATTGCCCGCCGCGGGACGACTCCAACTATCGTGTGTTTGAGCGGGTGCTGGGCCGTATTTGAGGGGGAAACCAAGCGGTATAACAGCACCCAGGGCGACAGGGGCCCGGCCCATTGGGGACGGGCCCCATTGCCTGATACATTTAGGCTTTTGCCGCCCTACTAAGCCGCTATAATGTTGCTCCCAACAAGGAAGTTTCGGATTATGGTGTCGCTGGCGCCGGTGCGGGTGAAGAATTGTGCCGAGGCTTTGGGCGAAGAGGAAGGTTGATTGTTGCATCTAACCGTGAGACCCACACAGAAACTGCTCCAATGGGCCCTTCCGAACTTTGGCACAGTGGGAGCGCCAGGATTGGCAACAGCTGTGCCAAATTCCTCATCCGCTGGGTATCGTGCTGTGGGAGCTTTAAGTGGGTGTTGCGGGCCGCCGCACTTGACGCTACAGAGTTCCCGGCCCCGCCTTTTCTCCGTAGAAAAGACTAGAGAACCCCCTTTATCTGCTGGAGAAAGCCTGCCTGGTGGCAACCCATGACGGTCAAATTGCGAAGAAAGAGATCATAGAGATAGTTGCTATACTCAGCGAAGGAGGATTCCAAATGAATGTCAAAGACCTCATCTTTTCCATCCCTACCGCCGCTCTCGCCGATGCCTATGTAGCTAAACAGGAAATCCCGCCGGAGAAGCATGACCGGGCTGTGGAGCGTATGACAGCCTTCCTCCAGTCCCTAAAGGATAAAGCCCCCAAGGATACTAACCACCTGATCCTGGGCATCCAAATCGTCGATGATGACGAAGATGACGGCAGGCGCGAGTTCCTGGATGCTTGTCTGTTTAAGAAAGATGATTTGGTCGCCAAATTCGATTGGGATTCGCCTCTGTCCCGTGTGACCACTCTGGAGGGCCTCACAGACGAGCAGATCGAGGAGTTGTCCCAGACCCGGATTCTTCCCGACAGCTATGCCTACGACCTCTCTCCCTGGGCGGAGATCCTGGGCTATGAAGTGGATCCCGACAACGCCTTTGAGGTTGGGCCTGTTCCCTTGGCCGTAGCTGTCCTATGGGAAATGACCTTCTTTGGCTTCGATGAGGCTCATGTGGACGCCGAGCGGGAGGAGCTGCGCCGGCGTGCTGAGGAGCTGGACGAGATCTTGAAGTTGCCCAAGGAGGAACAAGAAAAGCATCTCATACCAGCCGAGAAGGTCTTTGCGGACATGGGACTCCCGGAGCGCACCGAGGAAGAGAAGCAGACTGTTCACCGGCGGATGACTCGGGAGATCGCTGAAAATGGGTTGCGGAAGTATCAGGCTATGCGGGCATACTTAGAGCGAAAAGCTGACTAAGTGAAAAAGCGGTGAGACTGCGCATTGATGCGAGGGAAAACTCCCTGTGATAACTCCATCCATCATAAGCTAACCAGAAAACAGTCCTGGGGCAACGATGCCTGGGGCTGTTTTTCTGTATGCCTGTACCATAGCTCCGCGGAGCAGGATTTGTGTATGAATCCTTTGTGCAGAACGACGAAGTAACAAATATAAAGAAATTTTTTGTGGCGCGTTTTTGACGATTGACACCTTACAACCGCCCAATTCCAATCGCAAGCTAATAACTGGCTAATCCAGAGCACACCTATCAGTATTGCAAATCTCGCCATTAAGTAGCAATTTGTTCTAAATTACGCATCAAAGATCTAATTGTTGTATCTTACAGATAGTTCAAATGCTTGAAATTTCAGGGGCAGGGTGATATGCTGTGCTCCCAACAACAGAGGGCAAGAAAAAGATAGGAGGCATCGCAATGTCAGAGAAATACAAAACCAAAGAGAGCCTGTGCCAGTGTGTGGATTGGCGGGATGGAACCTCAGCAGACTGGATTGATCACTTGATGCGCGACTACAAATTCGACCACCTGCTGCTGGACTATCACGACCTGACCAAAGATGAGGAGATCCGCCTCTGCCAGATCGGGCGTTGCAACAAGTGCGGCGGCCAAATCTGCATTGGCACCGTGCTCCATCCCTGTGAGCTGTTGGATGATACCCTGGCCCGGATCTATGCCGAGGCATCCAAGCGGTGGCGGTGGTACCACGAGGACGAGGCTTTCGATGAGGAGTTCGTCCAGTTGTTCCGGGGCCGCGATCAGCAGGTCGCCAAGCTGTGGCTGGATTTGGTGCGCGCCAAAGCGGGGCAACATCTCATTGACCTGAAGACCGGGGAAACAACGCTGAGTATCCATCTCAACAAAACTCAGGTGGAGCGGGCAGAGAATATCCTATCGAAATTGGGGCTGTCTATGTCTGAGGCTGTATCTCTGTTCCTGGCCCAAGTGTTGTTATGGGATGGGTTGCCCTTTGGTGTTGCGTTGCCGGATCCTGATGCCCAGGAGGACATGGCGCCGACAGAGGGACAGCTCAGCCTGGACGACGAGCCTGAGATTCCTTGGGATAAGGATGTCAGCGCGAAGGTGTAGGTCTGTTCTTGAGGAGTATTTAGATCGGGGGAACGCTGTTTCACCAATCTGGCCGTGATGGGTTGGGACAGATCTGATTTTGACATAGGCTGGATGGCCGGAGTCTTTTTTACGAAGAAAAGCGGCGAGGGAGGAATTTCCCTTTTGAGGGCAACCGTCCGTACCCTGCGCCTAAAGTTCCCCGGCGCGATAACAGGGGAAAAGGCGGCTGGCTTGGCTGTTGGATCTAACTGTGAGTCCCCTCATCCGGGACAGAAAATTGCTAGCTGAGTTGCCCTGGAGACATGCGGCTGGAATCTGGCACCGAGGGCCGCGCCACGCTACCCCAGGTCAGGAGTCCTCTGGCGGTTCCAAATGGCATGGCCTCGTTGCCTGGAGGCCATGCAGGCCGTGCCAGGAGCGCACCACCAACGGGTTCCTGACATTAAGCTGTCGTGCCCAGAAACTCGGCAAGAGTATAGCGGATAGCAGCATATACAGCAAAAAAGCCCCGGGGCCATCTCTTGCGGACGCCCTGGGGCTTATGATTTATGATCTTAGTTTGTCTGAGACGAAGGGGATAGTTTCTGTTTGAGTTTGCAGTTATCGCATAGCCTCAGCTTGATAGTTCCCGCATATTGGCTGGCATAGACAGGAGCGGTAGCCCGCAAAAGCTGTTGTATCCCATCCTGGTCTCCTATGTAGCTGTCGATTTCGTCAGGGGCTATATTGGGAACTAGAGTGAGCTTGATCCGACGAAACAATAAATCATCAAATGAGAGCGTAACTCGCAAATTCTCTGTTGAGATCCCCTGAATCTGCCGCCTCCATTCTGCATCTGCCTCTCCAATAAGATGAACCAGGAGCCGAGTTTCTTTCTCATAGTACCAGATCAGGCTTTTGCAAAACCGATATGTTTAGCCATGTACTTCTCAAATTCGTGGGTCGGGATTTTGTAGTTGGTAATGGTATTATATTTGAGAGCATAGCTATTTCCCCGGGGCTGCGCATAGATCACATCACGGAAAGTGAGCTCCATGGATTTCGTGGAGCCATTGTGTTTCAATGGCATGATCCGCTCAAGCACTTTGTCTTTTTCGGTACGGCACAAATAAAATGTTCCATGCTGAATTAAGCTCCGCACCCAAGTTTTGGATACCTGAAGGCGGGCGCCGTGCCCATCAATTCCGGAATATAGGTACCAGAGGGGAAGATTTTCACTGAGACCTGTACTGAAGCACAGAGAAAAATAAGGTTGCTCTCCCTTGCCAAACTGTCTGGAGTCTACGGTATCATTGAATCCACTTACATTGGAAAGCCAAAACTCCCTGTTGCGCAAAATACTATCGGCGATTTCGAGCTTGGTGTAGTGGAAGTAGCCTCCGTGGTCATATTCCCGCCCATCCAAATATGTCTCCAAGTCATAACAGGTTTTTAGCTCTCCAAACTGTTTCCAGGCCCACTTTCTATCTTTAGCCATGGATACTTCCTCCTTACTGTACCTATGGATATTGGGCACATGAATAAAAGACTCATTCGAACGCAATGGAGGTTTATCGGTACCAGAAGATCACCTAGCTCTTTTAAGACCCCGCAGATAGGTTTCTATATTTTCATACCGGATCCCATCGACTATCTTAGGCTCTCCCCGGTACAATACGGTCTTTTCCATGATCGGCCCAAACCGGTGCTCGGTCTCGGCGCACTTCTTGGGATCCACCAGATGCCGGTACTGGGCCGGTACAGCTTCCGTGCTGTGCTTGATCTCGAAAATTCGGCAATGGGCGGCAGCCGGGTCAAAAACCACCATGTTGAATTCCCCCACCGGGAACTGAAGGACGAACACTTGCTTATATTGCCAGCGCCGGGCGCAAAAATTGCCTTCTGCGGGATACCCCCGTGGCAGGCTTCGTGCTAATCGTTGCGTACAACAAATAGCCTCAGACGCAAGGCATCGTGCCAAGCAGGCCAGGCGCAGCGGCCTGCGAGGAGGCTTGGAGCGGGTGGCGCGGGCCGCCACACAAGCCAGCCAGAAAATCTCTTTCCATCCTTTTCTCTGTAGAAAAGCATGGTGGACATAAAAACAGCCCAGGAACTACCTGGGCCGTTCTCTGTGTTGTGTTAAATCATAAAGTTCATGAAAGATACGCAGTCCCAGCAAGCATCTCAGAGTGTTCCTTGACAGCTAGAACCTCCCGTAATGGAGAGGGCTGGCCTGGATAGACAGGTACCTCTTCCCCCCGCTCCCCGCTTAGTTCATAAGCCCGCAGCTTTTCAATATCTCCTCGACGGATTCCCAGACGGTGAGAGAGGGATTGTCCTGATAATACTTAAATCCACAATGAGCTATTTTCCTCTCGCCGTCATCTTTCTTTGCCTGCATGATGCTTTTTGAGCGCCGAATGGCGTCCCGGACATCTTGCAAAGATAATTTTGCCAGACACCGCTTGAAATTAGGCTCCGACTTATACTTTCCGAGACTTTCAAAATTTTCTCCAAATGCCCGGTTTATGCGCTGGAGGTACTGAGACCGGCTTGTGAGTGGCCCACTGCAATCCTGTTTGTGCAAAACCATCCAAAGTTCAAATGTATAGTTGCTATATCCCAAACAATACCGAATGCTCTTTTCTTTCTTTGCCGTATTCAACTCAGAAAGAATATGATGGAATTTCTGGATGTGGTAGTCCTCCGCACTTTCTATGTCGCAGAGATGAACCACAGATGGAGTGGTCTTCGCGCTGATCGTCTTGGCAAAACTTCGCGGGCTTTGTGTCACCGTTGCAACGATAGAGATTTTGCAGGCCGCATTTTCGCAGGCGTTCACCTGCGCTTGCAACCATTCCAAGTACCACTTCTCCGTCGCTCCCTCGACCGTGAAGGTATATTTTTGGGTCTCCTTCCGGTTAGCCATTTTCTCCCTCCTCCTGTGCTTCGACGAGTTTTTTGAGGATGGGCGAAAAATCCACCTCCCGGATGGCCCCGTACCGGTTCACAAAATAATTGTTCATGTAGTCCTCGCCCTTGCGAACTCCATTGGCAGTCTTGAAGTCGGACAACGCATAGTGGACACTGTAATTCGTCTCCTCATCCCGCTCAACGAACTTAATCTCATCCCGCCGGAACAGTGAGGCATCCAAAAAGATGGGGTTATGGGTGTTAAAAATCAGTTGCGCATGGTTTTTATTGATCTCATCGTTGTGGAAGATGTTGATGATGCTCATGAGGGCCATTGGATGGATAGAGGCATCAAATTCATCCATCACCAGCGTGGCTCCCTGCAGTAGCGCCCGAATGATCAGTGGGAATTCGTTGACAAAACGAATCGTACCGTAGGATTCAAAATCATCTGCAGGAATGGCAATCTTCTTGTCCTTTAGCAGGGAGCAAAGAACCCACTCTTCGCCTTGTTTTGCATAGCCTAGTGCGTTGGCGGTGATTCCGAATTCCTTTGCAGCCTCTGTCAGTGTTTTTTCCACATACATACTGTGCTCTGCTGAATCCGAAAATTTTTTCCGAGTTACAACGGCATCGGCGCGGTAGATTACGATAAGCTGTTTTTCAAACCAATTTATGATGATCGAAAAAAGTTCCTTAGAAAAGACCGATTTGAACCCGTTGCAGAGGAATAATTCTTCATCGCTCAGGCTGTTTAGCGCAATATCATACGCAGCCTCCATGTTTTTGGAAAATGTGGGATTTACATATTTCTTAATGCTACTCGGGATATCCAGGTGGAGCCCTTCCAGGTTGCGGGAAAAGACCAGCTTTTCATTGATCCGCAGAGCTTCATCGATGACGATTCGTTTATAATCCTTGTCCAGGAAATTGCCAAGCATGGCGGAAAAGGAATACTCAAACACCATTCCCTGCTCTATGAACTGGATCGAAAAACCCACCGGAGCATCTTTGGCATCGCAGTTTGGGATCAACTCAAGGATATGCGCGGCTTGATTGGGTGAGGAGAATGTATCAGCGTCCTTGATGTTGCCACGAAGGATGATCGCCCGCATCGTCTCCATAGCGCCGATCAGGTTTGTTTTTCCGGAAGCATTTGGCCCATAGATCACGGCCGAAGACAGCCCGCGATACTTTTTTGCACCAATCTTCTCCGTTTGGATGCTATAATTCAGGCCGGTCTGTTTTGGCGCTGGAGTCATCGAGAAGTCCGCTGTATCATAAAAGGACTTGTAATTTTTTATTTTGAAATTCAGCAACATACTAATCACCGTCCTTTTGCGAATTTCTTGCAATTACATTATATATTATACCCACCTATTTAGGGTATTGTCAATAGTATGGTCACTCCATTTGCAGAATATCCGCGAATATGGCATCAGGCGAAATTCTGTCTAGAGACTTGCTGTTTTGTTGGCTGACACGGGTGCTATCTATTCTATGGAGAAAAGAAGGGCGGGTCTATCTCGGTATCTGACCCGGCGGCTCGTGCCACCCGCTTAAAGCCCCGGACACAACACCTGGCGGATCAGGCCCTTCCCGTGGACAATACAGCAGGGCACCTATCTTCTCCCGGGGTGCCGCCGAAGAGTTTCTGGCCCGGCCGGCGCGAGGTAGGTCTCCGAACCAGCAACCAGTGCTTCAGGGCATTATCCTTCCACGGAGTAACTCTGCACGGAGCCCCCGGAGCGAGCGGATGTTCCTCGCTGTTGTATCCAGTAGCCACGCCAGGCAGGTATTGTGAAGGAGGCGCGGGCGTTGTGAGCCCGCAATCCCCTCATATCTCCAGCGCTGGGCGAAAAAAATGCCTGTTGTGGGATAACTCCGTGGCAGGCTTTGTACTAATCGTCGCGTACAACAAACAACCTCAGACGCAAGGCATCGTGCCAAGCAGGCCAGGCGCAGCGGCCTGCGAGGAGGCTTGGAGCGGGTGGCGTGGGCCGCTGCGCATGACGGCGTGAATTCCCCGCCCCGCCTTTCTTCCGTAGAAAAGACCAAGGGGACTCCACAACCCAAGACCTCTTTGCACAGATTCTACCTTGGTAGCGCTGACATCAACCGACATCTATGGTACAATGGGCTCGCAGAATAGGCATAAAAGAATGGGCCCAAATGCGTAGGGAAAACTGAAGGAGAGGAAAACAATATGTATGAACCAAAAGCATCGGAATCCCCCGCAGATGACGGCTATCTTGAATGCGGTCTCCCCCCGTTCCTTCGGGATGCTATCGCAGCCATGCAATCGGCCTGGGAGAAGCTCGACCGCGGGGAAGAGTGTCCGCACTGGGACTGCAATTACGATGAGCTTCAATCTGACATCAATATGGCCGAGGTGGAACAGGTCATCAGTTCAGAACAGGCTTGGTACCTGCGGGAAAAATATTTAAGGATGGAAAGGGCCTAAAGCATGACCCTGCGGCAGTACGCAAAGCTGATCTCTGTCCAACATACAAAAGCCCTTTACCACGGTGAGGGGCTTCTCTTTTCGCTTTCGATTCAGCTCGGGGGATGTTACTCGCCGGGTGGGCCCTCCCTAGTTGCGACGGGACTCCAGCCAGTATGTGTGCCACTGTCAGGGCTACGCAATTCTCTTTCGGACAAATTGGAGCAACAGTGTTTCCCAAATTCAAAGGCATCCCGGCTGCCGTATATCCTGCGCCTTCCCGGAGCTGATTGGTCAGAAACCGTCTGACCAATTCATGGCATCCCCTGGCCAGTTTCTTGTGTTGGTTCCAACCCTGGAGACCAACGGTCATGGGCACTTGCCCGCCTTAGCTTCGCTTGGGAACTGCTTGCCTGCCTTAGCTCTGCAGTGAAATCACCTGCTTTGTCAACTCTAAAACTGCCTGATGCACCATTGGATGGGCCAGATGCCATGGCTTCACCGGGAAACTGAAAGATTGCCGGGCGACTTGGAATGTTGTTTCGCCATTAGCCCCAAATCTGGGGTGAAATAATGAACGGTTTGAGAGTTTTACATGATGTTTTTGTGAGGGTTTTATGGCGGGCGCGTGGCGGAGAGTAGGGGGCCCGGAGGTGCAGATGGGCAGTGCAAGTAGGTCGGAGTGAGGAGGGATGGGCCGCATTACCACTTTTTCTGGGGCGGCCATGCCGTGCTATTTGTTGTGCTCAACATGAATACTGTTCTGCCCACTGTCGTGCCCAGGGGCTTTCGGTTGGTATAACTAGTAGCGGGGGGACAGAGCAAAGAAAAATCTCCTGGTACTTTTCTTTGTGTTAAAGATAAAAAAAGGGCCTTGGTAATCTCTAAAAAGCACATTCCCCGGCCCCAACTTCATCTATTTTAACCGCCTATACGGCATTTGCATATTTTTCGCATATTATTTGCCTATGTTTCAACTATGATCTGCCTATAAATTGCACATGTAGGTATTGGAGCTGTACATGATTTGACTATTATCTGCGTATGATATGACGATTGAATAGATAATAGATGCCTATTGGATGACTATGTATTTGTTGCGGCTGACAGCTGACGGGCCCTATTACAACCAAGAGCGGAGTCTAGTATAATGGCGCCAAAAGGAGGTGGCCCTCATGGGCCGGATACAAACGGAACATCTCCCTATCTTTCTCAGCTATCTGCTTCGCCACGCGCCTCAGGAAGCCGGCCTGGACATGGACTCCCACGGCTGGGTCTCAGCAACCCAACTGATCCAAGGGATCAACGCCACCGGTAGGTATCAGCTCGACCGGGAGACTCTGGAGGAGATTGTGGCAATGGATGACAAGGGCCGCTTCCGCTTCAGCGAGGACGGCCAGAGGATCAAGGCCTGCCAGGGCCACTCGATCCCATGGGTGCATCCGGATTTGGAGCTCCTGCCGCCCCCGCAATTTCTGTACCACGGAACCACTACTGCGGCCATGGAAAAGATTTTAGCGAACGGGGAGATCAAGAAGATGTCCCGACATGCCGTCCACCTACAGGCAGATGCCAGAAAGGCTTGGCAATCGGCGGCACGCTGGAAAGGGGAGATCCCAGTGGTGCTGAAGATCGACGCTGCGGTTCTGGAGGAAACCGGAGTAGAATTTGAAAAAACAGAGGATGGAGTCTGGTGCTGCGAGGCGGTGCCGGTTGGATATATTGTGGAGCGCATATACTCTGCTCCGGACTGACGGCGGAGGGCTGGGCCCATAGGGGTGAGCCCTCTGCTATTTGTTGTACCCAACATTAGGGCCTATACAACGCAGAGAGCAGTCCAGGATTTCCTGGACTGCTCTGTTTTTGGCTTCGGCTATATGGGAAGCTAGCCCTTTTTTCTTATGAACACTTCAAAAAATTTTCAAAAATCCCTCAAAAATATGCATACGCTTTATGGTGACTACATAATATAGGGTGTAGGGAAAACAGCAAGCCTCTCCATCTGAGAAAAAAGTCATTCATAATTTGGGACAAGGCAAACGGGAAGCAGTGCCGTGAACTCAATATCGGAGTTGCTACACTGGACAGCCCGATAGAAAGAGTACATTTTAGAAAATTTAAGCCGAAATTTTGACTTTTCTCTCCGGCGGGCCCTTGCTTTTCCCCTATAGAACGGTTAAAATAAAGGCGGAAACATATAGGCGGCAGGCCGTGAGGTGCGCCAGCACCCCACGGCCCTGTACGAGTGATCGATCCACTCAGCACAGCAGTTTTCACTGCACCACGGGGTTATTATACCTATTCCGCTACGCTTTTTCAAGGCGGGATGGGGAAATAGCTTTGTGCTACGCATGATTTTATCAGGCGGTGTTGAGTACATAACTCGGCACCGCCTTATATGTTTCCGGCGGACACCCTGGGCGGGGCGCTGGCCCCGCCTGGGGAAGGCCGTCCGCTGGAATACATGATCAAGGAGAGAAAGGACAATGAAAAAACGAATATTGAGCGCCGGGTTGGCCCTGTGCCTGATTCTGGGGCTGTCCCTCCCTGCTGGGGCTGTTTCCAACGGTAGCCCCACTTTCAGCGATGTTCCCACTACCCACTGGGCTTATTCCTATGTGGAGCGGGCGGCCGACAACGGCTGGGTCAATGGTGTTGGCAACGGCAAGTTTGGTGTTGACCAGCAGGTGACCTATGGCGAGCTCGCGCTTATGCTGGGCCGGTCGATCTACCCTGAGCTGATTGATTGGTATGGCGGCGACCCGGAGGAGGTTGCGTGGTATGTCCCCTGCCTTGCGGTAATGGCAGGCATGGGCCTTGATAACGGCACCCCTCTGGATAACAATCTTGAGGGGGCGGCCCTCCAGCCGATTAACCGGTACAATATGGCCCAGATCCTCTTCAATTTCCTGAAGGATGGCAGCAAAGTTCCCAGCTATGATGCTGCAGCGGTGCAGGCTGGCATCGGTGATTGGTCCAGCGTTCCCAGCAACTATCAGGAGGCTCTGATGGCCGTTGTAAGTGCCGACATCATTACCGGCGTAGACAGCAAGGGCACTTTCAATGGAAATGGTTATATGACCCGTGGCCAGGCGGCGGTTGTTCTGTGTCGGATGTATGATGTGTTCTCTGGAACCGGCGTGACTACTCCCACGGATCCCACCGAGCCTACCAATCCCACCATGCCCGCTGACCCTGATGACCCGTTTGCCCCCGCTGGCGGATATGGTCAGAAGCTGTCCAGCGGTGCCACCGCGGCGGCCGGCGTGAAGACCACCATCGGCAAAGATGACGCCTATCCCACCTATGGCAACTCTGATGTTGTATCCAACAATGGATATTTCACCGGTGCCACCAATGCGGACATCGGAACTGCCCAGCTGCAGTATGCGTTCCTGGATATGGTCAATGAGGCCCGTGTGGCAGAGGGTCATGCACCGCTGACTTGGGGCGACCGGGATAGTATGGAGGAATATGTGCTCATTAGAGCAAACGAGCTGGTAAGCAACTTTAGCCATGATCGAGCGAAGGGTATTTTTTCCGGAGAAGTAATTGCCAAAGGACAGCAGTCCGCTACACAGGCATTTAATGAGTGGATGAACTCTCCTGGACATAAGGAGACCCTCATGAGCGATACCTACAGCTACCTGACTGCTGCGAGAGCTCAAAACTGTTGGATCATCTGTGTGTGGAGCGACAGCGGAATTGAACGAGTAGAGCGTTTTGCCCCCAATAATTATGACGCATATACCTGACAATACAAGCAAGTAGAGTTGCCACAATATTATAAAAACACCCAAGAGGATTTATCCTCTTGGGTGTTTTTATAGGTTTCCTGTGATTAGTAGGGTTTAATAAATTGATTCTAACAATCATCCCGCTACGGAATATCTCCGTAGCGGGCTATTTTTATGGCAAGCTGGTCGTGCTTTAAGCGCCATTTGTTTTACTCCTATTTTGCATACTATAGCCCATCTTCCCAAAGGAGGGCGGGCTTATGCGCATCAGCTTATACGATTGGTGTAAGATACACCCTGAGAAAATGCATTTGCTGGATCAATGGGACTATGAAAAAAATGGAGAACTTACACCCAAAGATGTTACCCATGGATCAGGAAAGATTGTTTATTGGCTCGATAAGAAGGGGCACTCATGGCAGACTCAGGTGGTTGCCAGAACAACCGGCGGTGGTGGATGCCCCTATTGCAGTAACCAGAAAGTGTTGGTTGGGTACAATGATCTAGCCACTATACATCCGGATATTGCGAAGGAATGGCACCCAACGAAAAATGGGCCCATAAAGCCATCTGAAGTAATGGCAGGAAGCTGCAAAAAGTATTGGTGGATGTGTGAGCTCGGCCATTCGTGGCAGACAACTGTTTCATCGCGCACCCATGGCGGTGGATGTCCCATTTGTCACAACCAAAAAGTCCTTCCGGGATACAATGATTTGGCAACCACTTGCCCTGCCGCCCTTAAATACTGGGACTACGAGAAGAACATCGACATTACGCCTCAAGAAGTTACTCGGGGTAGCGAGAAGACTGTCTGGTGGAGAGATGATGCAGGCAGCTCCTACCAGGGGAAAATATTTGATGTTGTCCATAGGGTCGAAAGAAAAGCCAAACGGTGAACTTGCGAGCTACAGGAGCTGGGGCTCGCAACCCCATTTTGGCGGGGCATACAACCCTGCTCGGAGACAAAACAAAAGGGATAGGTCCCTTTTGCAGTGCCACAATGGTCTGTAGTCTGCTGCTATCTTCCTTCTCCAAGAAAGGAAGATAGCCATGATGCTTATTTCTATATCCATGTCCGACGAGACTACAACCAACATCCTGTTCTTGTTGATCGCTTTTGGTATCTTCTGGTTTGCGATTCGTGCCACCAATGCCCATTTCCGGGCGAAGGAAGGCAAACGCAGGCAGGAAGAGCTGGATGCCGACGACAAGAGAGCCCGCAAGACCGTGAAAACGCTGCTCTCCACCGCCTCGGAAGCGGGGGAGAACAGCGTCCCCACGAAAGACTTGACGGAGATGTATCGCACTGCACTCGGGACCCAAACCAGTCAGGACGATCATTCTCTGTCGAAGAAGATTTTGGAGGCGCTGATCAAGGCGCTCTCCTCGCTCCTCAAACCTTGAGGTAGCAGCCTGAGCTTCAGGCTAATTGTAGCGTATGCAAAACGGTACAAAATTATTGGCGAAAATGCAGGCGCTCGAAAAGGCTTCTGGTGGTACCGATCACCTGGAAGCCCAACAAGCAGCTCACGAAATCCGGAAGCTGCTCTCCTTACCCCAGGAAACTGGGCATTGACTGGGGCGTGGAAACAGAAAAAACTCGAAAATGTATTCGCCTAGCTTTGGCCGGGCAGAATTTCTAACTAGCAGCTTCTGGATCACCGGGAGCTGTTTTATTTTCTTTGCGATGAAACCATCTTCATATGGCAAGCAAAAGGGCCGGCCCATCAGGGTCAGCCCTTTTCAGTTGATGTTACAAGGAGCTTCGGTTATTTATAGTCGAGAAGGACCTATTGTTTAATAATACGCTGGATTTCGTCCTCTGGGATACCCGTGATCCGCGAAACATCCAGGATTGAGGCGTTCGCAAGCATCTGCCGGAGCATTGCCTGCCGCTCCTCCATGCGGCCTTCTTGTCGATTCTCCTTGGCGATGTTATGCCGTTCAATCTCCCATACTTTTTCCTGATCAAACAGAGTAGTCATGATATCCGCCACCTCCTTCATGCGGCTGTTCAAGAATGGTGCCAGGATTCCACGCTCCAAGCAGATACGCAAGGTGTTGCCAAGGGCTTCATCAGTACGACCGTGGAGCTTGACCTGCTCATTCAGGATTTCGCAGAACTGGATATACTGGTCTAGGATGTCCCCTGAGCCATCATCCCGCAAAACCTTGACTTCTATTTACACTGATCCGAGGCCATCATACAGGTCGCTGAGGCGGAGCACTTCTGGAACAGATTGGTGGTTTTGACCGCCGGATACCTAACTAGTAGCTTCCGTATTACCGGGGACTGTTTCTTTTCCAGAGAAAGAGCACATAAGGTGCCTGGCATTGACCCCGTCTGTCTTTTCTACGGAAAAATGTCATGGAAAATTTGGTTTCATGTTTCTCGAATGCGGCTGCCCGTGCCACCCGCCTCAAGCTCCTAGGCACGACACCCGGCAGTGAAAGCTCCTGCTCGGCCGATATTTGTTGTATCTAACATTCGCCTTATCGCCGCTGCCGCCTGGCACAGGTCCTTTCTTCTTGTCATCGAGCATGGGGGCTTTGGACGCGAGGCGCGTGCGGCAGGCCAGAAAAACACAAAATACTCAGCCCATCGCCTTTCTTTGTGGAAAAGAAATTTGGCTGGTTGCCCTCAATGCATCTGCATACTGTGGAGTGTATATCGACTGCGGTGTAACGGCATGGAAAGGCAGAGGTATTGATATAGCTCCGGAGTATTTGTATGCTAACTCCGTTCCAACATAGGATATCGTGATAGCGTAGAGGGCCGTTTGAACTGTCACAACAAAATTCACTTGGAAACCATGGACCAGATTGTCTGGCAGATTTCCTCTTTTTTTACAAAAACAAAACTGACATTTGGGTAAATAGTTTGGTGGCGATACACCTGTTCGGCCAGCTGTATGCCTGAAAAGCTCTGATTTTTAATTGTGTTGCTCCAATGTTTCAAATCAGATATCTGATTTACATTATCATCACGGTCAGTACCAATTACATACACCAGTCGCTTACCAGCCACCTGTGCAAAGAGCGCGGCATTCTCGTAGGATTTCCTATTCTTGGAGGGCACAAAATTCTTGTAGAGTTCCATGATATTGTCTTTGCGATCTACGATTACTTCATTTTTACCTGTTGTGTAATCGCCTGCAGAAAAGCACTGGGGGAGTATGACAATATTGTGCTCAGCACACCAATCGACCATTGGAGATTGGCTTTCGTGGCTGTCCGCATATAGTATGGGCAAACCCGAAAGATTGGCCAGGAGTAATGCGCGCAGCCAGTTTGGATCCCCCTTGCGCCATCCGCCCTCAGTCCCAATCCGGATATCATCGGGGGCAATAGCATAGGCAGACAAGGGGTAAAACCGCTTGACATCTATATAGTTCCGGTGTTGGAGTGCCAGACATATATGGTGCCCTGTTGACTCAGTCAATGATTGTATATTGGCATGGGCACTTTGATTCAGTGCATCCAATGCACACCGGATGGCAACGGCGCCTTTCTGTTTGTCCAATCGCCATATTAAAGGCCACTTGCCAGTCTGCTGATACATATAGGTAGCCCACCCGACACTTGAACCAACTGATATATCATAACGGATATGATAAGCCGCATCATCTTGCTCAAGGGAAAGAAGTTTCACTCGATACATACCATCTGTGGGAGGATTAGGTGGATACATCAATGATCTGCCTCCATAAGAGATTTGAGTCGTTGGTTGATTATAGGCACAGCAACTCAATCCTATCGGCAGATTGGTTTCTCGTGATCTTGCGCTACTTACATCTTGAAAATCAGGTCAGCACCTGTTATAATCCTCTTAACTGAAACGGATGATCCTTAGGTACTCTGAGCTTGTCCCCCGCAAAACAAGCGCATTGTCCCTGAATATTGACTCCCACAAGAGTCCGAGGAAATTCGTTTCCCCG
>PPYE01311627.1_pt1 | contig 16862 bp, 15 predicted proteins | sample 1559881 | NCBI WGS metagenome assembly PPYE01 (sample SAMN08240022, study PRJNA423297) | Human gut metagenome, whole genome shotgun sequencing project. | reverse complement strand
TTCGATAAAAAACAAAATACTTAACCATAGCTTAAAGCTTCCTGAACCCCCGGCACAGCCGGGGGTTTTCTTTGAACAACAAAACGCGCCGCGCTCCCCTTTTAACGGTGGGGGAACGCGGCGCGGCTTTTTGAAAAGACACCTTCGGCATGACGGGGTCCCGCAATGTCATTCGGGAGGGATCGCGCCCTCTCATGTTCGCGGCCTTGCAAAAAGTCCCGAATCTGTGCCAGATTCGGGACTTCGATTATATCGGGGCGAAAATCGTTCAGTCGGCAGCCTTTTTGGCGGCTTCGATTTCTTCGGCCGTGGCGTCGGCGTCGCGCAGATAGCGGCCGATGCCGTTCTGCATGATATCTTCGTAGGAAGGCATGTTGGTGATCACGATCTTGCGCTCGCCTTCGGGGCCTTTCGCCAGCATCCGCTGCGCCGTGGCGTCGTCGATCTTCAGCGCCGTGTCGGGCTTCAGCTCGCCGAGATCCTTGGGATAACCGCCGTACTCGTTGCGGGCGTCTTCGCCCAGGTCGGAGTAAATCTCCGCCAGAGACAGATCGGTGGCCACGTTGCGGCCGGTGCGCTCGTTCAGAGTGACGCCCTCGCTCTTGTAGTCGACCTTCAGCAGCTTGTCCTCGAGCAGATGGCGGTACACTTCGTCCTTGCCGTCGATGATCAGCTCTTCATAGGTGACGCCGCGGGCGGAACCCTGGCTGGGGTTGGGCGTCTCCGACAGGAACGCGATGGCGGGCGTGTAGTCGCCGAGCTCGCGGTGCGAAAATCCGTGCAGCGGGATGGGCGAGATCTCGACGCGCATCCTGATGTTCTGCTCCTCGAGCATCAGCGCCATCTCGGAGGTCAGGTCGATGCCTTTCTGGTGCACGCAGATGGCGTTGACCAGGGGCTTTTCGGGCGGAGCCTCGTGATGGTCGATGATCATGTCGGCGCCCTCGTCCCAGCACATGCGGTTGAAAGCGTAGGCGATCTGCTGGGTCAGCAGGCCGTGAGGACTGCCGGGATGGGCGCGGTCAAGGTTGCGGATCTCGTCGGCGGCCAGATTCTGCCCCGAGGGATAATGCAGGTACATGTCGGGGTCGGGGAACTGATCGACGGGGTTGGAACCGCGGTTGCCGTAGCGGAAATAGCGGACCTTGCCGCTGGGCGTGGCGATGTGGAAATAAGGCACATGACCGAGACCGGGCTCGCAGGTGCTGAAGCCGGAGTTGTTGGAGTGAGGCACCACCATGATCTTGCCCTCGGTGACCACGGCGTTCTCGACGAAGAGAATGGCCGCCAGCAGTCCGCCGGGCTCGGTAGGATGCGTGCCGCCCATGATGATGAAATTCCCGCCGGGCTTGCCGCTGTCGAGGACGTAGACCTTGGAGTCGCCGTTGGTCCCCTTCAGGAAGGGATTGTAATCGCTCAGCATCTTCACGCTGGTGACGCCGGGGCCCTTGTAAATGGGCTCGACGTTGAACTGATAGCGGAATTCCTTGCCGACGGTGAGGATCCCGGCGCCAAGTACGGCCGCCAGGATCAGTCCGGTGAGGAAATTGCCGCGGCCTTTGTTCGCAGAATTGTTTTCAGACATTTTTCATTCTCCCTCTTGAACCGATCAGTGAAGCAGAAACAGACGCAGAAGGAAAGGAATAAGGAGGATGGCGCAGCCGATCTGCTTGGCAAGGCTCTTCTGGGTGAACAGGTTATAGATGAACAGCACCGAGAAGAAAGCGACCATGACCAGATAGGCGTACTTCATGATAATGTACTGGAATGCCATAGTGAGAAGACTCCTCTCTTACTTCAGGGGAATGCCCAGACCGCGCAGGAAAACCACGATCTCGTTGGCATAGACCATGACGACAACGCTGAGAATCAGCGACAGGACAGCGGGGAGAACGCATTTTTTGAGCATCTTGCCCTGATTCTCGAGCCCTACGGCGCGAGCGGCAAACTGCGCGGAAACGGAAGTCGGCGGCAGCAGCGCGCCCACGCACATGATCAGCGTCAGGGCGGAGGTGACCCAGATCGCGTTCTTGTTCGTGAAGGCCATGATCAGAGGGATGCCGAGCACGCCGGCACAGCCGAAGGGCATCAGCAGACCGCCGACGATGGGCGCGACCACGGCGATGGACAGATAAAGCAGCGGCCCCTTCAGTCCAAGAGCGCCGAGCACCGTGGCGCCGCGGGCGCCGGTCAGGCCCATGATCTGAATCATCATGCCGACGGCGGCAAAGAGCGCCATGACCTCGATGGACTCGGACATGGACTGGACGGACACTTTCCAGAAATTGATCTTCTTTTTGCTGCACAGCAGCGCCATGACGATGCCCATGCAGAACACCAGCGGCGTGCCGGGGTCGATCTGCGGATAGTAACTCTTGACGATCATGTAGCCGATCAGGAACACCAGCGGGAACTGCGGCAGGAATCCCTTCACCGCGGGATCGCCGGGGATCTTCGCGAGAACGGCTTCCTTGTCGACCTTGCTGACCGAACGGCGGGCGATGTACAGCACCGAGAAGATGGCCAGCGGCAGCGTCAAAATCAGCAGCGGGATCGCAAACCCCTCGTAAGGCATGTAGACGCCCGTGCCGATCAGCATGGCGGGCACGTTGACGGGCGGCGCCACCATGCCGAACAGTGAGCCGAGAGCGATGATCGCCGCGGCGTCATCGCGCGAAACGCCGATCTCCAAAAGAATGGGCAGCACGAGCACGCCGGTGCTCAGGACCGACGCGGGGGCCGAGCCGGTGAGCATGGCCGGCAGCATGATCAGGATCATGATCAGGATCAGCAGAAGCGTGGGCGACTTGTGGAAACCGCCGACGATCTCGCGGGTCAGCAGATTCAGGGCGCCGTTCTCCTTGAGGACGCTCATGAAGAGCATGCCGGCCGCCACCGTCAGCATCAGGTTGAGGAACAGCATGGAGCCCTCCATGAAATGCCTCAGCAGCGACGGCACGGTCTCGCTGTTGCCGACGAAGACGCTGGCGATGGACGTGAAGTAGTCGCGTTTCAGAAGGGGATCGGTCATGCCGCCGACGACGGCCCCCGCGATCGACGCGACGACCAGCAGAACGGCGACGGGGATCTTACGCATGAACGAACCTGCCACCAGGATCGCCAGCATGACTCCCAAAACGATTAACGAATTGGTCATTCTCTTTCGTACCTCCAGAAAGGTAAAACTGTGACTTCGGCCTCGCTGCCCCACGGCAGCACTCTCACGCGCGGAACTTCGAACCGTCCGCCGCGTTCCGTCCGCGACCGCGGACGGAACGACGGCAGACCGTTATTCACTGACGGGATGGATCCTCTTTCCTGGGCAGGAACTTTGCGGGCGGATCGTAGAGCCCGCCGGACCACTCCACCAGCTCCATGATGTTCTTGGCAGCCAGTCGGTCGCGGGTCGCCGTGGCTACGTCGATGCCAAGATCGGCGGGCGTTTTGACGATGCCGAGCTCGCGCATCCGGCGGCGCTCTTCCTCGCTGCCCTGCAACCCCACGGGAGTTTTGCCGGCGACGCTGCGGATGGCGGCCCGGCGTTCTTCGATATCGCGGCAGCGGTGCAGATACGCGATGCCCTGCTCGGTGACGATGTGAGTGAGATCGTCGCCATAAATCATGACGGGCTCGATGGGTAGGTTGGCGTTTTTCATCAGTTTCTCGGCGTCAAGATGCTCCACGAACGCGGGGATCTCCTTGAACTGGCCGGGATTCTTCGTGTCCCTGATCTTGGCGACCGTGTTCAGAATCTGCACGACCAAGCGGCGGCCGCGGTGCAGATCGGGGCCGATGGCAGCGGCCTGGGCGCCGACTTCGGCCCCCGCCTTGAGCCATGCCGCCGTCGAGTGACGACGGCCGCGTGAATCGCAGCCCATGTTGGGCGCGCCGCCGAAACCGGCGACCTTCGTCGCCGTGGCCGTGCTGCTGTTGCCGTAAGGATCGATCTGCAGCGTCGCGCCGACGAACGCATCGATGGCGTAATGGCCGGCGACCTGCGACATGCAGCGGTTCGACCGCATCGAACCGTCGGGGCCGATGAAGAACACGTCGGGGCGGGCCGCCACATAGCGTTCCATGCCCAGTTCGCCGCCGAAACTGTGGACCGACTTGACCCAGCCCGACTCGATGGCGGGAATCAGCGTCGGATGCGGATTGAGGATCCAATTGGAACAGATCTTGCCCTTCAGCCCCAGTTCCTCGCCGTACGTGGGCAGCAGCAGTTCGATGGCCGCGGTGTCGTAGCCGACGCCGTGGTTCAGGTTCTGGATGCCGTACTCGGCGTAAATGCCCTTGATGGTCATCATCGCCGTCAGCACGCGGGCGTCGGAGATCTTGGCGGGATCGCGAGTGAACAGCGGCTCGATGTAGAACGGCCGGGGCGACGTGACGATGAAATCGACGAAATCGGCGGGAATGTCCACGCGCGGCAGCCGGTCCACGATTTCGTTGACCTGGACGACGACGATCCCCTGGCGGAACTTGGTGGCCTCGACGATCGTCGGCGTATCCTCGGTGCTGAAACCGGTGTAGAGATTGCCCTCTCGATCGGCGGCATCGGCCACGACCAGCGCCACGCGCGGCGTCAGATCGAGGAAATAGCGGCCGTAAAGTTCAAGATAGGTGTGAATGGCCCCAAGATCGAGCTTGCCGGCGCCGAGCAGCTCGGCGATGCGGCCGGACTGAGGCCCGGAGAACGAAAAATCGAGTTTCTTGGCGATGCCCTTTTCGAACACGTCGAGGTGTTCGGGCAGCGTCAGGACCGACTGCACCATGTGCAGATCATGCACTTTGGCAGGATCGACGGCACACAGGCATTGGGCCAGAAAATCAGCCTGCTTCTGATTGTCGCCTTCGATGTTGACGCGGTCGAAAGGGCGGATAACCGCTTCGAGCAGAGCGACGGTGTCCTCCGCCGTGACGACCTTGCCGCTGCCGACGATCTTCGCCGCCGCGGCAAGACGCTCGTCGGTATCGCGCTTGATCGTATCCCAGGTGCGGGAAGTATCGTGATTGATCATCATCTGAAGTCTCCTTGAAATTTTTTGCAGTCCTCCGCTTCCCTTGCGTATTTCCTACACAAGAGAGAAGAATTCGCACAGTGCCGCACTCGGACAGGATGACGGGCTGCGCAATGCGTAATCTCCAGCGTCGTGTCGGCAAAAAAGCCGAAAAAGAGTGGGACCGTTCTCCAACAACGCTCGAAAAATCCGCTCCTGCCCCGTTAAAACGTCATGACTCACTCCCGCGAAAGAAGAATGAGTCATGACGTTCAGATTCTATGCTTCTGAATTACTTGAGCATCTCCGGCATGATCTTGCGAAGATCGCCGGTCTTCTGAATCGTGTACATGGGAACGTTCTTCTCAGTGCTGAGGTTGGTAAAGTAACCATCAGCATTGCCGTCCTCACGAACGATCATGAAGTTGGCGTCACCGGCGAAAGTCAGGAAAGGCGCCGAATTCGGACCGCGGCGGTCGGGGCCGCCGATGTGGAGCGCCACGACGTACGCGTTGTTCTTCTTGGCTTCGGCGATGAGCTCGGTGCAGCGGGCCAGCTCGGAAGGAATGTCCAGACCGGCGGCGCCAAGCCCCTTGCCGCTGCCGCCGAGAACCACAAACAGCGTCTTGTACTTCGTCCAGTCAACGTCTTTGGCAAAAACCGCCATCTCGTAGTCGACCTGATACTTTTTCGTCATCAGCTTCACGGCGTTGGCGTCCTGACTCTGGCCAAAGGGGGTCAAAAGGACAGGCTGCTGCACCGTGGGAAGCGCCGGCTGTTCGGCAAAGGCAGCCGCGCCGAAAGCGAGAAAGCTGGCGCAAAGAAGCGCCGCAAGCGTAAATTTCTTCATCGTTACGAAAATCTCCTTTAACGGATAGATTTGAGCGCCAGGCAAGAGAAACTTACCAGGCGAAGGTGTAGGCGTTTCTGGTCGGATCGGCGCCGACGCTCCAGAAACCGTTCTCGCGCACGCCAAGGCCGAGAGAACCGGTGTTGGTCACGGGAACCATCTTGTAGCCCATGGCCTTCAGCTCGTCGAGCACCTTGGGATCGACCTGGGTCGGGTAGTTGACCATATAGGAAATCTGCTTGGGATACTTGTTCAGGCTGGCCGTGTCGCCGGCGGCGTCCGTGGCGATGCGGGGAGTCTCGACGGCCGCCTGGGGACGCATGCCGAACTCGACGACGTTCAGGAAGCCCTGGACCTTGGTCTGTTCCTGACGGTCGGCGTTGGGCGTGCCGAAAGCCATGTAGGGTTCGCCGTCCTTCAGAGCGATCGAAGGCGTGATCGTCTGCACGGTGCGTTTATGAGGCGCCAGCGCGTTGGGCAGATCCATGTCGGGCGAGTACTGGATGCGGCGGTCGTTCATCATGATGCCGTGCACCATCATGCTGGAGCCGAAGAAATGGTTGATGGAGTGCGTCACGGCCACGATGTTGCCTTCGGCGTCGCAGACGAACATATGCGTCGTGTCGGGCCCCTTCTTCTCGTAGTCGACGAAATACTTCTGGTCGCCCAGCGGGATCTCGTCGACGGCCTTGTTCATGTCGATCTGCTTGGTCATTTCCTTGGCGAACTCCTTGGTCAGGAGCGCGGCGGGGAACTTGTGGAAGCGGGGATCGGCGCTGAAGCGGTTGCGGTGGTTGATGGCGATCTGCAGAGCCTGGGTGAGGACGTTGATGTAATCCTTGCTGTTGTGCCCCATGGCCTTGAGATCATAGTTCTCGAGCATGTTGAGCGTCTCGATCAGAACGGTGCCCTGGCTGTTGGGAGGCGTGCAGTACACGTCGATGCCGCGGTAGTTGGTGGTGATGGGCGTGGTCTCCTCGGCGTGGAACTCGTTGAAGTCCTCGATGGAGAAATCGCCGCCGTTTTCGTTGTTCCACTTGACGATCTCTTCGGCGACAGGGCCGCGATAGAAATAGTCATCGGCCGCCTTGAAGCCGTCGGCAAGCGTCTTGCCCTCGGCCGCCTTGGCCGCCACCTCGCCCATCGTCTTCATCAGATCGGCATAGTCCTTGTTCACGTAGACGTCGCCGGCTTTCAACGCTTTGCCGTTGGGGAAGAACACCGCCTTGGCCTGATCGTTCATGGGGCCGGCGTTCTTCTCGATCATGTTGGCCAGGAAATCGTCGACGATAATGCCGTTCTCGGCCATGTCAACCACGGGAGCGAGGATGTCCTTCAGAGGCATCGTGCCGTACTTGGCAAGGAACGTCATCCAGCCCGACCACTCGCCGGGGATGTGCATGGAGAAAATGCCCTTGGCGGGGATCTCGGCGTCTCTCTCGAGCTGCTCCTTGGCCTTGTTGGGGGCCCAGCCGGTGCCGTTGAAGCTGAAAACCTTCTTGTCCTTGGCGGAATAGCCGATCAGCTGCAGGTCGCCGCCGAAGATATGGCACATCATGACCTCGCTGTAGCTCTGAGCCGCGGCCATGGCCAGCGCCGCGTCGAACGCGGTGCCGCCGGCCTGCAGAACCTTCATGCCGGCCAGTGCCGCGGCGGGACTGCCCGCATGGGCGACGGCGCGGCCGCTGATCGTGGGACGAGTCTGCTTGTACATCAGATTCGCGCTCGCGCTGCCGGCCAGAACGCTCAGGCCAAGCGCAACTGCTGCCAAAACCTTCTTGTTCATCGTACTTCCTCCTCATAAAGATGAAATACTTCCCTCTGCTCCATCCGGAGCGCCCTTGCCAAAAACTCTATATGCCAGCCCGAAATGATCTCAGGGGACATACAAAAGGTTATAACAACCTGACGAAATTCTAGCACAGGCCATTCAATGAAATTGTCATTGAAGCTAACTGACATGTCGTGAACCTAATTAAAATACAGCGCCGGTTCCCTTAAGAAACGGAAACGGCTTATGCTTTCTTTTTCCGAAACGGAACCGTTATTTTCGTCGCCCCCCGGGCACAAAGCGACGCGACGCATCTTCGCGATGAAAAGCGGACGTGACGGGCGCCGACTTCAAAAACACCCTCAAACCCGTTTTTTTCTTCACATGGACAGAAGCGATTTCCGGGGAAACGCGTCAATCGATCCTCACCCTTCATCTCGGACACGCGGATCATTATAGTCAAACCGTATTCATGCGTCTAATACATCAATTATATATTACTTATGCTTCAAATTCATAACAATGACTTTGTTTTCGCAAGAAAACGGCATTTGCGATCTTCGCTCGCCCGTTACAAAATTTTCACGCCGCCCCTTTCATTCGACCTGCGTCATCAATCAAACCTCTTGACTGCGATGCGCATCACAGCATCATGGTGTTGTATGAAAAAACGTGCTCGCGCCATTCCGCGCCCATGGCGTATTCCCAGAAGAGCCTCATGCCGCCGGTGAAGGAACTGCTTTCGCGCCGCAGCATGTAGACGTAACGCGCCACCTGCAGACGGCGCACCGGCACGACCATGATGTCATGGTTTTCGCGATTGGCCGCCAGCAGCGAGCGCGCCACAAAGCCGACGCCGGCGCCGAGCGTCACCGACGACAGCACGTCGTTGTTGCCCGACACCTGCATGACGACGTTCATCTGCGCCAACGACAGGCCGACGCGGTTCAGCGCCTGAATCAGCAGGCGCATCAGATTGCCCGAGGCGTCGCGCACGATCAACGGCAGGCGTTTCAGTTCGCGCAGCGTAATCGGTCCCGACAATCCCATGCGGAGCGGAGCGATCAAAACAAGCGGGTCGTAAAAGAACCGGTCGAAAACGATGCCCTCGTCCTGCGGTCGAGTGCCGGTCACGCCGAGATCGAATTCCCCTTCTTTGAGGCGACGCGCCAGTTCGGTACCGCGAAACGTTTTGACCTGTACCGTAAGCGTAGGGTTCTCCTCGCGGAATTTATTGGTCAGCACAGGCAGGAGCGAGCTGCCCGGCGTCGGCGTGACGCCGATTCTGACGGGCGTCTGCGGCGCATCCGACGACAGTGTGACGGCCGACAGCATGCCCCGATAATCGGCCAGCGCCTTTCGAGCGAACGTGGCAAAGATCTCGCCGGCCGCCGTTGGGCGAACAGGGCGCCGCTGCCCGGGCGTGCGTTCCAACAGTCTCTGCCCCACTTCCGTCTCCAGCGCGCTCAGCGAAGCCGTGATGCTCGGCTGGCTCAGGTGCAGCAAACGTCCGGCGGCGGCAAAAGAACCGCAGCTCAAAATCGTCGCAAAAAGGTGAAGTTGTTCGAATCGCATCTGTCGGTCTCTCTTCTCTCGAAAATTTCTTATTGAAAAAACTTATAACTTCTAAAATCAAGTATACACGCGCGGGACGATTTTGCCAGCCTTCAGAAAAATTAAACATACGTTTTTTCGATAGGTTATTCGCAAAACGCAAAAAACGGATACCTCGCAAGTCTTTGATTTTACTGGACTTGGCTGATATATTGAGACCGTGGACGAAATGGCGTTCACACATACGAAATTATTCAACAGGGGGACGATCATGATGAAAAAGAGCGTCTTAGCAAAAGTTGTGTCTGTCGCCGCGCTGTTCATCACATGCGGTGTGGCCTTCGCCGCCGGCAAATACGACGACTGGCCGGAAAAGGATATTCACATCGTCTACTACACCCGCCCAGGTTCGGGCGGCGACACGTTCCTTCGCAACATGGCCGTCGCCGTCAAGGACAAGCTGAACGGGCACAACATCGTGATCGAGAATCTTATCGATCCTTCCGGCGCCGTGCCCTGGGGGCGCGTGCAGAGAGCGCCCCAGGACGGCTACACGCTGGCCTGCCTGAGCACCACGGTGGTCACCGCCGACCTGATCGGTCATTCGCCCGTCAAATACCCCGACTTCGCCTATGTCTGCGCGCTGGGCAACGATCCTCAGTACGTTTTCACCCGCAAGGACATGCCTTTCAACACGCTGCCCGAGCTGATCGAATACGCGAAAAATAACCCCGGCAAACTCAACTGGGGCACCGCGGCTCCCACCAGCGCCAGCACGATCTGCTCCGCCGAGATCATCCGCACGACGGGGATCGACGTGAACCGGATCGTTTTCGACACCGGCAGCGACACGCTGGTCAACATTCTTGGCGGCTTCTGCGACGTGGGCGTAGGCGAATACGTCGACATGCGTCCGCAGGTCGAAGCCGGCAACCTCAAGCTGATCGCGCTGCTTGCCAAGGAGCGCAACAGCCTCAACGTGCCCACCACCGTCGAGAACGGATTCAACATCGTTTTCGAGCGTCTGCGCGGCCTCGCCGCTCCCGCTGGCACCGATCCCGAACTGGTGGCCCGCATGGCCGAAGTTTTCAAGGTCGCCCTTGACGACGAGAAGTTCAAAAAGTATCTGGCCGACGAGGCTATCGAGGGCAAGTTCGTCGATGGCGCCGCGTTCCTCGCCTCCTATGACGGCGTGGCCGCGACCATCAAGGACAACGAGGCGGCTCTGCGCGGCAAGAGAAACTAGTTTTGTCGAAATGCCGGCAGATTCGCCGCCGCAGCGCGGCGAGTCCGCTCTTTCGTATCGAAATCGACGGTTCGCCGCGATTTCGGGAACTGATTTTTATTTTTCGTTCAAGGAGGAATCCCTTTGAGCAGTTTTCTCAGCAAGGATCGCCTGATCGGTATCTTTTGCTTCGCCTTTGCCGGTTACGTCTGGTACGAAGCGGGGACGTTCCCCGCATCCGACTTCGATGCAGTCGGTCCCACGCTGTATCCGCGTTTTCTCGCCACGGTCATCGGCCTGGCGGCGCTGATCATTTTCCTGAAGGCAAAGCCCGAAAACGCCGCCGGCGCTTCGCGTCCAAAGTACGGATCGTTCCTGTACGTGATCCTGCTTTCTGCCGCCTACGCTACCCTGCTGAATCCGCTCGGTTTTATCCCCACGACGGTTCTGTTCCTGCTGTGCATGGTGATTTACTTCGACCCCAGCGAGATGAAGGTCCGGCTGCGCAACGCCGCGCTTTATGCGGTGCTGTTCAGCGTTTTCCTGTATCTTTTCTTCGCCAAACTGCTGGGCGTGCTTTTGCCCGATGGCATGCTTCACGGGCTGCTCGGCTGATTTCAAGGAGGTTTTTCTCATGTTGGCTCTTTTCGGTCAGGGGCTGATGCAGGCCGCGACGCCTCTCAACATCATGTACATCGCTTTCGGCGTCATCTGGGGCATCATCGGCGGCGCCATTCCCGGCATTTCCGCCTCGGTGGCCATGTCGCTGTTGCTGCCGCTTACGTTCGGCATGGATCCCGCACATTCGCTGCCCATGCTGGCGGCCGTTTACGTGGGAGCGGAGTACGGCGGCTCGATTCCCGCCATTCTGATCAAGACGCCCGGCACGGGCGCCGCGGCGGCCACAGTGCTCGACGGTTACGAGATGCAGCGCAAGGGGCTGGGCGGCAAAGCACTGTGCATTTCGCTGTATGCCGGAGTCGTTGGCGGGTTGGTTTCGGTCGTCATTCTGGTGTTTTCCACGCTGCCGCTGGCGCGTTTCGCTCTGAAGTTCGGACCCAGCCAATACTTCTGGATGGCCATGATGGGGCTTTCCATCGTCGGCGCCGTGTCCGGCAAGGATCCCATGAAAGGCATCATCTCCGCCGCGTTCGGCCTGTTCCTCGCCATCATCGGCATGGACAAGTTCACGTCGACGCAGCGTTTCACGTTTGGCGTGTTCCGGCTTTCCGAGGGGCTTGACCTGATTCCCGTGCTGGTCGGGCTGTTCGCCCTGAGCGAGGTGTTCCGCCAGATTTTTTCGGGCGAGATTTTCAACGTCATCAAGGACAGGATCAAGATGACCTACCCCAGCAAGAAGGAGCTCGCCGGCGTCACTCCCATCGTTCTGGCCTGCGGCGCCATGGGATCCGTGGTCGGCGCTCTGCCCGGCGCAGGGGCCACGATCGCCTCGTGGATCGGGTATTCCGAGACGAAGATGTTCTGCAAGAACAATGAGACGTTCGGCACTGGCGATATCCGCGGCGTCGCCGCTCCCGAGTCGGCCAACAACGGCGTCCCCGCCGGCGGCCTGATTCCGCTGCTGGCGCTCGGCATTCCCGGCTCGAATTCGACAGCCATTCTCATGGTGGGATTCAGCCTGGCGGGCATCTCTTGCGGCCCGATGCTGTTCATCAATCAGCCGGCTGTCCCCTATGGCCTGATGGCCAGCATGTTCGTGGCGCAGATCGTGCTGCTCTTCGTGGGGCTGATGATGCTCCGTCCCTGCGTGTATATCACCTCCATCAAGAAGATTTATCTCACCTCGGCCATCATGCTGTTCGCCTTCATCGGCGCGTTCTCCACGACCAACAACATTTACTCCGTCATTCTCGTGCTGGTCTTCGGCCTGATCGGTTTCGTCATGAAGGAACTGGGGTTCGCGCCGGCGGCCACGGTGCTCGGCTTCGTTCTCGGCGAACTGGTGGAGGGCAACCTGCGCCGCACCATGCAGATGTCCCGCGGCTCCATGGATATTTTCTTCGCCGGCGGTCTGAACAAGTTCTTCATCGCTCTGACGATCCTCGGCGTGCTGTTCCCCTACATCTCCAAGTGGATCAGCTCTCGCCGCAAGGCCGCGGCTTAAAGCGGAGGCTTCCCCGATGGCGGATTTCGACTTCAGCCACGAAGCCTTCTATGACAACCACACGCACCGTCTGTTTATGGACAGGACATCCGTCACGGCCGAAGAGTTTGCGCTCAACTACTATCACGGCGTGCGCGACGCCGAAGACGGCGCGGGGAATCCCTGTCCGTCTGCCGCAGCGTTCAGCCACATGCCGTACCAGAGTGTCGTGCAGACGCTGGTTCACGTCATGTCGCACCGATTCGGCTGCGAAGAGTCGCTGCAAGGCGTCGTGGCCTTCCGCAACAGTTGCACGAAAACGCCCGAGGAATTGCGCGGCTACACGCGCATGCTCTACGCTGACCAAAAGGTCTGCGGCTGCACGCTCGACTGCGAGCTGCCCATGGGACACCGCGACACGATGTGCTTCCCCTGCCGCGTGAATCGGCTGTTTCAGTATGAGAACGTATTTACCGGACAGCTCCAAACGGCGGATTCTTACAAAGCGCTGTTGGATCAAGTGCTGCAAAGTATTAACGACGCGGTTCGGCAGGGGTTTGCCGGACTCAAAGGCCATATCGGCGAAAAGTTCGGCGGCATGGCCGTGCGCAACATAACGGCGCAGGAGGCGGAAAAAGCCCTCGCCGCCGCGAAAGCCGGCAAAAAAGAAGCCGTCGACACGGTGTATCACGCCATGTTCCCCCATATTCTCACGATCTGTCAGGATTTGAACGGTACCATTGCATCTTCATTCCGGCAGCACGGGATTCAAAAATCGCACCGACTTCTATCAGGTCGATCCGATCCTGATGGCTCCGTTCCTCAAGGAAAAACGTTTCTTCCATGCAAAAATCGTTTTCCTGCACCAGAGTTTTCCGTTCACGCGCAACGCCGCCATCATGGCCTGCAATTTCCCCAACGTGTACCTCGACCTGAGCCAGACGCTGCCCTGGCAGCCGCTGCTGTTCGCGCGCTGCCTCGAAGACGCGCTTTCGATCACGCCGCACGACAAGATCATGCTCGGCACGGGGCAGCACTGGTACGCCGAAATGGTCTGGCTCGCCGCCTTCATTGCCAAGAAAGCGCTGGCGCGCGTCATGAAACAGTTCGCGGAAGACGGCCTGCTTTCCGAACGCCAGGCGAAAGCCAGCGCCCGCATGGTGCTGAGCGAGAACGCGCTGAAACTTTACGGACAGAAGAGCTGATTCAAGCTTTGCCGCATGCGGTGAAAAAAAAAGAAAAGGCCCTTTCAGATTCGCGACGGAGCCTGAAAGGGCCGATTTTATTTCACGTGCATCACATCTGATCGTCCAAGGAGGAATCCCTGTATGTACAGTAAAAAATCACGAGCCGCGGTCTTGCGCGATCTCTTCAGAAACAATCGGGTCGTCGTCGCGCCTGCCGCAGGCGACGCGCTTGGCGCCCGCATGGTGGAGGACGCCGGCTTCGAGGCCGTGGTCGTCAGCGGGTCGTCCATGTCAAATCTCGAACTGGGCAGCGCCGACGTGGGCATCCTCTCCTACGGCGAACTGCGCAACAACTTTCTCAATATCCTCGGCGCCACGACGATCCCGATGATCGTCGACGCCGACACGGGGTACGGCGGCACGCTGCCCATCTACCGCATGGTGCGCGAGTACGAGGCCCTGGACATCGCCGGCATCCAGATCGAGGATCAGGTTTTCCCGAAGATGTGCGCCTATTACAGCAACACGGCCGTGGTCAGCGCCGAGGAAATGGTGGAACGTCTGCGCGCCGTGTTCGCCGCGCGTTCCAATCCCGATTTCTTCGTGATCGCCCGCACCGACGCGGCCAAGTCGCTCGGCTTCGACGAGGCGCTGCGCCGCGCCCAGATCTATCGTAACGCCGGAGCGGACATGATTTTCATCACCGTGCCGCCCAAGGCCGAGGACATGAAGCGCATCGCCGCCCTGCCCTTTCCCGTCTGTACGAGCGTCGTCGAAGGCACCGTCAACGAGGACTTCACCGTCGACCAGCTGGCGGACATGGGATTCAAACTCGTCAAGTTCCCGCAGACGCTGATCCGCGCTTCCATGAAAGCCATGCACGACGCGCTCGCGAGCCTGCGCGCGACCGGCGGCACAAAAGCCTACCGCGGCCGCATCGCCACGCAGAAAGAGCGCGGACTCTACACCCATATCGGCGATTTCAGCGATTTTCAGGCGCGGATCGGGAGAAACAGTTCTTTCACAGTCGAAGAGTAGCGATCGTTCGCCAATGTTCCACGTGGAACATCCGCATAAAAAACGCCCGGCGGTTCAGCAACCGCCGGGCGTTTCGTTATGATCGCCTTGCCTCGTTTTTTTCGTTTTCGCCTTTTTCCGGCGGCCGTCTCCGGCGCGCTTCGCCTAAAAATACGCGGGCACGCGCACCATGTCGCGGCCGATCTCGGCGAGCGTGGCCGCGCCGGTCATGAGCATGGTCCCCGCAAGCTCGGACTGGATTTTCTTCAGATAGATCTCCACGCCTTCGGCGCCGCCGCCGAAGGCCGACATGGTGACGGGGCGTCCGATCAGCACGGCGTCCGCGCCCAGCGCCAGCATTTTGAAGACATCGACGCCGCTTCTGACGCCGCCGTCGACGAAAATTTTCATGCGGCCGTTCACGGCCTGCGCGATCTCGGGCAGGACCTCCACGGTGGATTGAGCGTGGTCGAGCACGCGGCCGCCGTGATTGGAGACGACGATACCGTAGCACCCGGCTTCGAGGGCTTTGAGCGCGCCTTTGGCGGACATGACGCCCTTGACGATGAACGGCGTTTTCCCCGCGGCTTCGACGAGGACGCGCAGATCGGCGACGCTCTTGGGATAGACGGATTCGCCGCGCAGCTTCACGTTGACCAGTCCGGCCGCGTCCACGTCCATGGCCACGGCCATCGCGCCGGCGGCGACGGCGTCGGCCATGCGCGCGAGCGCCTGCTTCATAGCCCAGGGTTTGATGGTGGGCACGCCCCAGCCGTCCAGCGCCTTGATCGCCTCCAGCGGGCCGTAAAAGGCTTCGTCGGGCGAATCGCCGGTGAAGGCGGCGCTGCCGGCGGCGTGAGCTCCTTTGACGACGCGCTCGCCGTTGGCGCCCTCGCCGAGGTCGGAAGCGTAATTGAGCTTCATGCCGCCGATCGGCGCGGCGAACACGGGCATGGCGAACGCGCGCCCGAAGAACTCGCAGCTCGTGTCCTGGCCGCGGTCGGCGTAGAGCGTGTCGAGCACGAGCTTCACTTCCGCGAGCGCGGCGACGTTGCGCACGAACGTGGCGCCGGTCCCCTTGCCGCCCACGCCGGGCACCTCGCCGCGGCAGGCGCGCCCGTCGCACACCGGGCAGACGCGGCACTTGGGCGCCAGAACTTTGCGCGCCGTTTCCAGCACTTCCTTGTAATCCATGACCAATCCCCCGCAATCCATAAAATATTGAACAAAAACCCGTTTCCCCGCCGTCATTATACATCACGAGGCAAGCCCCAAAAGGGAGAGATCTCCACGGCGCAGAGGCGTTCCCGGCATTGCCGGAGAAATCGTCTCCGGCACAGGCGCTCGAAAACGGATTGGAAATGCCGCGCGTTTTTTTTCGCGTCCTGCCGCGTCGTGTCCCTCTCCACGAAAACGTCGCTTCGAGAAATGCCGCCCTTATTCCGGGACCGTGGGGGAAAGTTCGCGCAGCCGCTTCTCGAAGCGCGCCGCCGCGATCTCCGGTTCTTCCCAGCGGGTATCGACGGCACAGCGGATTTTGCGCCAGCGGTCGGAAATGTCCTCGGGCATGAGAACGTGAAACTCGTAGCTGAGCATGTCGTCGTCGATCTCAAAGACCAACGCCCGCTCGCTCTCGTCCGGCGCCTCGTCGAGGAATCTGCGCCAGATGACGTCGAGCAGACGCTCCTCGGCGGCGCGAAGCTGCGGCATCAGCGCTTTCATGGGGCGCGTCACGTCCGACAGGTACGCTTCGGCCGCATCGTGAAGCAGGCAGGCCAGCTGAACGCGCGCCGAAAAGCCGCGAACTTCCGCTTCGTATGAACAGGCCAGACTGTGCTGCGCCACCGAGTAAAAACGCCGCACGTGTCCATTGCCGCGGCAGATCAGCGACAGGGCGTGGGCGATGTCCTCCGCCAGAATCTGTTCCGGCCGCGGCGCCAGCGGATCGAAATGGATGCCGCCGTAAGTCGTTATATAGCTCATGCTTCACTCTCCTCGCGCTTATCCTGTGCAGCTCAGTATAACATCTTGCGCGCCCCGACTTCAACGGCCGGGAACAATGTCCGGCGTTCCGCTTTGTAGTGTTACAAATGAAGTGAGACTGAAGCAGATATACAAAAGCGGTTGGTTCCTTTAGAATGTAAGTCACCACAA
>PPYE01357837.1_pt1 | contig 16863 bp, 15 predicted proteins | sample 1559881 | NCBI WGS metagenome assembly PPYE01 (sample SAMN08240022, study PRJNA423297) | Human gut metagenome, whole genome shotgun sequencing project. | reverse complement strand
CGTTTCTTCACCTTTTTGTCGCTCCCTTTTCCGACATTTTTTTTGCGTCTTCCTGTCGCATCGGTCGTTTCGTTTCAGGGGCCTTTCAAGGGCGGCGAGGCAGGAAATACAAGGTTTTTTCGGAAAAAAACGGCTGTACCCAATTGCTTGAGCACAGCCGTCAGTCTTTATCGTATGATTATAGGGCTATTACAAACCTAAATCGCCACCAGGGTTTTTGTCTTCACCTCCGCCTGGGTTTTTGCCTTCACCTCCGCCAGGGTTGTTGTCTTCGCCTCCGCCTGGGTTGTTGTCTGGGTCTTCCACATCGCCTTTATCGCCAGAGGTAACGTTCTTGATAACCTTGCCGTTGCGGTCGTAGCAGGTTATCTGGATGGCAGTGTCCATCAGTTCCTGTTTGATTTCCACGTTAGGCGTGAAGATGACACGTCTGGCAGTGATGAGTCCGCTTGCCACCTCGTTCACGGTTTCCACGCTCTTGGCTCTTACGCCAAATCTCATGGTGCCCAGTCCTGGGATAGCCACGGAGTGACCTTCGGTGGTCCAAGCCTTGATTACCTCGCCTGCGGCATCCCAACATGCCTGCATCACGCCTCGGCTCACTCCGCTGCGCAGAGCAGCCTCTTTGATAACCTTGCTCTCAGAGAGCTTGTTGTAAAGCTCGGTGCCGAGCACGTAACGATACTTACCTTTCAACTCACCCACCTGGATGAGGGTTTCCTTTGCTTTCAGATTAATTGCCATAATACTTTAAATAATTTATAATTAATAATTTAGAGAATTGATAATCGTAATTTCCAAGTTAAATAGAGACTTGGTTGTCAATATCTTTCCCTTCGTAATTTTACCTTTTTACCATTTATCTAATGGTGATGGTAGGCACGAAGTGAGTGGAATCGGCTCGGGTGGAGATATTGTTCTCCTGTTGCTGTCGTTGGTTCTTTCCTATTACCAGTCCTGCGGTGCACGAGCTGGTGAGGTAGGTGACGATGGCAGAGCACACGGCCACGATGAGATACTTGATGAATGCTTTCATGTTTGGGTTCATACGTTTCTCTTGCCCCCTTTTAACTTCCCGTCCTCTTATAAAAAAGGAAAAGAAGGACTCGTATCGGGACATGGAGTCTAGGTTATAACTTGATGCATCTGAGACTTTCTCTTTCTTGTCTGAGATTTTCTCTTTCTTTTCAGAGACTTTCTCCAGATGCTCTTTTTCATTTTTCCAACTGGAGAAATATTTTTCTCCAACTAGGAAAGTGATTTTCCAGCGCTTTCTGAATCACGATGCAAAGATACAAAAACAGCCGCCAGCGGTTATGCGTTGGCGGCTGATGCCGTGAGATGGCGGCACATTTTTCAGAATATTTTTTCGTAAATTTCTGAAACGGTATTATCCCGGTTCGCCCAGATACTCCACGATAGCCTTCACCTGTTTAGGCGAGAAAGCCTTGCTGGTCTTCTTGTAGCCCATCTTCTGGAGTTCATCCCACAGAGGGGTACAAAGTCGAATCCAAGCCATCAGATGGTTGACGGCAGTGCGTGGCATGCTCTCGGGAAAGTACATCAGGGCAAGTTCCTTCTTGGTGTACGTGTGAATGATAAATTCTTCCATATTTATTTTGCTTTAAAAATTAATAACTGACTCAAGTTTCTTATGTGGTTCAAGAACGGGCTGAAGGCCCAAAAGCTCCTAGCCCAGGGCACGCCCTGGGTATAAAGGCAATCAGCAAGGCGCCCTGAAAGGGCAAAAGCTTCAAAATACTGGGCAATATACAAAGCTTTTCAGATAATAGTCGCTGAAATCCTTGCATCCAGGGGGCAACTGGTGATGCACCAGCGAGGGCAGAATCTCCTTCAACTGCATGTAGAGATGTTCGCCCGGCGCATCCTTGTCGGGATACATGTGCCATTCTATCTTGAGCTTTTCTCCCATTTCTGCCAACCATTGCTTGTCGGCTGGTTTCAAGAGCGTGGCAGACGGAATGGCTATCGCCTTGTGTCCGGCAGAGAGCATCGCCCAGCAGTCGCTGCACCCCTCGGTGATGTAGAGAGGTTCACCAGGCGAAAGCTGTCTTGTGACGGGCAGATTATAGATGCCGCATTGCGAACCGTAGGGGAATCGGAAGCGGGGAATGCTCTTTCCCGAAGCTTCTTTATCTGGATTCGCCTTGCCTAAATCGCTCTTTCCCGAAGCTTCTTTGTTAAGATTCGCCTTGCCGAGATTTCTGTTTTGGATGCCGATGAGTTTTCCGTCCACGTCATAGTACGGAGTCTGTAGCCAACTGATGCCCTCCTTATCCGTCCATGATGTCAGTCGGCACCAGTTTACCACTCTCGCATCAATCCGTCTCTCTTCGAAGAGGAATCTACGTGCCGCCTCGTTGAGCCAAGGATGCTCGAAGAATCGGGCGTACTTGCTGGCATCAAAAGAGGGTGCTTTCGAGGAGGGTGCTTTCTCCGGAGAATATTTCTCCTTTCCATCTGCTATATAAACTTGATGCGCATCTGCCAGCCAACGGCAAGCCGAGAGAAAATCCTTGCCTGTATATTTCATCACGAGGTCGATGGTGCCGATGCTGTGGTCCATACATACGTAGCAGCGGCAATAGTTCTTCCTCGTGTTGAACGAGAAACTGGCGTGATGATCGTCGTGGAAAGGGCAGAGGCACTTGTGCTTCGACACCTGCATTCCCAGTCGCTCTGCGACCTCCTCTATTGGAAGGTCGCGGAGCTTTTGAATTTCATATTTTTCCATACAAAAGTCATTTTTACTTTTTCAGATACTCCTGCGTCTTGGTGTAAAGTCCAGTCTGGGCGCAGTAGGTGATAAACTCACGGTTCTTCCAAACGTAGAGTTGCTGCTTGGTGCCCTCCTTGCTCTTGCCAAGGCTTAGGCGCAATGCCTCCAGCTGTTGCTCGTTGAAGGAATTATCCAGACTGTCGAGCATATTCTTCGGTCCGCTCTTCAGGCGCTCCTCATCAGAGATTTCGCCGCCCTTAAACATATCGCCGAATACCTTTACCTTCGACCACAGGTCGTAGTAGCAAAACCACACCACGAAATCGCCTATGCTCTTCGACCACTGCTGGTCGTTCAGAATCCAAAGCACCGCCCCCTTCTTCCAAGCCGAAAAGATGCTGCGGTGGGAGAGCTCCCAAAGCATGTCATCATCGGCCAGGTCGGCAAGCTTTGCCATCTCCTCTGCCAACTGGTCTGCCACCTTGTTGAGCTGCTTCACCGTGAAGCTGCCCCGGCAGTTGTCCAGTCTGAGCAGGTAACTGTCTAGCTGCTCCATGAAATCCTGATTGTATTGACCCTGTCTTGGAATCCTGCCGCAGCGTGCGCCACGAGCCTTGTAGGCAAATGGGATGCGCCCGAAGAAACCATTGGTGAGGTCTTTCTTATAAAAAAGTCGGGCGGCATCGGGGGTAGAGGTAAAGGTGAGGTTCACCCGCAGCGTAGGGTTACCCGTCACGCCATCAGCCGTGGCACGCAGGGCACCAGCTCGCTGACAGTCGTAGATGTTTCTCACCATCTGGCTCACCTGTCTGTGCCCGCCGCACATCTTGTCTGCCATCTCCACCTCGGGCAGGTTGAGGTATTGGGTTCGCTCGCCCAGCTTCTCCAGAGCCATGGCGTTCTGGATGAAGGCTGGGTTGGTGATATCGGCAGGTGGAAACCAGAAGCTCACGTCTGGACGCTCGGGTTTTTCCTTGTTGGCACCCTTGGTCTTCATCTGTCGTTGCCAGTCTACGAGTTTCTTATACTCTATCTCATCGTGTTTGCGAAAAGGTCGCATGATAGCCTCTACAAGATGGCTCAATTGCGCCTTTCCGATGCCCGAAGGACCTATCAAATGCCCCATTTGGCCGCACATTTCATAAAATTTGTTGTCGCAATACATGAATCTTACGTCCGTGAGATGGGCTGCCAAGGCAGGAATTGCCATCGGAATGAGCACTTCTCGCATGTCTTTTGAGGCTTGTGAGAGGGCAAGTTTCACAAATTCTGTGCCTTTGCCCGGTTTTGGCATCGCTGGAGCGGTGCTGCTAAAAATGTTGTAATTCATTGCTTTCTAGAGAATTAAATCAATTTTTGGTTTGTTACTTGGGGGGCTTAGCGTCTCAGTCTCAGTGTCTCAGTTGTTTTAAAAGGGGTATCCACTTCTATCTATATATTATATAACTAATTAATTATCAATAAGTTATAAGATATAAGAAAGAGGGTATGGAGTGGAATTGTGACTTTTTTCCTAACTGAGACTGAGACGCTGAGACGGTTTTGCTGCCTGCAAGCTGAGCTTGTCAAGCAGCTTTGGCCCCCGAAAATCATCTCTTCATCTGATAGTCCACGATGGCGTCCTTGGCGATACCAGCTTCCTTGTAGATAGCCTCGGCGATGTTTTCGCCCTCGTCGCTATACACTTTGAGTGTGAGCTGTATGGCCCCGTCTTTGGTCTTGCTCACTCTGCCGTGCGCCAGCTTCTTGATGAGCTGCGACTGCGGCTTAACCTTGGGCTTGGCCACGAAGTCGAAGGTGCCGTCGGTCATCTGCTGAGCGATGCCATGGCATCGGAATCGTGGCAACAGGCCTGCCACAGGCTCATCGGGCGAGAAGAGGAAGTTTCTGCCACCGTCGTAAGAAGCCATGCCAGAGAGCAGTGAGTGCTGCTGGGCAGCGGTTAAGAACTGGGTGTGCTTCACACCATCCATTTTAAAATCATTGTTATACATAATCTTAAAGTTTTACGAGTAGAAGAGAGCCTTTTCAAGAAAAGAAAGGTGTCGACACTTATTTCCCGGGAACTCTCCCTCTGATAGACTCGTATCAACTCAGATTCAACAATTTGTTTTGTCCTTTCGACGGGTGCAAAGGTAGTAATAGATGGTGGATGGTCAAAAGGTGGTAATAGGTACTTTCAAAAAAATAATTACCACCAAATTACCCGCTCACTTTCAGATAGTTAGCGAAAAAATGGTAATTTGTTGGTAATTTTCTGGGGGTAATCTTTATTTAATGTTCATGGTGAGCCAGACTTTTATCAGCTTTGCTTGCTCATCTGAGAGTTTGGTGAATTTGCTCAATTCCTTGTGGCTTTGCGAGGAGTTCCAATTTTCCTTGATCAAGTCTGCAAGTCTTGAGCAGGATGCTACATCGTGGCCCAGGGTTTTTAAATGACTGTTCAGAAGTCCAGCCACATTGCACACCAGCGTGATGTTGATAGAAGTGTTGTTTGAGCTGCTTTTGGGATGCTTTCGGGAGATTTCCTCTACCAGCTCCTCCTTCTCCAGCAAGTACTTCCAAAGCTCTGCCCATTGGGGCCAGCAAGCCTTGAAAGCCTCCTTTCTGTTCCATTCCTTGGTGGCTTCCAGTATCCCGTAGAGCAGCGCCTCTTGCCGAGCGTCCGTCTTAGCCACCCCAGTGCTTCTGAATCGCTCTATCGGGTCGCCACGGCGGTAGATGGTCTCCTTGCCGGTGGATGGGTCGAACTTGTTGGCCTCTATCTCTTGACAGAATTTCTCGAATAGGGGCTTGGCTTCTGGGTTGCGGTCTTGTGAGCTCATGATGGCTATCCAGATGTCCTGATATTTCTCAAACACCTCGTCGCCGGCTGCCATCAATCTTGCGAAAGTCAGGGCAGCTATCAGGGGAGGCAATTCCCTTTCCATTCCTATCGTTCTGCCTAGGCAGGCTGTTTCTATAAGCAAGTCGGTCACCGCATAGCTCGCATCATCCAGGTCTTCGGCGAATCGGGCGAAGTATCGTTCGGTCTCATCCCAAGTCAGGAGGTCTAGGTTGCGGAGTTTATCTGCCACATCGTCATTTGTTGTGTCAGAGGCTTTTTTTTCTCCCATTATTCGTAGGTATTGAGCCTGCTGTCTATAAATCGGTTCTTCTTTTCTGAGGTTCTTGCGCCTTCTGTCGTTTTGTGTCATGCTTTACCGTATGCTTTGTCCATGAATGATTGGGTGGATTGAATTGGGTCGCCATCGAAGAGCCCTATCTCGTGGTTCACATCCTCGATGTTTTTACGTTCCGCATCAGTCATCCGTTGCGTTTTGGCAGTTTTTCCTCCAAGCGTGATAGGGCGGGCGCCTATTGGCGATACCTGGATGCTGTCGGCATTTTCTGCGCAAAGTTTCATGTATTCTCTCTGTTTCTCGTCTTCTTCGTTGAAACTGAGTTTTTCTCCCTCAGACGATTCTTGTATGATAACGAGATTGGAATGAAACATTTCACGATAGATGATATTGGCACGTCTCATAGCTTCGGTTACTTTTGGGTCGTTGATATGTGGGAACTTTACACACAGTTTATTGAAGCCACGTGGAAACTGCTTTCTGTCGCTCACTAAACTCCAGAAGTGCTTGTCATCGCGGATGGGCACCACTTTCACCAGGAGTCCATAGCGGGCAAATGCCTCGCTCAGGGCACGGGCAAGTGAATCGGCCACGATATCGGTCTTTTTGAAAACGGAAGATTTCACTTCGATGGCTACACGCTGATAGGTGCCGCGGTTGTCTATGATGATGTGAAGTGACTCGTAGTCGTCTTCTATCACGGCTTTATCCAAAAAGGGTTTCGGACGATGGCTTATGCTTCTACAGCGGGCTAGTTCCAGGATGGCAAATCCATTCTTCGGTGCAGAAGTGTATTTGTGGTAGAGCTTTTTCTTTCTGCTGCTGGTAAAGGTTAGCGTTGGTTTTAAGCTAGCCCAATCAAAGGTAAAGGCTTGCTCAGTTTTTGCGCTAGCCGGAGCAACAGGAAAGAGGCTACGTTCAGCAACCTGCTGATTTGGTTCGGCAACCTGCTGATTTTGTTCTGCAAGGAGCATCTGATAGTCATTTTCTAGCAGATAGTTGAGCAGTTCGCTCTTTTTCTCGAATGCCTGTCTTGGGTTAAAACTCTCCGATAGTTCGGGGAATAGGTTTATGGAGGAGTCTTTCTTCTCTATGACCTCAAACTCGTATCTATATAAAGCGTATTCCATGGCTTTTTTTGATTATTTTGTTTTATTATTTTTTATTAATTTGTGTTTAATGCAGTATTGAAATGCCACATTTTAGCCAACAAAAGTAATAAAAAATATTGAAAGTGATTAATTGTTTTACGTTCTTTAACTTAAAACTATTCAGCAATCTGATGAATCACATAGGTCACCACGCCCCAAACCATGAACCGGTTGGTTTCATCTACCCGGATAGGCGAGAAATCACTGTTCCATGGGATGAGCCAGCCAAAGGTTCCGCTTTCGTCCATTTTGAACTGTTTAATGGTGAATTCGCCATCTACGAAAGCTATCACAAAGTTGCCGTTAGAGGGTTCTATCTGCCGGTCAACCACAGCGAGGTCACCGTCAAAAATGCCTGCATCCTTCATGCTGTCGCCCGAAACACGCACGTAGAAAGTTGCCTCACGATGGCGAACCAGAATATCGTTGAGGTCTATTTCTCCCTCCATATAGTCTTGTGCCGGCGAAGGGAAGCCGGCTTTTACGCTTTGTTCAGCCAGCGGAATCGGCATCTTTTCTCTGAATTCCGCAGGATGAAATGTCAGCTTTATATTATTTTCGTTATTCTTATTCATTTTCTTAGTTTATGGAGCCCATTTTTTGAAAGGGGCTAATTTTGCATCTCATTGGGTTTTCACCTTCAATATTTCGTTGATGTTCGTTGTGAAACGTTTTGACATGTATTCCCGTTTCAAATCGAATTGGCAATCGGTGCCTTGTATGGCTTGCCTTATCGTGCCATAGCCGTTCTTCCGGTTGATGGCATCGATGGCTTCCATCAGCGCCTTTTGCTTGCTTCGGTCGATAGGGTCGAAGAGGTCCTGCTGGCGAGGATTGTCGGGGGAGATTTGCCACAGAATGACACCTGCCTTCTTGAAGTGAAACGACATGTCGGGGCGGTCAGCTCTGCTGTCTGTCATTGGTTTCGGATATTTGGCGCGGAGAATACTGAGAGCGGCGCCCACAATCTCGTCCTGCGCATTGGTGGCGATGGGTAGGGTGAGGGAGTCGTGGATGGTATATTCGGGCACGCTCTCATTGAATCTTGAGGTCCATGCAAATACCGTAATGCCCTGGCATACGCTACCTTGTCTCCTTAATTTCTCTGTACAGCGCACGGCGAAATTAGCCACGGCTTCTTCTATCACGTTCTTGTCTGTAATGCCCTCGTCGGCAAAACTCCTGCTGGTGCAGATGCTCTTCTTCTGGGGCAATTCCTCGATGCTGATGCAACTCTCTCCGTTCAGTTCCTTCCAGGTCCTCACGGTGGTGATGTTGAAATGGCTGCGCACCCAACTCTCTTTCTTATCGGCAAACTGGGCGGCAGTTCTGATTCCCATATAGTCGAGCTTCCGGGCTATCTGCCTGCCTATTCCCCATACGTCTTCTACGGGGAAGAGAGACAGCGCCTTGCGTCTCCGTTCGTCTGTGTCGATGAGACAACAGCCCTGATATCCCTTGTATTTCTTGGCGAATTTAGAACCGATTTTTGCCAGAGTCTTCGTCTCTGCGATTCCGATGGAGATAGGGATGCCTACGGCTCGGAGCACATCAGCCGAAATCCTGGCGCCGTATTGGTGGAGCAAAGGATCTGATGTAGCAGAAGTAACGTTTTCCTTCGGATATTTCTTGAAGAAACGTTCTGCCATGGAATGATCTGTTTCAAAAAAGCTCTTTGCCATGGAATGATCCACTTCGAAGAAACTCTCGTCGATGGAGTATTGGTCGATGAGGGGCGAGTAGTGCGACAGCATCGACATGACTCTGTTTGAGAGTGAACCATAAAGTGTGTAGTTGCTGGAGAAGATAGCTACGCCTTCTGCCTCCAACTTTTCCTTTACCTGATAGAACGGGTCGCCCATTTTATAGCCCAAAGCCTTGGCTTCTTCAGAGCGTGCGATAATGCACCCGTCGTTGTTACTCAAGACAACCACGGGCTTCCCTATCAGGTCTGGGCGAAACACTCGTTCGCACGAACAGTAGAAGTTGTTGCAATCTGCCAATCCTATCATTTTTTCAATATAATCCACTAATTCTTGTATAACTGAACTTCCTCAAGTTTTACCCCACACGCCCTGCAAGGGCAGAAGCCCCTAGCCCGTACTTGAACCACATGCGAAAGTTCATTCCACTAATCCTTATATAATCTGCAAAATTACGAAAAATATTCCGAAACCTATTACCTTTTATCCTTGTTTTTTGGTTGTTCCGTAATTTTTTCTTAACTTTGTGCCCATAATTTAGATTAGAATAATCGTAAAATCAGAACGATATGAAAGATATGTTATCATTGAGTCAAGAGCGATTCTCGGCTCGTAAGTTTACCTCTGAGGCTGTAAGCCAGGAGGATTTGGATTATATCATGCAGTGCGTGCAGTTGGCACCATCAGCCGTTAACAGACAGCCTTGGCTCTGGCTTATCGTCCGTTCTGCAGAGGCTAAGGAAAAATTGCAGGAATGCTACGATCGTGAGTGGTTTAAAACGGCTCCCATGTATATCGTGGGCATGAAAAACGTGAATGAAAACTGGGTTCGCAGATATGATGAGAAGCCTCATGGAGATATTGATGTAGCCATCGCTACAGAGCATCTTTGTCTGGCAGCCACCGAACGTGGACTTGGAACCTGCTGGGTATGCAATTACGATACCGATAAGATGCAACAGCTTTTCCCTCGTGAGGGCTATGAGGCAGTTGTTATTATTCCTATCGGGCATATTGCAGAAGATTGTCCTCATGCCGAGAAGAAACGCAAGGACATGAGCGAGATAGTAGAAGAAATCTAGGATAAAAATGGAAGCAAAATGGAAATGGCTTCCCTTTTCGCCATACATGCCGGGTACGACATATTAACATGAATATGAAAAGAATAAGAAAGATATTAATAGGTGGAATCATGATGATTCCTGCCCCTGTCTTTTCGCAGAATATGATGATGACCATGGGGCAGAATACAACGGTTCCTATAGAGCAGACTACCCATTACAAGCGCTATCATGGTGATGGAATCGATGATGTCCTGCGCCTGGTGCCAACGGCATCTGTCTTCGGATTGAAGATGCTGGGCGTGGAGGCTGAGAGCTCCTGGAAGCGAAGGATTGCTGTTTCGGTGCTCTCGTTCGGCGTCAATGCGGCTGTAACCTATTCGCTCAAGAAGTCGATACACAAGATGAGACCCGATGGGACTGATAACGAGTCGTTTCCTTCGGGACATACCTCTGTGGCTTTCTGCGGTGCCACCACATTGATGCACGAATATCGCAAGGTTTCTCCTTGGATTGGTGTGGCGGGCTATGCAGTGGCTACGGGAGTGGCTGTGGATAGAGTGCGCCGCAATCGTCACCATTGGGAAGATGTTGTTGCGGGTGCCGCCATCGGTGTAGCCTCAGCAGAAGCCGGCTATCTGATAGGCGACTGGATTCTGGGAAAGAATAAGAAGAAAGGAAAGGAGAGTGATGGAGAGAAAGATATTAACGACAATATCAGCCTTTCGGTAGCTCCGACAGGTATTGATTTAGCTATCAGATTATAAAAAACAATCAGTTGTATAGAACGGAAAAATCAGCAGAAAAGAGTCTTCCTGCTGATTTTTTCCGTTTTTATTATTTCTCCATTCCTCCTGTCTGGATTCCCTGTTGCTCTTCCTGGAAGTCATTCTTGATGTTTGACTTCGCCTGCTGGAATTGCTTCTTGGTGTTTCCGAACTTCCATGTCAGGGTAAGACTGATTTGGCGCAATGGCACTTTTACGGTCATGTTCTGTACGTAATCCGAACCCACGGTCTTCTGCTTGATGTTGAGCTTGTCGTCGGTAGGAGTGAGGAACATCAGACTCAGGTCAAGCTTATCCTTCACGATAGATTTGGAGAGGGTGGTATAGAAGAATGCCATACCGCTCTGATAGCCCTGCAGATTATGCTGCTTGGTCTGGATGATGCTACCCACGGTCCATTGCAGTTCCCAAGGCAGGGTTTGTTGCAGGTTGATCATCGTGCTGCTGTTCCATCCGTTGTTCTTCCATCCTAGGGCATCGCTGCGCAAATCGTTGTAGCTCAAACTCTCGTTCAGCATCAGTCTTGTCTTCTTGAACATCAGCCAATTGATGAATACATTCATGCTGGCGTTGCGGGTCTTCGAAACATTGCCGTAGGTGGTGTTGAGCAGGTTGTCGGCATCGAGGAAGGAATACTGCTCTATCTTGTTGTCGCAGAATCCGTAACCCAGGGTGGTGCTCAACATGAATCGCTGGTTATAGTAATTGAATACCATGTTCAGCTGATGCGACTTCACCACGTCGAGATCTGTATTACCATAGGAGATGGCAGTAGGATTACTGCGGTCTACGTATGGATTCAGATAGGTGATTCCAGGACGGGTGATGCGCAGCTGATAGTTCATTCCGATGTTCATGCCTGGAGCGATGTTGTAGGAAAGGCTGGCGCTAGGTACGAGATTGCCGTACTGTTTGTCGAAGTCATCGCCCTTGCCCTGCTCAAACTTCACCTTTTCCCAGGTCTGCTCGTAGCGGGTTCCCATCATCGTTCCCCATTTTCCGAAGTTTCCTTTCCATTCAGCGTATGCAGCCAGAATATTCTGGGTGTTCTTGTATTCCATGCTGTTGGCTGGATTCAGCGTTTCGGTCTTATCTGCTGCCACATCGTAGTAGCGGGAATCGCTCTTGTTGGTGCGGGCGATGTATTTGGCGCCGAAGTTCAAGCGCTGTGTCTCGCTGAGCGAGTGGGTGAAGTCTGCCTGGAAGGTGTGCTCCGTGCCACGGGTTTTGCTCTTGGAGAGTAGGTCGTGGAGTTGAATCCCTGTTACCTGACTGATGTCATCGTAGAACGTATAGTTGTCGATATGGGTAGGGTTGGTGCTGAAGAGATAACTGAGGATGAGATAGTTGGTGCGCTTCTTGTTGAAGAATCTCTGATAGTCGATGCTTCCATTGAAAGAAGTGTTGTCCAGATCCTGCTTCATCTCGTTGCCGTATTCGAAGCCCTTGCCATAGATGCCGCCAGACATCTGGGTGAGCGGATGACCGTTCAGCTTCTGACCGAAGGTGGTTAAGCCAGCCGTGGCGCTGATGTTGCTCAGCGAATCGAGTTCATAGCTGAGACTGATGTTACCCATCGAGAACGGCTGCTTCATGTCTGATTTCTGATAGTAGTTCATCAGGCTTCCGTCTTTCTGCGTACGGTCGAAGGAGATGGTTGTACCGTTCATCTTCTGATAGTTGTACATACCGTTGGCACTGTAGGTGAGTTTGCCCTGCTGACCGCTGATGAAGGCTGAGATACGCTGCTCCTGATTGCCGGTAGCGGCACTGATGTTGCCGTTATATCCATTGCTGAGGTCGCTGCTTCCAGCTCCGCCCAAGGTCTGCTTGTTGAGTACGATGTTGAGCACGCCGCCCGTTCCTTCTGCATCATATTTGGCACCAGGGTTGGTAATCACTTCTATGTTCTTCACCATGTTGGCAGGCATCGCCTTGAATATCTGCGATGGGTTGGCAGAGAACATGGGATTCGGCTTTCCGTCTACGTATACCTTGAAGCTGGAAGAACCATTCACGGTGATGTTGTCCTGTCCGTCTACGGTTACCATCGGAACCTTGCGCAGCATATCGAGTACGGTAGAAGCCTTGGCATCGGCATCCTGCTCTACGTTGTAGGTCATCTTGTCGGTCTCCATCTTTACCAGAGGCTTGGAGGCAACCACGGTTACTGCATCCAGGTCCATATCCTTCAAGATGGAATCGGTAGCCTCAACCTTGTTCTGTGCGAAACTTTCGAGCGAACATACGAGTAAAGAGCTCAGTAATATCATATTTTTCTTGTTCATAACAATCTTTTTTTAGTTTTAATACTCCTTGATTCTGTTATTTTCTTTGTCATTTTTTCTGTTTGACGATGCAAAGGTAAATGATTTTTTTAGAATGACAATGGCTGGAATAGGGGTTTAACACAACTATAACTTTATGAAAGCTCTTCTTAACGTTCAGATAACATAAAAACAGAATAATCCCGATAAAAAGCAAAAAATGTAAGCGAAAGTTTCGTTTATCTCAACTTTTATTTGTAATTTCGCAGAAAATTTAATATAATTGAAATAAATCATGATGAAAACAGCAAGAAAGAGCCTTTGGGCTCTCACTTTCAGCACAGCTCTCTGTGCTTCGCTTTCTGCCAATGCCGATACTATCGAGGTGCAGAAACTGAAGCATGTGGGACCATTCCCTGTGTCCACTCCCTGGATGGCAGACAGCGTAAATGTGAAGGGAGAAAAGTTTACAATGGAGGGGGTATTAGACTCTCCATTATCGTTCAACCTGTTGAATAATGGCAAGGAAGTGGCTGCTTCTCAGCTCTTGGCTGATAATGCCAAGCAGAATGCACTCCATCTGGCTTCCTTCACCGTATCTAACACCAGCCGTACCAAGGCTACCGTAGAGGTAAAAGGATTGAAGCAATACCGCCTCTTCGTAGATGGCGAGCAGGTGAAGGTGAATGGTGACAAGGCTGAGACCGTCCTGCTGCCTTCTACCCATACTGTGGTCATCAAATATCTCACCGCATCTGATTCGTCTTCCGATAAGACTGCAGACAAGGATGCTGCCAAGGATTTCAAGGTGAGCGTTACTGCTGCCGATGGCAAGCAGCTGAGCGTGGGCGAGGCTTCTGCCAATACCAAGCGCACCTTTAATATATATGATGTAATCTGCATGCCTAACTATTCAAGTGTGGCACTTTCGCCAAATGGCAAGTTTATGATTGTGCGCAAGACTTGGGTAGACCGTCAGGGCAAGAACCATAGCATCAACGAGCTGAGAAACAGCCAGACCAGCAAGGTCGTTGCTTCCTTTGAGGAGAACGTAAGATGGATGCCTCGCACCAACAAGATGTACTTTACCGAGAAGGCGGGCGACAATGCCATTGCCGGTGAAGGAAAGGCAGACGGAGCCATGCAGCTTATCACCATCAATCCGCTGAATATGGAGCGCGAGGTGATGGCGGCTCATATTCCGGAAGGCTGGTTCCAGTTTACTCCTGATGAGAAATCGCTTATCTACACGCTTTATACAGAAGGCAGAAAGCAGGATGCTCAGGTGTTTGATGTGAAGGAACCTGATGACCGACAGCCAGGATGGAGAAACCGCAGCTATCTTGCCAAGTATGATTTGGCATCGGGCATCCTCCAACCGCTTACTTTCGGCTATCACAATGTTTATCTCAATGATATCTCTGCCGACTCCCGCTATCTGCTCATCGGCAAGAGCGAGGAGCGTCTTACCAAGCGTCCTACAACGGTCAATTCCCTCTATCGTCTCAATCTGAACGACATGAGCGTGGAGACTTTGGTAGAGAAGGGAGAATTCATCAATAGTGCCCAGTTCTCGCCAGACGGCAAGAGCATCCTCATAACCGGTTCGCCTGAGGCTTTCAATGGCATCGGAAAGAATGTAGAAGAGGGACAGACACCAAGCATGATAGATACACAGCTCTATCTGATGACTTTGGCTGACAAGAAGGTACGTCCGATGACCAAGGATTTCAACCCTAACGTGCAGAGCGTGGATTGGAGCAAGGCGGATGGAAACATCTATTTTACTGCCGAGGATAAAGACTGCATGCATCTCTTCCAGCTCAATCCTAAGACCGGAAAGTTCACTCTCCTGAAGACTCCTGAGGAGAACATCAAGAGCTTCTCGCTTGCAGCAGCTGCTGTAGAAATGGCGTTCTCAGGTCAGAGTGCTTCCAATGCCGACCGTCTCTACAAGATGAATACCAAGGCACAGAAGGCTCTGCTGGTGGATGATCTCAGTGCCCGACTGCTGAAGGACATCGAGCTGGGCGACTGCAAGGCATGGAACTATGTGAACTCTCGTGGCGATACACTCTGCTGCCGTTACTATCTGCCTCCTCACTTCGATGCTGCGAAGAAATATCCTATGATTGTGAATTACTACGGCGGTTGCAGTCCTACCACCCGTATGTTCCAGAGTCGCTATCCTCATCATGTCTATGCAGCGATGGGATATGTTGTCCTGGTGGTTAATCCTAGTGGTGCTACCGGTTTCGGTCAGAAGTTCTCCGCTCGCCACGTGGATACGGCAGGCGAGGGCGTGGCAGAAGACATCATTGCCAGTACACAGGCTTTCTGTAAGGAACATAACTTCGTGAACAGTAAGAAGATAGGATGTATCGGTGCAAGCTATGGTGGATTCATGACCCAATACTTGCAGACCAAGACCGACCTCTTTGCTGCAGCCATCTCTCATGCCGGTATCAGCGATCATACCAGCTATTGGGGCGAGGGCTATTGGGGCTACAGCTATAGCGAAGTTTCCATGGCGAATGAGTATCCTTGGACCAACAAGCATCTCTTCGTTGATCAGAGTCCGCTCTACAATGCAGATAAGATTCATACGCCATTGCTCTTTGTGCATGGTACTGCCGATAACAATGTACCGGTGGGTGAGAGTATCCAGCTCTATAATGCATTGAAGCTCCTCGGCCGTCCAACAGCAATGGTATTGGTAAAAGACCAGGACCATCACATCATAGACTATGAGAAGCGCCTCAAGTGGCAAGATACTATCTTCGCCTGGTTTGCCAAGTGGTTACAGGATGATGCCAGTTGGTGGAACGACATGTACGGCACCGAGAAGATGTAATTTCTCTTCTGCCTTCTTCACGCTTCCTGATTCCAGGATTAGCTGTTTCACTTCTTCGTAATCCGTATATTGCGGATTGCGTTCCATGAAGATGCGGCAGGCACGGTCGATGAGTTTATGGTTGATGAGTTTGGCATTCACCATCTTGTTGCCTTCCACTCGTCCTTGCCTGATCTGAAGGGAAGTGCTTATCATGTCCAGAATCATCTTCTGCGATGAGCCTGCTTTCATGCGAGTGCTTCCCGTTACAAATTCCGGTCCTGTGATGACTTCTACGGGATAATCGGCAGCTTGGGCGATGGGAGCGTGGGGATTGTTGACGATGCAACCCGTAGGAATGCCTTCTTTCTTGCAATGCTGCAAGATGGAAAGCACGAATGGGGTTGTGCCGCTGGCAGAAAAACCGAGTACGAAATCCTGCTTTGAGATATGTTTATCGCAGAGCTGGTGCCAACCATTCTCCAGGTCGTCTTCTCTGGATTCCCTGGTTTGCGTAAGGCAGCCGATGCCTCCGGGGAAGATGGCTTGTATCTGTGAACCGTCGATGCCATAGGTGTTCTGTACTTCTCCGTTCCGCAACCGGCATAGAAGAGTCTTCCGCCCTTCTTCAGCTGCCCTTCGATGGCGGAAATCAGTTGGTTGATGGCTGGTAATGCTTTTTCTATTGCCTGAGCCACCTTCTGGTTTTCTGCATTGATATGGGCGGTGAGTTCAGCCACGCTCATCTTTTCGAGATGTTCGTAGAGCGAGCTTTGCTCAGTTATTCTCTTTTCTTCTTTATTTGGCATATTACTTTATCTTTAGGGTGTATCGTTCGATGGGTTCTAACTTTCGTTTATAGTATTCTTCCTCCAGTATTGGGAGGATAATGAATCACATATTTAAGATCCATCGTTTTCTTCTTTCTGTTTAGCGATACAAAGATAATCTTTTATTCTTAAACTACCAAGTAAAAATGGCACTAATATGGATGAGTGGTGATTAAGCGTCTTTTACGGTTAATTATCTGTAAATAAACAATACGATAGAGTTGCAATCAAATAAAAATATGTATTTTTGTATCCGAATAGCGTATTAAAAAATAGATTCGATGGCTTAATGAATCGGAGAACAGATAGAAAGAGTAATATTCAGAATAGCTTATGAATAAAGAAAAAGACGATTTCTTCCTCCATTCC